>Ga0335081_10014741_pt1 | contig 12641 bp, 9 predicted proteins | sample Lox_Sample_35_FD_206713 | JGI IMG/M metagenome (GOLD analysis project Ga0335081, IMG submission 206713) | Soil microbial communities from Loxahatchee National Wildlife Refuge, Florida, United States - Lox_Sample_3.5 | ecosystem: Environmental > Terrestrial > Soil > Wetlands | place: USA: Florida...
AGAGAAGCCGGCGGATGTCCAACCCCCCAGTCGAGTGCCCGAGCAGGACCACGTCGTCGCCAGCCAGGACCTCCCCGCGCGCCATGCGCTTGGCAAGATAGCTCCGCAATCGGGTTGCACGCGTCACGACCGCCGCGGTAGGGAGGTTGTCGAAGTAATGGAGCACTTCATTCCCCGCCTGCCACGCTTGAAACAGGGGCGTGACGCCGCTGTAATATTCGAGCTGGCCGAGCGCGTCGAAGCCGGCGAAGCCCGGTATCAGCACGATGTGACAACGTTTACAAGATGGGGCATTCCCTTTATTGGCCATGGCTTGACGGCCTCCCAGTGTTCTGTCGAGGCGTTCACCGATCACCTTTGACGGTGTCCTCGAGACAGTTGACCGTTGTTGACGCCGGCTGTGATCATTTTACGCCACCTCGTGCCGGGCGGCGAGCTGCGATCCATCGAGGATCTCCTTCAAAGCCCGAGACCGCGGTTTCTGTCCTTTGCCCAACCTCAGAGGAACGCCTTCACTGGAAAAACAGCCGCCTTGGACCGCTCTGACATCGGTCGTTCTCCACCCGGTCTCGGGCCGCGGTGCCATCTCCGGACTTCTCGAGCGTGTCCGTAAGTGGCGTCGAGCTCGGAGTCGGAGAAGTGGCGTTGCAGGCTGGCTTGGCGGGCAAAAGACCGCGAGGCGACGTTGGTGTTGACCCCGAGCGATGAAGGATGTCGCGCAAATTGATGTGATGGGTGCGGTTAAACCCGGTCAGCGAGTCGCGCAGCAGTTGATTCTTGATGGCGAGGTCAATCGGCCTGGGCAGAGCTCTCACACCTGACATCAATGACCGCTCAGGCTCACTACTGCCAGAACCCGGCCGGACGATTGCATTCCAAGGGCGGCGGGTGGATGTGATCGATCCACCGAACATCGCAAACGACCGTTCCGGCTAGTGTCGTCCATTGTCGGAATAGAGAAAACTCTCGATCTCATCAATTCGCCTGCTGGCATCATTGTAACCGATCTCAATGAGGGCATTGGTGTACCGGGAGGTGAACAGCAGATAACTCATCAAATCCGAGCACGAAGCGGCGTCCCGGCCCAGGCTGTTGACAAAGTATTGGATCAGATACGGCATGTCTTTCTGGTGTTCCTCGGCCAGTTGCGCTAAATCAACCGAAGGCGCGATGAGAAAATACTTCAAGGGCCGCATCTTTTCACATCCGTTGGCGCCAGACTGTGTGATCTGGCCATTCGCAAGCAGTTCGTTTAATCGCTCCAGATGCTCGATGTCTGTCGCGAGATGATCGAGAAACATGACGTTACAGAGAAGTCCGGCCACCTGCGCCAGCGAAGGCTCTTTCTCATCGGAGGTCTCTTTTTGATGTTCGAGCTCTTCGCAGCGGACGCCGATGGCGAACACCCGTTCAGCCCCCAGGCGTATGACCGGACTGAGAGGTTGTTGAAGGCGCAGACAACCGTCGCCGAAAAACGCTGTTCCACGCGATGTTTTGAGCTTCACGGGCTTAAAAACCACCGGAATAGCAGCCGAGGCGCACACATGATCCACCGTGATCGCTGTGGCGAGTGTCACGCGCCGGCTTCGGTTCCACATCGCGTGCCCTTTCTTTCCCTGAATGAAAAGATAGCTCTTCCCGGAGTTGTAGTTCGTGGCGGAAATCGCCAGCGCGTAGACATGCCCACGCTTGATGTTGTCCTGGATTCGGCCACACGCGAGGTGGGTGCTGAGAAAGCGCCTCAAGGGAGTCGCGTCCAACAACGAGCGGGCGTTGCCGCCGCCGAGAACGGCTCCGAACGAGAGGTCCATGATCCAGGTCAGGGAATTACGGGTCTGCGAAAGCAGATCACAGCGAAAGATGTCCGACGGCTTGAGGTCCGACCAAACCCGCGCCAGAACTTGAGTGGCCACTGCGAAATCGTCGCTGCCCACGGCCAGGGCAGCGCCGTTAATCGCTCCGGCCGAGGCGCCGCAGATGATGGGAAAAGGATTGCCCCGCGCCTGAACCCGTTTGATCTCGCCGATGCGCTTGAGCACACCGGCCTGATAGGCACCGCGGGCGCCCCCGCCTGTCACCACCAAACCGAGCGCGTTTTCCATCCTCGTCCCCCCTGCGTATTGTAACTCGGCTGCGCCAATCCCGGTGTAACCGGACATGTTGGCCCGCGCCTCTCGAAGCCTGCCGCCGAGATCGCCCGCGCTCCCGAGCATGGTGCGCTCCCGTCAGTAGACAATGTCGAGCTCGGAGTCGAAGAAGCGGTGTTGCAGCCCGACCTGGTGGTTGAAGTACTGCGAGCTGACGACGCTATAGACGTCGCGCGGATTGATGTGATTGGTGAGGTTGAAAACGGTCAGCGAGCCGCGCAGCAGGTGATGCTTCATGAGGGGCAGCGGCAGGCGGAATTCCTTGCTGAGTTTGAGGTCGAGCGAAAAAAAGCGCGTGAAGCGATGGGAGTTTGGCATGCCTACGTAGTTCTGCTCGACGTCGAGGAACGAGTAAGGAAAGCCTGAATGCCAGTCGATTACGGGGCTCGCCTGAATGCCCCACAGATGAGTTTGGAACCGCCCCCAGGTGATAAGACGGCTCGGAATGTCGGAGGGCAGGTTGGCGTAAGCGCTGGGCCGGATCACCGGCGATTCGAAGGGCACGTAGACCTGCACCAGCGAGTTCAGGTCGCCCCGCGCGCGACTGTTGACGTAAGAGAGGCTCCACTCCGCGTTCGCACTGAAGCGCACGTGCAGTGTGCCTTCGAATTCGCGGTATACCGAGCTGCCTGAGGGTGAAACCACCAGCGCCGCGCCGGAGGGAAGACCGGTGAGCGGGTCCACCACAAACTCGTCGCGCGAGCGGCTGGAAAGAGCGCTCATCCGCAGGGTGACGTCCGGCAGCAGCTCGCGGTCGGCCTCCAGGCTCCAAGTGACGTTATAGGGCGTGCGGTCGGGCGGGGTTAGCGAGAGGCCCGGATTCTGCGGATTGAAGGCATTTCCATAGAAATTGGGGAAAGCCAGCGGCGGTGCCAGCGCCGTCCCGGAAGCGTCAAACGTGCTCACCGTACGCACGGGATTTCCGGTGAAGGCCCCGACGAGCAGCGGGACATGGCTGAAGAAAACGCCGAAACCAGCCCGCAGCACGGTTTTGCCGCTGGTTCCGGGCGAGTAGACGGCGCCGAGGCGCGGCGCGAAATTGAAGGGGTAGCCGAGCGTCTGCCCCGTGGCCCTCATGCCGAGATCAACGGCCAGTTGCTCGGTCATCGTCCAATGGTCCTGCACGAAAGCGGCGCCTTCCGCGTCGCTGGCAGAGAGCTGGCCCGGGCCAGCGAAATCGATCTGCTCGGCGAGGGTGCCGTCCGCCCTCAGGATCTGCACCGGCCGGGACTGGCTTGACCCCGTGAACGCGCGCTGGATGAAGCTGCCGCCCACTGTGACGTCGTGCTTGCCGTACCATCGCGGCGGAGGCAGGGTGACGGTTTCGGTAATCTGTTCCTCATTACTCTCCCGATCGTAGGCGTTGAAGAAATGCCCCGCCCAGCCGTCGGGCGTGAGCAGCATGTCTCCGGAGCCCTGGCCGTGCCCGTAGCTGTCGAATTGCGTCCCCTCGGCCACCGTGGTAAACGCCAAGCCGGAAGAGGTGAGGTAGCGATCCGTGAGTGCGATTGAAAAGCCGTGCTGGCCGTAATTCGAGGAGGCTGTCTGCGGCACCAGGGAATCGATGTCGGCGAACTCGCGGGTGAGCGGGAACACATTGACGCGCGCGGTGGTGAGGTGGCGCGGCGAGAAGACGTATTGGAAGGCGGTTAGGGAATTGAAGTCGTGGCTTCGGATTTCGTTGTGGGGCCACGCCAGTCCCCGCACCGGCTGCTTGTCCGCGTCGTAGGCCAGGGCCTCGGAAAAACTGAGGCGGTTGGCGAAAATGGGCCCGGTGAAGTACAGGCGGGGATTGAAATTCTCAATGCCCGCCAGGGTGCCTGCCTCGATGCGGGGGTTCGGGGTGATGTTCTCAACCTCGTAGTGCCATTGGCTCAGGGGAGGCTTGGTGTAAATGGTGGCGAGGCCGCCGGAGAAACCGCCGTAATCCGCGCGGTAGGCGTCTTTGGACACCTGCAGCGACTCGACGGCCTGCAGAGGCACTTCAATCGAGAAACTGCCGGTCACCGGATCCACGTTTTCCGCGCCATCCAGCAGAAGCAGACCCTGGTTTTCCGGGAGGCCCTTGATGTTGATCTTGCCATCCGGCGTGCGAACCACGCCCGGGATCAGCGGCAGCGCAGCCTTGAACTTCTGTTCGGTCAGGGGCAGGTCGGCGATCTGCCTTGCGCTGATCGCGGCCGGCGGAGCGCCTTGCTCGAGCCCCGCCGTAGGAGCTTTGGCGCGCACCTGGATGCTCTGGCGCAGCGTCTGGCGGGCGGCCAACACGACGTCCAGCACGGGGTTTTCGCGGGCGATATCAAGTTGTTTCACCAGGGGCTCATAGCCCATGGCGGCGCACGCCAGGTTGTAGGAACCCGGTGAGAGCTGGAGAAAGTCAAACTGGCCCAGGCGATCGGTATTGACGGTGAGGCCGCCGCTCGGCAGTAGAATGCCCGTCAAGGTGCAGATTGCGCCTTCGAGGGGCGCGCCGTGGTCACCGAGAACGCGTCCTTCCAGATTGGAGAGCGCCTGCGCCGCACCCTGAGCCGGAACCTGCTCAGCGATCAGGAGCGGCGGCGCCCCCCCCAAGGCCAGGACAAAACTAAGCGCCAGGCGCGGAGCGCTTTTCGACAAACTCTTCATCTTGCAGACGACTCCCAGTCTCCTCACTGCCTGCGAGGCACGCGACGGGGCGCACGCCGCTCCGGAGTTCTCGCACGCGTATCTTGGCCTGAGCAAGCCGCCGGCGTCCCGCCGCCGGGCACGTTCACTTAGATTGAAGCGGAGCCAAAAGAGAGTCTCGCTTTTTCGAGGCTGTCGTAGACTTCAAAAATGGTGCTCAGGCGCGTGATCTGCAGCAAGTCGTGGACTCGCGCCGTGAGATTGGCCAGTTTCAGCTCGCCGCCCGTTTGGCGCACGGAGGTCGAGAGGGCCACCAGCGTACCGAGGCCGGCGCTGTCGATGTAATCGACGCCGGCGAGGTCGAGAACCACGCGGGTGCGCCCGGCCCGGAGAATCGCCTTCACGCTCTCGCGGAGTGCCTCGGTCTCGCGCCCGAGTGTGATGCGGCCGCGGGCGTCCAGCACCATCACATCACCTGCCAGCTTTTCGACAAGATGCAAGGGCATAAAGAAACAGGAGTCAGAACCAAGGAGTCAGGACATTGAGCGAGGTGATCGGGCATCCAACATTCGCCCGCGCTCCCGCACTCCGCCCTACGCCGTCTGACTCCTGAGCGCTGACCTCCCGGCTCGAGTTACTCCTGGGGAGCGTGTCCCGCAGGAGCCGCCGCCTTCTGGCGCTGGTCGCGCAGAACCGCCTTCCGGCTCAAGCGGATCTTGTTGCCGTCAATCGAAATAACCTTCACCAGAATCTGGTCGCCTTCCTTCAGCTCCTTGCGGATGTCCTGGATGCGGTGCTCGGCCACCTCGCTGATGTGCAGCAGTCCGTCGGTGCCCGGAAAGATCTCCACGAAGGCGCCGAACTCCGCGAGGCGAACCACCTTGCCCAGATAGGTCTTGTGAAGTTCGGCCTCGGCCATCATGTCCTTGATGATCTTCAGCGCCTTGTCAGCCGCTTCGGAGTCTGCGGCGGCCACGTTCACGCGCCCGTCGTCTTCCACGTCGATCTTGACGCCCGTTTGTTCGATGATGCCCCGGATGGTCTTGCCACCGGGCCCGATCAGCTCGCCGATCTTGCTCGGGTTGATCCTGAGCGTGTAGATGCGGGGCGCAAAAGCCGACACGGCGGTGCGCGGCTCGGACAGCGTCTCGAGCATCCTGCCCAGCACGTGCAGCCGCCCTGCCTTGGCCTGCTCCATCGCCTCGCGCATGATGGCGGTGGTGATGCCGCCGATCTTGATGTCCATCTGCAGCGCGGTGATGCCCTTGGCCGTGCCGGCCACCTTGAAGTCCATGTCGCCGTAATGGTCCTCGGCGCCCGCGATGTCCGTCAAGATGGCGTAGCGGTCGCCCTCCTTCACCAGACCCATGGCAATGCCCGCCACCGGGTCCTTGATGGGGACGCCGGCGTCCATCAGCGCCAGGCACCCGCCGCAGACGGTGGCCATCGACGAGGAGCCGTTCGACTCCAGGATGTCCGAAACCACGCGCAGGGTGTAGGGGAACGCTTCCTCCTCGGGGATCATGGAGAGCAGGGCGCGCTCGGCCAGGTTGCCGTGCCCGATCTCGCGCCGGCCGGGGCCGCGAAGGAAGCCGGTTTCGCCCACACTGAAGGGCGGGAAGTTGTAGTGCAGCATGAAGCGCTTAAAGCTCTCGCCTTCGAGCACGTCCAGCCGCTGCTGGTCCTCGGCGGTGCCGAGGGTGGCCGTCACCAGCGCCTGGGTTTCGCCGCGGGTGAACAGCGCCGAGCCGTGGGTGCGCGGCAGCAGACCCACCTCGCACGTGATAGGCCGCACCTGGTCGAACTTCCGGCGGTCGGGCCGCTGGTGCTTCGTGAGCACGTCGTCGCGGAACAGGCGCTCATAGAGCTTCTCGTAGGTAAGTTTCACTTCCTTCTGCAAGTCTTCATCGTCTTCGGGATAGCCGGCCAGCAACTCGTCGCGCAGGACCTTGATCCCCCGCTCGCTCTCCAGCTTGGACTGTTTCGAGGTGTCCATCGCAAGGCGCAACTTGTCGGTGGCCTTTTGGGCCACCTCTTTGACGAGAGCTTCATTGTGGACGGGCGGCGTCACGGCGCGCTTCTGTATGCCAAGCTTCTGGAACAACTCTCTCTGGGCGGCTACAATCTTGCGGATTTCGCCGTGACCGTACTGGATGGCGTCAATCATGGCCTCTTCGGAAAGCTCACGGGCGGCGCACTCCACCATCACGATGGCGTCGTCGCTGCCCGCCACCACCAGGTTCAGCAGGCTGCTCTTGATTTCGGTGTAGGTGGGATTCGTAACCAGGCGCCCCTCCAGCAGGCCGACTCGTACCGCGGCGATGGGGGTGGAGAATGGAATGTCGGAGAGATAGAGCGCGGCAGCGCCCGCCGTTACGCCGATCACGTCCGGGTTATAGTCCGAGTCCGCGGAGAGGACCATCGCAATAACCTGGGTCTCATCGCGGTAGCCCGCGGTAAACAGCGGGCGCACTGGGCGGTCGATCTGCCGGCTGGTGAGGATCTCTTTTTCGGTCGGCCGGCCCTCGCGCTTGAAGAAGCCACCGGGGATCTTGCCCGCGGCGTACTGATACTCGCGATAGTCCACTGTCAAGGGGAAAAAGTCGATGCCCTCGCGGGGCTTGGACGAACAGGCCGTGGCCAGCACCACGGTGTCGGCGTAACGCACGAACGCCGATCCGTTAGCCTGCTTGGCCACTTTGCCGGTCTCGATCGTCAGTGTGCTCGAACCCAAGGGTATTGAAACTTGTTGCATGTGTTCTCCTCCACACTCCGGCCGCCCGCCTAGCGGGCGCCGGGCCGCCAAGCCTTAGAACGGGCCCGCGGGGCGGGCGCTCGGCCCGCGAAATTTATGAAATAGATGATGAGGGGAATGGCTAATGGAGACGAGAAAAAGCCGGCCCCGCAAGCAAAGGCCCGCCTTCCGGCAACGCTTGACCGAAGACGCAGGTCGCAACCCCGAACCGGGGTCCTCTCCGGCCGAAGAAATGTCCAAACCCTGTTGTCCGGAACTTTGAGTCACTTCCGGGCTATTTGCGGATGCCCAGCCGTTCGATCAACTGCTTGTAACGCGCAGGATCACGGCGTTTAAGGTATTCCAACAGCCGCCGGCGCTTGCCGACCATGGTCAGCAGGCCACGCCTGGAAGAATGGTCCTTCCGATGGACAGTAAAATGCTCGTTTAAGTAGGCTATTCTTTCACTTAGAACGGCCACCTGGACCTCGGGCGAGCCCACATCCTTGGGGTTGATTCGGTATCGATCGATCAAGCTCGTCTTTACTTCCCGAGTCAATGGCATCCGCTGGTCTCCTCGCTTCTTATCGCTCTTTCCCTTTTATCACATTTTTGACAATATCATGTGTCAGCCCGTTTACGCAACCGTCCCGCCGGGGAATGGCGAATAGCGGATAGGGAGTAGGGGTCGGGAGGCCGCGGTCAGGAGCGACACACCCGGCGCCAGAAGCCTGAAACCAGAAACAGGCTTAATGAAATGGGACGGCAAACCGGAAAGCAGGAGCCCGGAGGGGGGGAACCCGGAAGTCAGAGACCTGAAACCTGAAAAAGGCTCAATGAATTCCCGCGCCCGGGCTTCGAGCCTTGGGTTTTTGAGCCGTTTCTCGCGGCTTCCGCCCTCTGATCGTCCCGCCATTGTTCGACCCTGCTCCTTCCGCCCTCGGATTGCTGCCTGCGGCCGTGTTTCGTTCCGCCCTCCGCTGCGCGTTTCCGGTCTTTTGCTCACTGCCTTGCTTTCTCCGCCTTCCGGTTTCTGATTTCCGCCTCCATCTCCCCGGTCTGTTCCCCCTGTCGCCCGGCTTCCGGGTTCTGACTTCTCCTCCCCTCACGCGTCGCACGGCGCGAGAGGTGGCGGCAGGCACGCCTCCGCCAGCGCGGTGAGCTTGTAGTACTCCTCCATCACCTCCACGGCGGCAGCCTTATTCCCGTGAGCGTTCAGCATCATGGCCGTGATCAGCAGGTGGATGTAGTCCGGCTCGCGCGGCTTGAGTTCTTCAAACTCGGGCCGCTCGCCGTAGCGCTCGACCAGCAGGCGGTAGAGGGCGCAATCCAGGCGATACTCGGCCGCCTTGGCCTCGCCTACCACCGCCTCCACCGACAGCATTTCGGCTACCAGGTAACGCGTGTGGGCGCAGAGGTCGGAGGAATCGTACTCGCCGCCGGAGCCGGCGGTATCCCCGGCGCCGGCCAGGTCCGGCTCAGCCCGGAGGCTCGTGGGATAGGCCTCGCGCAGGTCGCGCAGCGCCTCCGCTTCGTGCTCCGCCTGGGCGCGGTACATCCCGAGGCGCCTCCACAGCTCCTGCGCCACCTCGCGCACCACGGCGGCGTCGGGAGATTGGCCATTGACGATTGAAGATTGACGATTGCCGAAACCCGAATTCTGCGTGCTGGCTGGCGAGCCCTCGGCCCCTACTCCCGGCTTCCCACTCGCTACTCGCGGCTCCCCTTCCCCTACCGCGTCCTGCACCAGCTTCAGGAATTCCTCGAAGGTGGCCGGCAGCTCCAGGCGCCCTTCGGCCTCGCGCTCGCGCGCCTGGCGCAGCAGGCTGTCGTCCGGCGGCTGGTGGCACTCCGCGCCCAGCACCTCGGCCCAATTCACCCCGGTCCCCGCCTTCCAGCCCTCCCACTCTCCGGGCGGCTTCACCCGCGCCTCCCGCCGCTTCAGCGCCGCCATCACCTTCTCCGCCGCCACCAACGGATTGCCCAGCACCTCCGCCGGGTAGCGCTCGTGTTGGTCCACCACCGCGCTCGGCCGCGCCCGCGCGTGGAGCGGCTTGCCTCCGCGCTCCTCAACCACCTTCACAGCCAGCGCCTCCAACCGGTTCTCCACCTGCTTCAGCTTCGGGATGAGGAAGAACTGCTCCCCCAGCACCCCCCGCACAAGCCGGATGAAGCTCACCAGCCCCTCGGCCCCGTGCTCCACCCCCAGCCGCCGCCGCGCGGCGCAACGCCGCAGCGTGCCGCACATCGCGAGCCATTCCCACTCCGCCAGCGTCCGCAGGCCGCGTAGCCGGCGCCAGCTTGCGTAGGCGAAGCCCAGCACCAGCTTCATGGCCTCCGAGGTGGCCTCGTACCCCTGCCCCAACACCCCGCAGCACCACCGAAGGTGCGCCTGATAGTCCGCCAGCGTCTCGCCCGCCAGCGCCAGGCTGCGCTCGAGGCTCACCGCCCGCAGCCCGTGCCGGAAGCGGCCCGCATAACGAAGCGAGCAGTCGCGCAGCTTCAGCGCCACCGCCCGCAGGAGGCCGCCATGGGCCGCGGCCTTCTGCTTCGCGCTCGGCTTGAAGCCCGGCGCCCGGCGCAGGCGGTACCACACCTCGCGGGCCAGGGCGAGGTTGCGGCGGCTGGCCTGGCGCGAACGATCGCTGGCCGTGTAGCGGCGCCTCGCCCTGGGCTCGGGATTGTCGGTCGACGATTGCCGTTTGACGATTGGAGGCTCGGAATTTCCGATTGGCGATTGGTGATTGGTGATTGCAGGCTCGGGGCTCGTAGATCGCAAATCGTGGTTCGTGGTCTCGGATCCGGGGTCAGTTGTCCCCGGCCCTTCGCCCTTGGTCGCTGGCGCGAAAGGCGAGCCTAAACCGGAGCCTTGCAGCTCATCGGGTTGGAGTTCAGACGGCATGAAGCGCTCGTTGCCGGTGCCGCGGCGATAGACTCGAGAGCGAGACCAGGGAGCCCGCACTCGCCCGCCGGCCATCGGCAATCGAAAATCGGCAATCGAAAATCGCCTTGATGCTGGCACACTTCGGGGCCGAGATGGAGAAGATTGAGAATGCTGAGACGGTTTATTTTTAGCTGTGCTTTGAACGGGTTAGGCTGTGGAAATCAGGCGGCGAAGGCTCCGCGGCAGGGCGGCGGCTGACTTCGTCGATTCATCGGTTTATCAAGCGCGGGTGGCGACGACACAAGAGGCGATGCCGCCGCCAGCCGGGGTTGCGAGGCCGTCGAAGCGTAAGGCCGCAGCCCTTGGGGAACAGGACTGCGCTACTCGCTCCGGACTAAAGAGAGCATTGGAGTCGGACAATCACTTCGGAGCCTCGGATATCAGAACAAGGCCGGGTACGCGCTCGAAATGCCCGCGATTACTTGAAACCAGGGGCACTGCGTGGCGCACCGCAAGGGCGGCGATCCCAAGATCATTGTCCGCCAGGATTCGACCCTGCCTCCGCAGTCGAGCCTTCAGGCGGGCATATGGGACCGCTGTCTCCTGGTCAAACGGAAGGACGAACGCCGCCTCAAGGCGTTTCTCAAGCTCGGCAATTCGCCGCTCTCCCCAATCTCGCTGGAAGGCGCCGAAGAGCAGCTCACCTATGGTGATGAATGAAAGGCAGTTGTCCGCCCTTCTACGTGGCGGAGGTAAGGGCGCCCGCCAGGGTCGCTGGGCTCCATCAGATACGAGAAAACGTCGGTGTCGAGCAGGATGATTGCCAGGGGATCGCTGATGGAGGCTTCTTAAGTCCGGGCGCGGTAGATTTCCTCGACGAATGCGCCGATGTCTTCGCCCGGCGGCACGATGCCGACGAAGGCCTGCGGATCGAATGGTTTCGCGCCGCGTTCCCGGGCTAGTTCATGAATCGCCTTGCCGCCAAAATGGATTCTCACTTTCCGGCCGGACGCGGTGGCACGCCTGTTATTTCGGCGCCGCGAAGGCTGCGGTTTCGTCTTCAAATTCCACCTCCTCTTCAAAGTATACTCGAATCTGCGGGCGGACCAGACATCCTTCCTGATGTATGCGCGACCGCCAGCCGCACACGACGTCGGAGGGCCTCCAAAAGCCCCGGGCACACAAACCGCGCCACGCGCCGCCGTATTTTGGCGACTGTTGGGGAATTCCCTGCGTCTCCGCGGCCTACCGTTTCGCGAGCATGCGGAGACAAGCAAGGCATCTTGCGAGGCTGTCGGAAAACTGGGCCGCAATCTCCGGCCGCCATCCCGTGCTCCGATCTGCCACGAACTGTATCAGACGCGAGGAATAGGCAGGCCCCACCCGACGACCGCTGCCCGGCCGGGGGTACATGTCTTCACGAATGTCACTACGGCGAGAATGCCGCGCGAGCTGTGACATGGCGTCTTTCGGGGACTTGATTCTCTCTGGCTCGATTGGGACGAGCGCCTGCCGGACTGCCAGGAAGCGCGCCAGGCGTTCCCGGTCTGCGAAGAGCCACGCCTCGATCTCTCTGACCACGACCCGGAAACACATGCCGGGGGCTGGGATGGGAAGAGCATCAGACCGGAAGGGAGGCGCGCATCCAGCATCCTGATCGAGATCAACGAGCACGACCCAGGGCGCTTGTTGCGCGGCGTAGTTGTAACCCTTTAGGGATCGCAAGAGGTGAGTTTTCCCCCTCTTTCCGTAAATGGGGCCCGGCACACCTCCCATGTGAGAAATCAGCCTCCGAAGCACCGCTTCATCCAACAGACCCTCAACTGCGCCTGAGACGTAGACCTCTTCAATTCCAGACATCATCAGTCTCCGAAGAGGGCCAATTGCTCGACCTTTTCAGGGCGCGTATGCGGCAAGACTGCCTCGACTAGACGAAGGCCGCCTTTCACCAAGGGCTCGATGTTAGGCAGTTCGCGGGAAGGGAGGACGGATGTACCCTCTGCCCCAGGGCTTAGCACCAGCACCTCATCAAGGCCAATGGCGTCGTCATCGATGAGCTCGCTAGAATGGGTACTTACAATCACCTGCCTTCCAGTCCGCCTTTGGATACGAGCGAACATTTGAGGAATGAAACGCACAACTTCAGGATGGAGAGAGAGTTCGGGTTCCTCTAGAAGCAGTGGGCCACTTCCGTCGAGGACCGCCCAGAGGAGCCCCATCAGCCGGAGAGTTCCGTCCGAGAACTGGTCTTCAGTCTGCCAGGCCCCTTGCG
>Ga0335081_10014742_pt1 | contig 12641 bp, 13 predicted proteins | sample Lox_Sample_35_FD_206713 | JGI IMG/M metagenome (GOLD analysis project Ga0335081, IMG submission 206713) | Soil microbial communities from Loxahatchee National Wildlife Refuge, Florida, United States - Lox_Sample_3.5 | ecosystem: Environmental > Terrestrial > Soil > Wetlands | place: USA...
AAGGCGTTCGGCGCGCGCTGGGGCGAGGTGATTTTCGTCGTCTATCCGAATATCGAAGTCGGCAAACGCGACTACGCTGCCTTCAAGGCCGAGGTGGCGCGCTTTAACCGCGATCCCGATCTCGTCAAGGTCACGCATCTCATCAATACGGCGGCGGCGGCGACCAAGAATGAGGCGGAGGACAAGTGGGCCGAGATCAAAAAACTGCCGCTTGAGATCGATGCGTTGTCGCTGCTTTCGGAGGCGCTCAATTTCGATTTTGCAAAAAAGCGGATGGACGAGCCGTTCACCGATGCGGAATTGGACGAGATGTCCGGTCTGCAAGGCATCCGTGATCGCGTGACGAGCGTGAAGAAAAATCCGACGGTGCGCGAATTCATCGAGATCAGCGGCCGCGGGCGCGTGCACAATCCCATCGTCGGCGGGCCGAAGGAGGTCGCGGACCAGCTGGAGGCGTGGTTTGCCGCACCGGCCTGCGATGGTTTCGTGCTTTCCGCCACCCACGTGCCGGGCGCTTACGAAGATTTTGTCCGTTTCGTGATTCCTGAACTTCAGCGGCGCGGTTTATTCCGCAAGGACTTCGCGGGGACGACGCTACGCGAGAATCTCGGGCTGCCCAGGCCTGCTATCGATACGTGGCGGACATCGGTATGAAATTATGAACGAATCTGCACTATGGTCGCGGCCGGGAACCGGTGGCTGCAAACTGAAAATCGTGGAACCGAGTTGATGGACTTTGAAAGCACGCCGTCGCGCGGAACGAAGTCGCGGCCGCCGAGTTTGATGCGCGAAGGGACGTCGGGGATGACAATGTTGCGTTCAGCGATTTTCGTTACCGCAAGTTTGCTCGCTGCTATACCGATGCCGGCAATCGCTCAAACCGCTTCCCACAACTTCTCAGGACTTTGTGCCTTTTATCCCGCCCACGGCAACGGGCTGACTGCGGCGCATCGGACGCTGCCGTTCGGCACGCGCGTCCGCGTCACCGATCCGAAAACCGGCCGAGCCGTCACCGTGACCATCAACGATCGCGGCCCGTTCGGGAAGCATCGCGTCCTTGACCTGTCGCCGAGCGCTGCGCGCGCCCTCGGAATGATCAGTCGCGGCGTTATTTTCGTTGAAGCCGAAGTGCTGTGAGTTTTCCGAACTCAGTACGCTTTTATATTCGCACGCATCAATTCAACCGCAGCTCGGTGATGTGACGCGGGTCGGGCTTGAGTTCGCCCTTTTCGACGCGCTTGACGAGGTCTGTCAGCACGGCATTGGCGCGACAGGGCAGGCCGATTTTGTCGCCTTCGCGCACGATCAGCCCGTTAAGGAATTCGATCTCGGTGCGGCGGCCTTTTCGCATGTCCTGGCCCATCGACGGGCGTTGGCCCGCTGCCGTGTGCGCCGCATCTTTGAAGCGTTGCGCATCGCAGGTCGCCATCGCCGCCTCGTCGCCTTCGCCGGCGCGGGCAATGGTTTCCGGAGGCAGATGCAAAATCTCCTCCAGCTCATAGCCGAGCGCCTGGCCGACGCGGATCGCTTCGGAGCCGAGCCGGGTGGCGAAGCGGCGGATCGGATCGCTCTTGAGCATTTCGCCGCCGGGAAGTTCGGTGCAGGCGGACAGCCCGTTCTGCATCGCGTTGGCGACGAGCTTTGACCAGCGTTCGCCCCACAGGTTGCTGGTGACCTTGGCGCTGTCGGCAAACGCCACCAGCCGGCGCACCTCCTCGGCGCGCGGGGTGACGCGGCCGTGGACCTCGCCGGTCCGGAACACCGTGTGTGCAGCGCCATGCTTGGCCGCGCCGCGATGGATAAGCCCGGGCTCCGGCAAATTGACGGTGATGCTCGAGGCGATGCAGCCGAGCGTCTTGCCCCAACCGACGACGCCGGCGACGGTCGGCTCATTGATACAATTCTGCAATGAAACGACATAGCCGTCCGGCGCGAGATATTGGCTGATCAACATCGTCGCCCAGGCGGTGTCATAGGACTTCATGCAAACGAAGGCGATATCGACCGGCTTTTCCTTGGCGAGCTGCTGCGCGTCGGTGACATGGAGTGCGCGCACCGGCACGGTAAATTCCGGCTCTTTCATAGCATGCGTCACGCGCAGGCCATGCTTGCGCATATGCTCGACATGGGCCGGCCACGGATCGATGAAGGTTACGTCCTCGCCGGCTTGAACCATGTGCGCGCCGGTATAGCCGCCAACCGCGCCGGCACCGACGATCGCAATTTTTCGGCCCATCCTGTCCTCCCGTTATCGCGTGGCGGTAAACTAAAGCATGATCCCGAAAAGTGGATTCCGGTTTTCGGAATAGCTCATGCTCAAAAAAGGCATCCAAAGCGAAATTGTTCATTTCGCTTTGGCAGCCGCATTGCCGCTCGGCCATGGGCGCAATTATTATGCGTGCTTCAGCCGCGGGCGGAATAGCCGCCGTCGACCGGGAGCGCCGCGCCGGTCACAAAATCCGAAGCGGGACTGCACAAAAACACCGCCGCTCCGGCCAGGTCGTCGGGTTCGCCCCATCTGCTCGCGGGCGTGCGCGAGAGGACGAAGTCGTGAAGTTCGGCAACTTGCTGCCGCGCTCTGCGCGTGAGGTCAGTATCGATCCAGCCGGGCAGGAGGGCATTGACTTGAATATTGTCAGGCGCCCATGCACATGCGAGCGACCGCGTGAGCTGGAGCAGGCCGCCTTTGCTCGCGGCATAAGCGGCAACCGTCGCCGCGCCGAACAGCGAGTACATCGAGCCAATATTGAGAATCTTGCCGCGGCCAGCCGCTTTCATATGCGGATATGCGGCTTGCGCGCAGAACAATGCGGCGCTGAGATTGACGTCCAAAATCTCATGCCATTCTTGTTCCGAGATTTGTTCAGGAGGCTTTCTTCTATTCATCCCGGCATTGTTGATGACGATGTCGCAGGCGCCAAAATCTCCGACCACGGTTTCGATCAATTTGCGGCATGACGATGCGGACGAGGCCTGGAACGCATAGAATCGGGTCTGCGGAGCTGACGCGATCAATTCCCTGGCGGCTGCTTGCCCCTTGCTTTCATCGCGAGCGGCGAGCGCGATCGAGGCTCCGGCGCGCGCGAGCCCGCGCGCCATTGCCAGGCCGAGACCGCCATTGCCGCCGGTGACGATCGCCACGCGGCCGGTAAGATCGAAAGGGTTCAAGGGCTACTCCGAAAATATTAGGTGATAGATCCCCTCATTGGCCCGCTTGCCGGCAGGGAGGGTAGATTGGCCATCTAAGACTAGCCTGCGGGTATTCGGCAATGCCGCTGCAAAATCGCGTCGACCCGTTCGGCGAACTTTTTGCCGACCCGGCGCGCGGCACTTTGATGGGCAATCGCGGCGGGCAGTTTCATACCGCAGCGCGAACGCTCACGGCGCGGCGTTGGGCTTCGCGGCAGTGGATCTGCTGCGTGCTCGCGTTCAAAGGACGGCATCGCGACGTATGGGGACGGTTTTATACCGAGTTGTTCTTTCTCGATGAGCCGACCGCGCTCGCCGCCGGGCACCGGCCCTGTTTCGAATGCCGGCGACAGGAGGCGGAAAGTTTTGCTGAATATTGGCGCATAGCGCACCGCTTGCGCGACCGTCCACGCGCCGCGGAGATGGATCAAGTGCTCCACCGCGAGCGTTTGCAGGGCCGCGCCAAGCGCCGGCACCGGTGCGGCATTGACGGCTTGCCGGACGGCGCCGTCATCGCGATGGACGGTGCAGCTTTTGCCATCCGCGGCGCCGCGCTCTTGCGCTGGACGCCGGGGGGTTACAATGCCCGTATGCCGCGGCCGCGGGGCGCTATGGTCGACGTGCTCACGCCGCCGGCGATCCTGGGTGTGCTCGCCGCCGGCTATCAGCCGCGCTGGCATCCGAGCGCGAAAGACTCGGTCGCATAATCAATGTCCGATATATGGCCTGCAGCATTCAATCACCTCGTCGGCGGCGACGAGCAGCTTGTCAGGCACCGTGCCGTCGCGCCGCGGGCTTTGAGATTGCTGTGCATACGCCGGGAGGCCACGCCAATGTTGCGCCGCCGACGAGCGTGATGAACTCGCGCCGGTTGCTCATTCCGTCATCCGAGTAAGGGAGCGCCCGAGCGCCTCCTGTGTTATCGACCGAAGGGATAGCACAACGAGGGCTGGTGCGGTGCGGGATTTCGAGCCGGCTCATGTCGGCGTGTGGGTCAATTTCAGACGAAATCCAATGTCCACGTTACTTCCGCTTATCTCTTGATAACGACATGTTTGCAATCCGAGGATAAGCGAGAATTGCCTCCTGAGGGAACGTTACCCATTTAATCTTCAGACTGGCAGAGGAGGCTCGGATGGCTGAGCTCGCTAAGCCGCGTGTCATTGGAGTGAACCACGTTGCCCTCGAGGTCGGTGACATTGAGGAGGCGCTAGCGTTCTATGGCCGCCTGTTCAATTTCAAACTGCGGGGCAAGAGTGACTCCATGGCCTTCATCGACCTGGGCGATCAGTTTATCGCCCTGCAGAAGGGCCGCAGGCAACCCGCTGACGACGGTCGCCACTTTGGTCTCGTCGTCGATGATAAGGCCGCCGCTCGCAAGGCACTCGAGGCAGCTGGTGTTGCACCGCTTGATGGTGCATTCCTTGATTTTCGAGATCCTTGGGGCAACCGAGTAGAGATCGTCGGCTACGAGAATATTCAGTTCACCAAGGCACCCAATGTGCTGCGTGGCATGGGCCTGATGCACATGGCCAAGAACGAGAAAGCGAAAAAGGAACTGGCCGACAAAGGCATGGCGCTGGAGTAGGCCTGGGCTTTCACGATGAGCAAAGATCCGTCTGAGACAACGTCATCCCGTCCGCAGGACAATCAATCCCGTTCGGCCCCGGCTACGTCGCCGCGCGCGGAGATTGATCGTTTTCTCGACCGGGTCAAAGCGCTTAGTCCTGGCTCCAAAACGGGGCGCCACGGACGGCTGATCTTTGCCCTCGATGCCACGATGAGCCGCCAGCCAACATGGGATCAGGCCTGTAAGTTACAGGCCGAGATGTTCCACGAAGCAGCCGCCGCCGGCGGTCTCGATATCCAGCTCGTCTATTATCGCGGCTTGGCGGAATGCCGCGCTTCACCCTGGATTGCTGATCCGGATCGGCTGGGCGCGTTAATGTCGGGCATCGATTGCCGCGGCGGTCAGACACAGATCGCCAAGATTCTGGCACACGCCCGACGCGAGAACGAGAACGGCAAGGTCGCCGTACTGGTCTTTGTTGGCGATGCGATGGAGGAACCGCTCGACGCGCTTTGCGCTCGCGCCGGGGAACTTGGTTTGCGCAACGTGAAGGCCTTTATGTTTCAGGAGGGTCACGATCCAATCTGCGAACAAGCGTTCCGCGAGATCGCTCGCCTCACGGGCGGTGCGTACTGCCGTTTTGCGCCGGGCGCCGCGCACGAACTTGCCGAGCTTTTGCGCGCCGCCGCAGCGTATGCCGCCGGCGGACTCAAGGCTCTGGCCGATCTCAAAGCGCAGGGCAGCGGCGTTGCAAAGCTAATCGAGCAATTGAAGTAGCCATGCCGGAATTTCTGCTTGGAGTGGTGGCCCTTCTTTTGTTGTTGTGGGCCGCCAGTGCGTTCATTAAGGCCGATCCCAAACAAGTGGCGCTCGTGTTGCGTTGGATCGGCGGCGGTGTCGCGCTGCTGCTTGCCGGGCTTCTGCTGTTTCGCGGCCAAATCGGAATCGCCATCCCGCTTGGAGCCTTCGGGTTGGGTCTGCTCGGTTGGACGTCGTTCTGGCCGGCTCCTTTTGGGGCGCGAACACAACGAAGCACGGGCCAGATGTCGCGCGTGCAGACGGCTTTCCTTGAAATGGAGCTCAATCATGATACCGGCAGAATGTATGGTCGTGTTCTCGCCGGCAGCTATCAAGGCGCTTTGCTTGATGCACTGGATCGAGCGGCGCTGATGAAATTATTGGGCGAAGTCGACGACGATAGCCGCGATTTATTGGCCGCCTATCTTGACCGAAGGGAGCCCGGCTGGCGCGAGCATGCGCAGTATCATGCCGGTATGGGGAGCGGCACGCGGCCGACTAGCGCTGGCAAAATGACCGAGGAGGAGGCTTATCAGATCCTTGGCCTTCAGCGCGGGGCGAGCACAGAGGAGATTAGTCGCGCGCACCGGTCTCTCATCAAGAAACTGCATCCAGATCAAGGAGGGACTACCTATCTCGCGGCTCGCATAAATGAGGCTAAGGATGTGCTGCTTCGCCGCCATCGCTGAGGTGTGCATCACCGCGAAAATGGATACTGGCTGCGTGTTAACGAGCCTACACGCCCTAGCCGCGAAACGCCGCCTTAATGCTTTCCACCGTCGCGCCGGGAGCGCGCGCCGCGGTGATAATGCGCGCCTCCTGCTTGGCGAGCCCGTCAAGCGCTGTCTTCATCGCGTCAATCTTGTCGACCGGCACCACGACGGCGCCGTGGCGGTCGGCGTGAATAAGATCGCCGCTCGTGACCGCCATGCCGTGAACGGTCACCGGAATGCCGAACTCGACGACATGCACATAGGCGTGCGACGGCGCCAAAGAGCCGGCGAGCATCTGAAAGCTGGGGGCAACCGCTGGAATGTCACGCACCGAGCCGTTGGTCACCGTGCCGAGACAGCCGAGCGCCTGGTGCACATTGGTCTGCACTTCACCCCAGAACGCGCCGTAGCCTGGGGGGTCGTCCTTGTCCTCGATGACAACGACGCTTGGTCGCGGCGCCGCGGCCACGTAATCGAGATACTCCATCCGTTTTTGCATGTAGCTCGGACCGCTGACTTTGTCGCGGGCGCGAATGGTGACGGTCTTGGCGAAGCCCACCATCGGCGGCAAATCGGGAAACGGGCAATGCAGATGTACGACGGTATATCCGGCGCCGCGGCGCTCGGGTGCGACGATTTCGATCAAGTTGCAGACGGTCGGCGTGTCGATCGACCGCAGAAACGCGAATTGGCTTTCCGAGACCACGATATTTCCCCCTTTTTGTATCAGCATAAGATCAACGTCTAATCCCAAATTGCCGCGACGATCGCTGCGATGATCACTTGGACAAGAACGATCACGGCCACGCAACCGGTCCAGCCGGCCGCTGCCCAAGCAAAGCCCGTGATGAAGGCTCCCGCGCTGCCTCCGACATAATAAATCGATACATACAGCCCTACTGCGGACGAACGCCCCTCTTTGGCCGAGAGCGTGACATAGCCGGTCGATATTGCCTGGCAGACCATGCCGCAGACCGCGCAGAGAGTCAGCCCGGCGAGGATCAGCACAATCGGCGGCGCCAGGAGCAGCAATGCGCCGACCACCCACAGCGCGATGACCCCAAGCACGAAGCGGCGGCGGCCGAATAACGCAATAGCGCGGCCGACCCATGGCACAATCGGACTGCTGACAAGATAAGTAATGAACAAGGCGCCAAGCAGCGTCGGCGAAAAGCGGTACGGCGGCGCTGCGAGATGGAAGTTCACATAGGTGAACGTCGCGACAAAATTGAATAACACGCCAAACCCGATGGCATAGGTCGCCACTAGCCGGCGGTTGCGCAAATGACGAAGCATTTGCATGGCGGCCGTCGCAAGCCCACCGGAGCGGGTGAAATTGCGTTCCCGGGGCAGGGTGGTGGCGACAATGACGGCAGCAACGAGCGTGAGCAGCGCCACCACCTGGAATGCCGCGCGCCACCCGATCACGTCGGTCAGGAGGCCGGGGACAAAACGCCCGCTGAAGCCGCCGATAGCCGACCCGGAGATGTAAAGCCCGGCGACGCGCGTCACGTCGGCGGGCGGCCATTCGTCGCCGATATAGGCGACCGTGACCGCGAAGATCGGCGGCAGCAACAGGCCCTGGACGAAACGCCAGAAGGTGAGCTCGGTCACAGTGCCGGCGAAAGTCATGATCAGCATTGGCACTACCACCGCGAACGTCGCGGCAGTGATCAAGCGTTTGCGGCCGGCGACGTCGGCCAGCGCGCCGGTGAACGGCGCCGAGAGCGCGATCGCCGCGGTGCCGGCGGTCATCAACGCGCTAATTTCGCCGGGGCCTACATGAAACTCGCGCGCCAATTCCGGCAGCAGCGCTTGCGGCGAATAGAGATTGACGAAAGCGGCAAAGCCCGCGGTGGCCACCGCGAAGCTCCGTGAATCGAAAGCCATGAGACATTATCGGCGAGCGCAGCGCCGAAAGCACCCCATCGCGGCACTGCCCGCGGTCGTCGAGGGTGTGCTGGTCTTTGCCAGCGCGCTGCTTTTAAGTTGGGGCGTGGCTGTCGGCGCCGGGCGATTTGCATCGTTAGCGCGACAGTTTCGTCCTGCGGTATCGAATGCAGAATGGCGCTCGGCGAGTTCGGCAAAGCGCGGCCGAGCGGTTGACGCCGCTGTGCGACGCCGTAATCGCGTAATTGCGCTTACAGCTGACGGATCGAATCGAAATTCCATGCCGCGGCGCTGGCGTCATTTTCGCCGACGCGCAGGGTCTTGTCGTTGACGAAACGATACGGCGGCACCGGCAGATTGTACGGTGCCGGCACGCCCGAGAATACGCGGCCCGCAGCGTCGTATTTGGAGCCGTGGCACGGGCAGAAATAACCGCCGGGCCAGCTCGCCACCGGCGTTGTCTCGCTCGCGTTTGGATAGAACAAGGGGATGCAGCCGAGATGCGTGCAGATACCGACGAGCACGCCGAGTTCGGGCTTGAGCGAACGGTGCCAATTGGTGGCATAGGGGGGCTGCTGCAGCTGATCCGAATTGGCGTCGGCGAGCTGCGACGTCAACTGCTTGCTCTGCATCGCGTCGAGCGTCTGCTTTGAACGCCGGAACACGAAAATCGGCCGCTGCCGCCAGCGGACCACGACTTGCTGGCCCTCGGCGATTTTGCTGATGTCGAGATCGACGGGTCCGCCGGCCGCCAGCGTCGAGGCATCCGGATTCATCTGATCAACGAGCGGTACCAAAGTTGCCGCCGCCCCAACGGCGCCGAACGTCGCAGTCGCGATATAGAGAAAATCGCGCCGCGATGCCGTCGGCGGGTGGCCGGCCGTCGCGCTCGATGCAGTGCTCGCCATAGTCGGTCCTTTGCGATCCTTTTGTACCGGGGAGCTTATGTCGCGATCCGCAGGGCTTAGTCAATCAGCCAGTTGCCGGCAATGGCAAAACTCCTCGGGGCCGGGATTCCCGCGCCAATTTCCCATTACCGAGGGCCGTCGAGTTGCGCTATTGAGCGTCCAGCAATGCCGGATCCGCAGGCAAAATGCGGCAGGGTGCAACGGTCATCGAGATTTGCCAGGGAGACAGACGCCAATGCGCGGTAAGGACAATTTGCGTAGTGCCGCCGAGGTCCTCGTCGATCAATTACGCCTCCATGGCGTGCGGCACGTGTTTTGCGTGCCGGGTGAGAGCTATCTGGCGGTGCTCGATGCTTTCCATGACAGCGATCTGACCGTCACCGTCTGCCGACAGGAGGGCGGGGCGGCTATCATGGCAGAATCGTTCGGCAAGGTGACGGGCGCTCCTGGCGTCTGTTTTGTTACCCGCGGCCCCGGCGCGACCAACGCCGCGCACGGCATCCACATCGCGCGCCAGGATTCCTCGCCAATGGTGATGTTCGTGGGCCAGGTCGCGCGCGACACCCGCGAGCGCGAGGCGTTCCAGGAGCTCGATTACCGCGCTGTGTTCGGTTCGATGGCCAAATGGGTCACCGAGATCGACGACCCCGCGCGCGTGCCGGAGCTGGTCTCGCGGGCGTTTCATACCGCCGCCAATGGCCGGCCCGGTCCGGTCGTCGTCGCCATTCCGGAGGACATGCTGGTCGAGCGCGTTGCGGTCGACGATGCGCCGCCATTTACGGCAATCGAAACATCCCCGGGTGCGGCGGAAATGCACAGATTCGCCGAACTCTTGAGCGGTGCGCGGGCACCGATCGTGATCCTCGGCGGCAGCCGCTGGTCGCAACAGGCTTGCGAGCGCATGGCCGCCTTTGCAAAAAAATACGCGTTGCCGGTCTGCACAACCTTCCGGCGCGGCCATCTGTTCGATCAGACCCATCCCTGTTATGCCGGCGATCTCGGCATCGGCCCTAATCCGAAACTGCTCGAGCGCATCAAATCGTCAGACCTGGTGATCGCCGTCGGCGGGCGCTTGGGTGAATTGCCCTCGCAACACTATACGCTGTTTGACATTCCCGGGCCGCAAATGACGTTCGTGCACGTGCATCCGGGCGCCGAAGAGCTGGGCCGCGTCTATAGTCCGCATCTCGCGATCAACGCGACGCCGACGGCGTTCACAGCAGCGCTGGAAAATCTGACCGTCACCCGCGCTCCGGCGGGCGACGCCAAAGCGGCAAATGCGGACTATCTCGCCTGGACCGAACAGCCCACGGAGCAGCCTGGCGCGGTGAATTTCGGCGCGGTGATGGTGTGGTTGCGCGAAAATCTCGCTCCCGATGCTATCATTTGCAACGGCGCCGGCAATTACTCGGCTTGGATTCACCGGTTCTTTCGTTTCCGCCGCTTCGGCCAGCAGGTCGCGCCGGTCTCCGGCTCGATGGGCTATGGCGTCCCGGCGGCAGTGGCGATGAAGCGGCTTTATCCGGAGCGCCAGATCGTTTGCATTGCTGGCGATGGCGACTTCCTGATGAACGGCCAGGAATTCGCGACCGCGGTTCAATACGATCTGCCTTTCACTACTATCGTCTTCGACAACGGCATGTACGGCACCATCCGCATGCATCAGGAGCGCGAATATCCGGGTCGCATTTCGGCCACCGCATTACGCAATCCCGATTTTCCAGGCTATGCGCGCGCCTTCGGCGGCTTCGGTGTGTCGGTCGAGCGGACCGAGGATTTTCCGAAAGCGTTCCGCGACGCGGAGGCCTCGGGCAAACCGGCGATCATGCGCCTGGCGATTGATCCTGAATCGATCACGCCGGGAACGACGCTTGCCAAGATCCGCGCCAAGGCGCTGGCGGAAAAGCGGTAGCGGATCCTCATCGCGCGCGTTTTGTCCGACCCGCGCCGGGAACGAATGCCATCGCCGTGGATTGAGTTGGCAGTAACGGAGTTCTGCCAATGAAGACTTTTCTCGGCTGTGCCGCTTTGGCGTTGGCAATCGGATTGTTGAGCGCTCCCGCCGATGCAAAGGGCTGCCTCAAGGGCGCGGTCGTCGGTGGCGTCGCCGGCCATGTGGCCGGTCACCACAGCTTTATTGGCGCGGCCGCCGGTTGTGCGATTGGGCATCACGAGGCCAAGAAGAACGAAAAGAACAATCCCAGCCAGCCGCAGTGATCCCGCGCCGCGGCGCACTGGCAAACTTAAAGCGAATTAGGTTTTGCGCGTGATCTTTTCCGAAAACCGGTTCCCACTTTTCGGGATCATGCGTTATTCCGCTTTGATGCCGGCAGCCTTGATGATCGGCCACCATTTTTCCACTTCGCCTTTTTGAAAGGCATAAAGAGCTTCGGGCGTCTGCTGTTCGCGCGGATAAATCTCTTGCGCGAGATCGATAAGCTTTTTGCGCGTGTCGGCATCGGCAAGCGCGGCGACGATCGCCGCGTTGAGCTTGGCGATGATCGGCTTCGGCGTACCTTTCGGCGCCCACATAGCGTGCCAAAACGAGAAATAGAATCCCGGCAGCCCCGCTTCATCGGTGGTGGGAATATCCGGCGCGACGGCAATGCGTTCCTTGGCGGTCACCGCATAAGCCTTGAGGTCGCCGGATCGCACATGCGTGAGTGAAACCGCGGGCGTATCAAGCTGGAGATCGGTGATGCCGGCGAGCAGATCCTGCGTCGCCAGACCGGCGCTGCGATACGAGATCATCTGCCATTTGACGCCAACCAGTTGCTCCATCAAGACGCCCGCCACGTGGCTTGGACTGCCGACGCCGGATGTTCCCATTGTCGCCTTGTCGGGATTGGCCTTGAGCCAGGCGATCAGCTCTTTCAGATTGTTGGCCGGCATGGTCTTGCAGGCATCGATCAGGAACGGTTGGGTGGCGACGAGCGCGACCGGCGCGAAATCGTTCAAGAGATCGAAATCAAGCGAATAGATCGCGCCATTGGCGACATTGGTTCCCCACATGCCCCATAGCACCGTGTAGCCATCCGGCGCGGCGCGCGCGGCGCGAGTCACGCCAATCGTGCCGGCCGCGCCGGCGGTGTTCTCGACGACGACGGGCTGCCCCAGCGTCGCCCGCATGCCTTGCGCGATAATCCGCCCCAGTGTGTCGGTCGAGCCGCCCGGCGCCAGCGGCACCACCATGGTGATGGGACGCGACGGATAATCGTCGGCGCGAGCCGGCGGCATCGCCATTGCCGTTGCAAACCAAATAGCGGCGGCTGCAACAGCCGTAACATGCTTCATCGTCATCGGCGCTTCTCCCTCCACGGCGCATGTGTCCACCATGCCATAGAGCACCCGCGCCAAAGTGCAAAACCGACGCTTCCGGCGCTGCACACATTGCCGCGCATTGTGAATCGTGGTTCAGTTGTTGTCGCGTTTTTGAATCCCATGCCTTATCGCCGGACGGAAAATGTCGAGCGCCGGCTTGCGGCGCGGCGCGCCGCAATCGTGGCCGCGGCGCGCGAAGCAGCAAGTGAAGGCGGCATGGCGGCGGTGCAAATCGCTCCGGTGGCACAGCGC
>Ga0335081_10014744_pt1 | contig 12641 bp, 11 predicted proteins | sample Lox_Sample_35_FD_206713 | JGI IMG/M metagenome (GOLD analysis project Ga0335081, IMG submission 206713) | Soil microbial communities from Loxahatchee National Wildlife Refuge, Florida, United States - Lox_Sample_3.5 | ecosystem: Environmental > Terrestrial > Soil > Wetlands | place: USA...
GTAAGCCGTATGCGGGAAAACCGCACGTACGGATTGAAAGGGGGATGGGGAACCGGGCCGCTCGCGGCACCGCGCCCCTGACTACCAATGACCGAACAGGCGGGCCAGGACCCGTTGCCGGACGGGACCGCCGACGTCTGGTGGGCGCGCCGGACGGACGCCGCGGACCGGCTGGCCGCGGTGCTCGACGAGACCGAGCGGCGCCGCTGGGCGGCCTACCGGCGCCCGGAGGACCGCGAGCGGTTCCTGGTCGGCTGCGCGCTGGCCAAGGCGGCGCTCGCGCGGTACACCGGCCGGGCCCCGGCGGACGTGCGCTTCGACCGGACCTGCGCGGCGTGCGGCGAGCCGCACGGCAAGCCGGCCATCGCGGGCGGCGGACCCGGGCATTCGGTGGCTCACTCGGGCGACCTGATCGCGGTGGCCGTGGCCGGGGCGCCGGTCGGCGTGGACGTGGAGCAGGCCGAGGGGCGGCCGCACCTGCTGGGCGGTGACGGCGACCCCGAGGCGCTCGCGCGCCTGGTGTTTTCCGAAGCCGAGCGGGACGCGCTGGCCGCGGTCCCGGCCGACGACCGGGCCCGTGCCTTCCTGGTCGGGTGGACCAGGAAGGAAGCCGTGACCAAGGCCACCGGCGACGGTATACGCGCCGCGTTCAGCGAGGTGGTCGTGGCCGCGGACGCCGGGCCGCCCCGGGTGAAATCCTGGCCGTATCCGCGGTCCCCGCGGGACGTGTCCCTGCTCGACCTGGACGCGGCCCCCGGGTACGTGGCGGCGCTCGCGGTCATCGGGCGCTGCGAGGCGGTGCGGGCCAGGGATGGTTCGGCGCTGCTGGCATCGATCTGATCCGGGTGGAGGGCGCGCACGGCCCGCGGAACCTGCACGTGCTGCTCACCCGATCCTGAAGCCGGGGAAGGGTTTTCATGATCCCGAAGAATCCAGTACCCCCAGCGGCTCTGGCTTAAATCTCGGGACGATAACGCCCCATATGCCTCACAGGAACCAGCCGTCACCACCCGTCGTGCCCGTCATGGGGTCATGGGGTCATGGGGCCCCTTCACCCCGTTACCCGGCCGACCAGCCCACCGCCGCCATCCCGAGATATCCGCCAGAGCCCTCCAGCGGTACCAGATCCTTCGTGATCATGAAATTCCGCCGCGGACCGGAGCGTTCGCCATGATCGTGAAGGCTTTTTAGTCCCAGCAGGCTAAAGATGCTTCGTGATCATGAAGAATCCGCCCTCGGCGGGCGTAGCGCTGGCACGGGAGGCGCGGAGCGGGGCGGCAGGGAGCGTGACGGCGGAAGGGGGCGTGACGGCGGAAGGGGGCGGGATGGCGGAAGGGGGCGGGATGGCACGGGAGCCGAGGAGCCGCGCGGGCCGGTACCCCGGGGGCGTATCGCTCCGGGCGAACGCCGGGCGGAAATTAATCGAGGCTCTTCTTTCTTGAGTGTGTATGACTCAAGCTTTGGAGGCCATCAATGAGTGAAACACTCACGCTGCCGGTGCTGCCCCTCGATGACGACGTGGTGCTGCCGGGGATGGTGGTGCCGCTCGAGACGTCACAGCCGGAAGTTGGCGCCGCCATCGACGCGGCCCGGATGCCGTCCCGGCAGGTTCCCGGCATGCGTTCGGAGATAAAGGCCCGGGTGCTGGTCGTGCCGCGACTGGCCGACCGCGGGCTCGCGGGCGTCGGTACGCTCGCCGTGGTCGAGCAGGTCGGGCGGCTGCCCGGCGGACAGCCCGGCGCGGTCGTGCGCGGCATCGCCAGGGTCAAGATCGGTTCTGGTACCACCGGCCCCGGCGCGGCGCTGTGGGTCGAGGGCACGGTGATCGAGGAGACCAACCTCGGACCGCAGGCCGACGAACTGGCCCAGCAGTACAAGTCGCTGATCACCAGCATGCTGCAGCAGCGCGGCGCCTGGCAGGTCATCGACGCGATACAGCAGCTCACCGACGCGTCCGCGATCGCGGACCGGGCGGGCTACTCGAGCTACCTCTCGACCACCCAGAAGCTGCTCCTGCTCGAGACCGCTGACCTGGTCGAGCGCCTGGAGCTCGTGATCGGCTGGGCCAAGGAGCAGCTGGCCGAGCTCGAGGTGGCCGAATCCATCCGCAAGGACGTGTCCGAGGGCATGGAGAAGCAGCAGAAGGAATTCCTGCTCCGCCAGCAGCTCGCCGCGGTCCGCAAGGAGCTGAACGAGCTGACCGGCGGGGGCAAGGGCGAGACCGAGGAAGACGACTACCGCAAGCGCGTCGAGGACGCCGACCTGCCGGAGAAGGTCCGCGAGGCCGCGATGCGCGAGGTCGACAAGCTCGAGCGGACCTCGGACCAGTCACCGGAAGTCGGCTGGATCAGGACGTGGCTCGACACCGTCCTCGACATCCCGTGGAACGAGCGGACCGAGGACGCCTACGACATCGCCGGCGCGCGGCAGATCCTCGACGAGGACCACACCGGGCTCGACGACGTGAAGGACCGGATCATCGAGTACCTGGCGGTGCGCAAGCGGCGCAGCGACCGCGGCCTCGGTGTCATCGGCGGCCGGCGTTCCGGTGCCGTGCTCGCCCTGGTCGGGCCGCCCGGCGTCGGCAAGACGTCCCTCGGCGAGTCGGTCGCGCGGGCCATGGGCCGCAAGTTCGTCCGGGTCTCCCTGGGCGGCGTCCGGGACGAGGCGGAGATCCGCGGCCACCGGCGCACCTACGTCGGCGCGCTGCCTGGCCGGATCGTCCGCGCCATCCGCGAGGCGGGCACGATGAACCCGGTCGTGCTGCTCGACGAGGTCGACAAGGTCGGCAGCGACTACCGGGGCGACCCGGCGGCCGCGCTGCTCGAGGTGCTCGACCCGGCGCAGAACCACACGTTCCGCGACCACTACCTCGAGGTCGACCTCGACCTGTCCGACGTGGTGTTCCTGGCCACGGCGAACGTGCTCGACTCGATCCCCGGGCCGCTGATCGACCGGATGGAACTGGTCCAGCTGGACGGCTACACCGAGGACGAGAAGGTCGCCATCGGCCGGGACCACCTGCTGCCCAGGCAGCTGTCCAAGGCGGGCCTGGACGCCGATGAGATCACGCTCACCGACGACTCGCTGCGGCTCATCGCGGCCGAGTACACCCGCGAGGCGGGCGTCCGGTCGCTGGAGCGGTCCATCGCCCGGGTGCTGCGCAAGGTGACCGCGAAGGAGGCCCTGGAGGAGGGCACGCTGCCGATCACGGTCAGCGCCGCCAACCTCAAGGACTACCTGGGACGGCCCCGGTTCACCCCGGAGACCAAGCTGACGTCGAGCGATCGCCGCACGGCGGTGCCCGGCGTGGCGACCGGTCTGGCGGTGACCGGCGCGGGCGGTGACGTGCTCTACATCGAGGCGTCCCTGGCCGAGCGGGAGACCGGAGAGACCGGGGTCACGCTCACCGGGCAGCTCGGTGACGTGATGAAGGAATCGGCCCGGATCGCGCTGTCCTACCTGCGCTCGCACGGCGCCGAGCTGGACCTGCCGGTCAGCGAGCTCAAGGACCGCGGCGTGCACGTGCACGTGCCGGCCGGAGCCGTGCCCAAGGACGGGCCGAGCGCGGGCGTCACGATGACCACCGCGCTGGCGTCGCTGCTGTCCGGGCGGCCGGTCCGCTCCGACGTGGCGATGACCGGTGAGGTCTCGCTGACCGGGCGGGTCCTGCCCATCGGCGGCGTGAAGCAGAAGCTGCTCGCCGCGCACCGGGCCGGGATCACCACGGTGCTCATCCCGCAGCGGAACGAGCCGGACCTGGACGACGTCCCGGCCGAGGTGCTCGAGAAGCTGGACGTGCACACCATGGGCGACGTCCGCGACGTGCTCGCGCTCGCGCTCGCGCCCGCGCAGGTCCCGCAGGTCGCGGGGGCGGCTGCCTAGCGGCCGGATACCGCGACCTCAGCTGGCGCCGGGATCGCCGTCCTGTTCGGCGGCGCCCGGCGCCGCTGTCTGCGGGCCGGGCTCTGAGGCCGCCGGGAACACGTCCGTGGCGGCCAGGTCCCAGATGAAACTGGGGTCCTCGGGCGGTCCGGCGCTCACCGGGGCCGAGCCGGCCGCGGCCGCCGTGGCGGACGGGCCCGACGCGGCGGACGGCGTCGTATCACCGCTGAGGACCAGGCCGGCCGCGCGTGACGGCACGGTGAAGTCCGGGGCCTGCGGCGGCACGTAGTCGACCGGGACCGGGGCCGCGGCGAAGCCGAGGCTCTGCCGGGTCGGCCGGCCCGGGCCGGCCCCGGCGTCGGGCGCGGGCCGCGGCGGGAAATCCGGGTCCGGCGACGCGTTGACGTCGAACGGCGCGGGCAGCATGCCCCCGGGCGGCACCGCCGGCACATCCCCCGGCACCCTGATGCCCGGGCCCGGCGGAAGCGCGCTGTTCGGCACCGGCGGCAGCGGCCCGAACGTACGCGCAGGCTGCGGTGCGGGCGCCCAGGGCGGTCCCGCGGGCAACGGGGCCGCCTTGGCGGCTGTCCTGGCCGGCTTCGGCGCCGGGGCCATGACCGGGCGGAACGGCTCGGCCGGGGGCGGCTGCATCTCGCCCAGGCTGCTGCCGCCCTGCCAGCCTCCGGTAGCGGCCCAGCCGCCGGTGCCGGACCGTCCGGGCGGCGGGGCCAGCTGAGACCGGCTGGAACCCTGATGCCCGGTGAAGGGAGCGGTGACAGGCCCGGTGACCGGCCCGGACACGGGCTGCGGCATGCGCTGCTCGTGCTGGCCGCGGGGGCTACGGGAGCGGGCCCGGCCGGGCGCCGCGGCCGCGGCGGCGGCCAGGGCCCGCTCCCGCCGCGAGCGCATGACCAGGAGCAGCGCCACGAGCAGCAGGATCAGCACGCACAGGCCGCCCACCACGTACCGGACCAGCGAGCCGGCCAGGTCGCTGGCGTTGGCCCGGTGTGCCGCCGTGGTCGAGAGGCGCTTTCCGGACCGGTTCGGCCGGGCCGTGGCGGCGGGCCGGCGCGGTTCCGCGGCGGCGCTGATGGAGGCGGCCAGGCCGACCGCCTTGGCGGCGTCGATAATGCCGTGCCCGGTGCCCGGTGCGCCGGTCCCGCCACCGGCCGGACCGGCGGTCGTGCCCCCGGTCAGCGCCTGGCCGACCTGGGCGGCGGACAGGTGCGGGAACCGGGACCGGATGAGGGCGGCCACGCCGGCCACGATGCCGCCGGCCGTGCTGGTGGAGCTGATCCGCGCGTAGCCGTCGGGCGGGACCGCGGCGGTCAGGCCGACGCCGGGGGCGGTCAGCGACACGTACGAATGCCGGTTGCTGAACGGGGCGAGCCGCCCGTTCCTGGCGATCGCGCCGGCCGCCAGGACCCCGGTGTACGCGGCCGGATGGTCCGTCAGGCCGGGACCCTGGCCGTCGTCGCCTGCCGGGGCCACCAGCACCACGTTCTTGCGCAGCGCGTACGCCACCGCCGCCTGCTCGGCCGGGCTGCCGCCGGCCGCGGCCGGGCTGCCCTGGCCGGTCAGGCCGGCCGTGCCCGGGTCCAGCGGCAGGTCGATGATCCGGGCGCCGTGGTCGACCGCGTAGATGATGCCGCTGGCGATGGCGCCGGGCAGCCGCCGCGCGATGGCCCGGTCGGAGTTCAGCGGGTCGTTGAACTCCAGGCTGACCCGGATGGACAGGATCCTCGCCGCGGGCGCGACGCCGAGCAGGCCGGCGGCGCGGCCGGTCCCGTGCCCGTGCCCGGCGATGGCCCCGGCGACCTCCGTCCCGTTGATGCCCCAGAACGGCCCGGCTTGCGTCCGGCCCGAGCCGCTGAAATCGGGGCCCGTGGTCACCGAGCCGGTCAGGTCCGGGTGCCGCGGGTCGACGCCCGTGCTCAGCACGGCCACGGTGATCCCGGCGCCCTCGGTGGACGGCCAGGCCTGCCTCACGTGCAGGCCGTCCAGCCACCACTCCTGAGCCTGGACGCCCCGGCCCGCGGTGCCGTAGCCCGCGCCGGCCCGCGCCGGAGCGGGCCCGCAGACCCAGGAAATAGCAATAGCCGCAGCTAGCCCTGAGGCGACTGAGACCAGGGTGCTACGGAAGGATGGGTGTGACACTTGGTCAGATAACTCCTCCGAGACTGGCCGGGCTAGCCTGCGGCGGCGATGTCCCGACCCGGCTTGTCGTAATCGTGCCATGCGGTCGCCGTGCGTGGAATGCGTCACGGATGAATACTTTGGGGTATCGCCGTGATCGATATCTGCGCACCGGGCGGCAACCCGAGGCGCTGGGCCGCGTTCCCGCCGTTCACCGCCACCGAGACCAGTCCCGAGCTGTCCGTGTACACCACCAGCTCGCCGGCGGCCACCGCGCCGAACGTCTCCCGGTAGGGCAGCGTCAGCCGCCGGTGGCCGAGCCGCATGAGCACCGTGCCGCCCGGCTTGACGCCGATTTCCGCCGCGTCCGCCGCGGTGACGGAGAGCTGGACGTTGCCGAACCAGTCGACGGTCAGCACCTCTCCCGTGGCGGTGAGATCGCGGACCATCCGCTCCGGGGCGGGCAGCACGACCAGCCCGGCCACGTCGATCTCCGGCCCGGCCGCGGCCAGTTCCGCGTCCGCCGCCAGGTGCGCCGCCACCGGCATGAAGATGTCCCGGCCGTGGAAGGTCGGTGTCACGCTGGTGAGCCACAGGTCCCGGTTGGTCAGGCTGAACGCCCGGTCCGCGCCGCCTGCCGCGGTCAGCGCCCAGGACAGCAGGCCGTTGTCCGGGCCGATGAAGACCGAATCCCCCGCCGCCACCGCGATCCCGCGCCGGGCCGTGCCCACGCCCGGGTCGACCACCGCCACGTGCACTGACGGGGGCAGGTAGGGCACGGTCTGGGCCAGCACCGCCGCGCCGCGCCTGATGTCGCCCGGCGGGATCAGGTGGGTCACGTCGATGATGTCCGCGTGCGGCGCGATCCGGGCGCTGACCCCGTGGCAGGCGGCCACGAAACCGTCCTCGAGCCCGTAGTCGGTGAGGAAGCTCAGGTAGCGAAAACGGTCCACGATCCGTGAGCGTACGTCGGCCGTGCCCGCAGGTACAGGGACCCCGGGAAACCCCGGACGTCGGGTACGGTCGCAATGACGGGTCGCGCGAGGAGGTGGCATGCCCGAGTTGTCCGAGCAGGACATGCGGATCCTCGCGTTCGAGCGGCGCGGCTGGCGCTCGCCGGGCGTGAAGGAGCAGGCCATCACCGAGGTGCTCGACATGCCCGCCACCAGGTACTACCAGCTGCTGAACGAGCTGATCGACCAGCCCGAGGCATTGGCGTTCGACCCGGTGCTCGTCAAGCGGCTGCGCGCGCAGCGGGCCCGGCGGCAGCGGGTACGTTCGGCCCGGCCGAAGGGCACCAGGGGAAGCCCCGCGTGACGCTGCCCCTGCCGTCTACCCCGGAGGGCCCCACCGAAGAAGGCCCTACTCCCGAGGGCAGGGCCGGCCTCGACGCGCTGATCGCCGACCCCTCGCACGCGCTGGTCGCCGCGGACTTCGACGGCACGCTGGCGCCGATCGTGGCCCGGCCGCAGGACGCGCGCCCGCACCCCGGCGCACTGGCCGCCCTGACCGCGCTGGCCGGCGCGGTGGGCACGGTCGCGGTCATCACCGGCCGGCCCGCGGCGGACGCCGTCGCCCTGGGCGGGCTCGGGAACGTCCCCGGCCTGATCGTGCTCGGCCACTACGGCTGGCAGCGCTGGCAGGACGGCGAGCTGGCCACGACGCCGGCCCCGCCGGCCGTCGAGCGGGCCCGCGCCGCGCTGCCCGGCGTGCTCCGCGCGGCGGGCGCCCCCGGCGGCACCTGGGTCGAGGACAAGGAGCACGCGGTGGCGGTGCACACCCGCGGCACCGCCGGCCCGCAGGCGGCGCTGGACCGGCTGCGCGAGCCGCTCGGCGACCTCGCCGCCCGGCTGGGCCTGTCCGCGGAGCCCGGCCGTTACGTGATCGAGTTGCGCCCGCCGGGCGTCGACAAGGGGAGCGCGCTGACCGGCCTGGCCGCCGAGAGAGCCGCCCGTTCGGTCCTATTTTGCGGCGATGACCTCGGCGACCTGCCCGCCTTCGCCGCAGTCCGGGCGCTGCGCGCCGACGGCGTCCCCGGCTGCGCGGTGGCCAGCGCCAGCGCCGAGTCACCGCAGGTGGCCGCCGCGGCCGACCTGGTGGTGGCGGGACCCGAGGGGGTGGTGGAGCTGCTCACCGCGCTGGCCGGCCGGCTCCGCATCCGCGATTAAGGCCGAACGGTCCTGGCCGGCCGCGTCCCTCAAGACCCCTCAGGACCCGGGCCCGAGCGAGGCGAGCTGTCCGCCCAGCCAGCGGGCGGGCGGGTCCGCCGCGGCGGTGGCGGCGAGCGCGGCGCCGCGGCGCTGGCGTTCGGCGTCGGACATGGCCAGCGCCCGGTGCAGCGCGTCGGCCGTCTCGGTAATGTCGAAGGGATTGACCAGCAGCGCGTCGGCGGCCAGCGTGGCGGCCGCGCCGGCCTCGCGGGAGAGCACCAGCGCGCAGCCGCGTTCGGAGAGCACGACCCCCTCCTGCGCGACCAGGTTCATGCCGTCCCTGATCGGGTTCACCAGCAGCACGTCGGCCAGCGCGTAGGCGGCCAGCGACCGCGGGTAGTCGTCCTTCACCTCGAGGATCAGCGGGTCCCAGTCCGCCGTGCCGAACTCCTCGGTGATCTCAAGCGCGAGCTGCCGCACCCGGTCGGTGTAGGCGCGGTACTCCGGCACGGCCGACCGGGACGGGTAGGCGAAGACCAGGTGCACGACGCGGCCGCGCCACTGCGGCCGGGTCGCGAGCAGCTCGCGGTACGCCTCGAGGCCGCGCACGATGTTCTTGGACAGTTCGGTCCGGTCCACCCGGACGATGAGCTTGCGGTCGCCCGCTGCCCGCCGCAGCGCGCTCAGGTGGGCCTGCACGTCCCCGGCCCGGGCGCGCGCCCGCAGTTCGGCGGCGTCCACGCCGAGCGGGTGCACGGCCACCTCGGTGACACGGTCCTGGTACGTCACCTGCCCGACTGGTCCCCGGTCCTGCCCGGCGGGCAGGCCGGTGTGCTCCACCTCGGCGCCGAGCAGGGCGGTACAGCAGTCCATGAACGCGGCGGCCCACCGCTCGGCGTGAAAGCCGGCCCGGTCCGCGCCGAGCATGCCGTCGAGCAGGGCCCGGCCCACCTCCGCGGGGAGCAGCCGGTAGTAGTCAGGCGGGGCCCAGGGCGTATGGCAGAAGTGCCCGATGCCGGCGTCCCGCGTGATGTCGCCCAGCCGCTCGCGCAGCAACCGCGGGGTCAGGCACAGATGGTAGTCCTGGATCAGCACCTGGAGGCGGTCGGACGGCGGCTGCTCCCGTGCCGCCTCTTCGGCCACCGCATCGGCGAACGCCGCATTGTAAGCCAGGTACGCCTCCCAGTCGCGGCGGAAGCCGTGCTTGAACTGCGGCTGGTTCGGCGTGTCGAAGAGCATGTGGTGCACGAACCACAGGGCCGAGTTGGCCACGTTGTTGTAGGCGCGGTCGAAGACGTCGGCCGGGATGTCCAGCATCCGCACCGGGATGCCACCCTCGTCATGGCGGCCGGTGTCCCGCCGGGCGACCGCGCGGTCCGCGTCGCTGAGCGCCGCGCAGATCCAGGTCGCGCTGGCCTCGGGCCCGAGCGCGGCCAGCCCGTCGGCGACCCCGGCGATCATGCCGCCGCCGCCGCGGCTGCCGGTCAGCGAGCCGTCGGCGCCGAACTGGTACGACACCGGGCCGCGGTTGGACGCCACGAGCACTCGCTGATTCATAGTCCGGCAGGCTAGTGCACCGTCATGACGGCGGCCCCACGCGGAGCAGGTGGTTCACCTGGGGTACGCTGACAACGTTTGACCCACAATTGAATAACGCTCATCCAGAGGGGTGGAGGGATCGGCCCTGTGAAGCCCCGGCAACCTAGCGCGCAGTTATCTGCCCGTCGTGAACGGCGAGGCGCGCGAGATGGTGCCAAGTCCGGCCCGCGGTCAGGGTGACCGCTGGGAAAGATGGGGAAGGAATCCTCGCCGGTGACCACAGCAACGACACGCACGTCTCCCTCCGCCTCGTTCGGCTTTGCCACCGGGCTGTCCTGCCGCGAGTGCGGCAAGGTCTACGAGCTGGGCCCGCACTACGCCTGCGAGGAGTGCTTCGGCCCGCTCGAGGTCCGTTACGACTACCCGGCCCTGACCCGGTCCGGCATCGAGGCGGGGCCGCCGAACATGTGGCGGTACGCGCCGCTGCTCCCGGTCCCGCCCGACATCGCGTCCCGGTCCACCACCGAGCCCGGCTGGACGAAGCTGATCCGCGCCGACAACCTCGCGCACGCGCTGGGCATGCGGCGGCTCTGGATCAAGGACGACCGGGGCAACCCGACGCACTCGTTCAAGGACCGGGTGGTCGCGGTGGCGCTGGCCGCCGCGACCGAGATGGGCTTCAAGGTGCTGGCCTGCCCGTCCACCGGGAACCTGGCCAACGCGGTGGCCGCCGCCGCGTCCCGGGCCGGGGTGCGCTCGGTGGTGATGGTGCCGGCCAACCTGGAGCTGCAGAAGATCATCACGACGTCCGTCTACGGCGGGACGTTCGTCACCGTGGACGGCACCTACGACGACGTGAACCGGCTGGCCTCCGAGCTCGCGGGCGAGCACCCCGACTGGGCCTTCGTCAACGTCAACGTGCGGCCGTACTACGCCGAGGGCTCCAAGACGCTCGGCTTCGAGATCGCCGAGCAGCTCGGCTGGCGGCTGCCCGAGCAGGTGGTGGTGCCGATCGCGTCGGGCGCCCAGCTGGTCAAGGTGGACAAGGGCTTCACCGAGATGACCTCGCTCGGCCTGGTGCCGGAGAGCCCGTGGCGGGTTTTCGGCGCCCAGGCGACCGGGTGCTCGCCGGTGTCCGCCGCGTTCGCCGCCGGGCACGACGTGGTCCGCCCGGTCCGCCCGGACACCATCGCCAAGTCGCTGGCCATCGGCAACCCGGCCGACGGGCCCTACGTGCTCGACGTGGTGCGGCGCACCGGCGGGGTGATCGCCGACGTGAGCGACGACGAGGTCGTCGACTCGATCCGGCTGCTCGCCGGGTGCGAGGGCATCTTCGGCGAGACGGCCGGCGGCGTCACCCTCGGCGTGCTGCGCAAGCTGCTGAAGGAGGGCCGGCTCGATCCTGAGGCCGAGACCGTGATCATCAACTCCGGCGACGGCCTGAAGACCCTCGACGCCATCGCCGCGGTGGTGGACGTGCCGGCCCCGATCAGGCCGACCCTCGAAGCATTTCAGGAGGCAATGTCGTGACAGTGCAGGTGCGCATTCCCACCATCCTGCGGTCCTACACCGGCGGCGCGGCGGAGGTGACCGCTGGCGAGGGCACCCTCCGCGAGGTCATCGCCGGCCTGGACGCCGCCTACCCGGGCCTGGGCAGCCGGATCGTCGACGACGGCGGCAAGCTGCGCCGTTTCGTCAACGTGTACGTGGGCGACGAGGACGTGCGTTTCGCCCAGGGACTCGACACGCACGTGCCCGCGGGAGAACGGGTCTCGGTCATTCCTGCCGTGGCTGGCGGGGCGCCCGGGGCTACAGCGAAGATAGGCCAGATGGCGTGATTGGTGGGTAAGTGGCGGCAGGCACGGTCAGTACAGGGTAAGGTCAGTTCCGGTCGTCATCCGACGGGGACGGGCTGCGCGCTGGCGCTCAGCCGTTCTCAATGGTTCGCGATCGACGGGTTCCGCGGTGACAAGGGCGGAGCTCGAAGGCCCGAGCGTAGTTAGGGAGTTGTTTGGAATGGCTCAGGGCACCGTCAAATGGTTCAACCCGGACAAGGGATACGGCTTTATCGCCGTCGACGGTGGCAAGGACGTTTTCGTCCATTTCTCGGCGATCCAGTCGGATGGCTACCGCACCCTCGAAGAGGGGCAGCGGGTTGAGTTCGAGATCACGCAGAGCGACCGGGGCGCGCAGGCCGACAAGGTGGTCGTGGTCCCTTAAGTTCGCTCGTGGCCCTCGCTTCGCGCGGGACCACAGATCTGCCGGGTTCTGCTGGCCGGCCCGGCCCTGAGGGGCCGGGCCGATCTGATTTACGCCTGTCACGACAGCACCAGCGGCCCACATCCTTCTCGCGGCGTTTGCACTCTCACTAGGAGAGTGCTAAACATGGTGCTGGCACTCTCCTTATGTGAGTGCCAGCATGATGGCGGGATCGGGCGACGAGGCACCTTCCCGCGGCAGGAAGGGACTGCCGCGCGGGCTGCCGTCCGTCGCGGGCGTCGGCTCGATCCGCGCGTACGCCACGGAGGACTGGAGCCTATGGCAGCGAAGATGATCGCGTTTGACGAGGACGCCAGGCGCGGCCTCGAGCGCGGTATGAACCAGCTCGCCGACGCCGTGAAGGTAACCCTCGGCCCCAAGGGCCGCAACGTGGTGCTCGAGAAGAAGTGGGGCGCACCCACGATCACCAACGATGGCGTGTCCATCGCCAAGGAGATCGAGCTCGAGGACCCGTGGGAGAAGATCGGCGCCGAGCTTGTCAAGGAAGTAGCGAAGAAGACCGACGACGTGGCCGGCGACGGCACGACGACGGCGACCGTGCTGGCCCAGGCGCTGGTGCGCGAGGGCCTGCGCAACGTTGCGGCGGGCGCGAACCCGATGTCGCTCAAGCGCGGCATCGAGGCGGCCGTCGAGCGGGTGAGCGAGGAGCTT
>Ga0335081_10014745_pt1 | contig 12640 bp, 14 predicted proteins | sample Lox_Sample_35_FD_206713 | JGI IMG/M metagenome (GOLD analysis project Ga0335081, IMG submission 206713) | Soil microbial communities from Loxahatchee National Wildlife Refuge, Florida, United States - Lox_Sample_3.5 | ecosystem: Environmental > Terrestrial > Soil > Wetlands | place: USA...
GCTCGTTCTTCCTGAGCGGCGAGACCGTCGCTATCGACGCTGCGTTAAAGTGAAGATGAGCGCCTATCCGCGGAACGCGGGAAAACCGCCAGCAAAGTCCAGCCCTTCGCCAAACTAACCGGCATTGACTCTAAGGCTACCCATTTGGGTGTGCCGCGCAGCACTGCCCTGCCCCTCGTCACATGAACTTCCTGCGCTTACGACCCGATTCGGAGTTCCCGTAAACGGGTGAAATCGTCGATCTTTGGTGGACTGCTTGACGGGCCGCGCGCGCGACGCTGCCGTTCACGATCGGTGAGCTTGGTCGGTCATGTGACTATCCGCGCAAGACCGCGGTGGATCACACATCATCGGCTGTTCTGCACGTCGAGTTGGGGAACCGCACACCAAGCGCCGGCGCGTACTTGGCCGTGGCGGCCTCGGAGAGCCGCATCCGGACCAACGCGATGCGCCTCGCCTGATGATCGAGCCTGGGCTCGATCATGTACGGCTCGAAGCCAAGTTTCTGGTAAAGCAGGAGGCCCGAGACGTTGGCGTTGAAGCACGCGATCTGGACCGAGCGGGCGCCGCGCTCGCGGAGCGCGGTGCGGATCATCGTCTCGATGAGGTACCGGCCCACGCCCTTGCCTCGTACATCCGGGGCCACGATGACGTTCCCGATCCCGGACGTCCCCTCGGGCTTCATGCAGTACAGGTTCGCGAACGCGCAGACCCGGCCCTGGTCGAGCACGACCGTAGAGCCGAAGCGCTGCTCTATGGACCTGCGGAGTTGCTCGGGCGTGAGCGGGTATGTGCCTTTCGGGAAGAGAAAGTACAGCTCCTCCGGACTCTGCGGGAATTCGCAGATGCTCGGGATATCATCAGGCTGGACGGCGCGGTGTGAGAGCAAGCGCGACTCCTTCGCTGAGCTGAGACAGTCATGAGCCGCTGTGCCGACGACGAAGTGGTGTCTGTTTGGCCATCCCTGGCCTGATCCTACGATGCGAAGAGGGTGGAGACTGCGCCGCCCCGTCTGCAACTGGGGCCGGTGCCGGCGTGGCGTAACGGTAGAAGGTTGCCCTCGAGATGCCGAGCGTCGCGCAAATCACGGCGGGTGAGGTGGTCCGGTCCTGAGCGAGGGACTGGAGGACGAGGCGCTGCTTGTTGTCAAGGACGGGGCGCCGGCCGCCCGTGCGCCCACGAGCGCGCGCGGCCGCGAGGCCCGCGTTCGTGCGCTCACGGATGAGATCCCTCTCGAACTCAGCGCACCGAAGACATGGAAGATGAGCTTCCCGGTGCTGGTGGTGGTGTCGATGTTCTCGTGCAGGGAGCGGAAGCCGATGCGACGCTCCTCGAGCAAGCGGACGGTCTCGATGAGGTGGCCGAGGGACCGGCCGACGCGGTCCAGCTTCCAGACGACCAGCGTGTCGCCCTCCCGGGCGTAGGCCAAGGCCTCGGTGAAGCCGGGCCGCTCCGACTTCGCACCGCTGGCGACGTCGGTGCAGATCCGTTTGCACCCCGCACGCTTGAGCTCGTCTTTCTGCATGTCGAGGTTCTGGTCGCTGGTGGAGACGCGGGCGTAGCCGATGAGCATGGCGCCCAAGCGTCTCAGACCTCGACGGAGAAGGCCACATTTGAGAAGCTGATTGTGAGACGGGTTGAGAGGCGGGAGGGGAGGGGATTCCGACCGCGGAACGCGGTATTCGACCGGCGTCTCACAAACCTTCGTTTGCGAGGCGACCGTGCTCGACGCCTACGCGCCGCTCCCCGCCGATCTGACAGACGAGGAACTCGGCCGTGACTGGACCCTAACGGAGGAGGATCGTGAGGCGATCCATCGCTGTCACGGCGATGCCAACCGCCATCGCTTTGCCGTCCAGCTGTGCGCGCTACGCTCTCAGGGCCACTTCATCGACGGCATCGACGATGTCCCGGTGCGCATCGTCAACCACGTCGGCCGCCAGCTCGGGCTGCCCCCGTCGCTGTTCATGGCGCCGTCCGATCGGGCAGCGACGGATACGGGGCACGCCCAGCGGATCCGCGCGCACCTCCACTACCAACCGTTCGACGACCAGGCGCAGGAGCGTCTCCGGCGGTGGCTCGATGAGCGCGCCATCGCCGGCGTCCTTGGAACCCCGCTGCTCGAACTGGCCGCTAGCGCTCTACGTTCCTGGCAGGTGGAGCTGCCTGCCCGCTCGACGCTGGAACGAGTGGTGAACAGCTGCACGGCGCGGGGAGAGGAAGCGACGTGGCAGCGCATACAGGAGCGTCTCACCCCTGACTTCTGCGCTGCGGTCGACGCGCTCCTCGCCGTTCCAGAGGGCGATCGCCGCTCCGAATTCAACCAGTTCAAGGAGTACCCGCCCGAAGCCCGGCCGGGGGCCATCCTGGCGTACCTCGATCGGTACCGGCGCCTGCGCTCGGTCGGCACCGGAAACGTCGACCTGGTGGGGCTGGGGCAGGAGCTGGTCGAACATCTGGCTGATCTCGCCCGCCGGTACGACGTCGACGACCTGAAGCGGTTCGCGCCCGGCAAGCGCTACGCCTTGGTCGCCTGCCTCCTCGCCGAGTCGCAGAAGACCATCCTCGACCACCTTGTAGAGATGCATCGTGACTTCCTCACCGGCATGAGCCGGCGAGCGCATCACGCGGTCGACGAGCGGCATCGCGAAGTGCGCCAGCGCGCGGGCCCGGGCCTGGCTACGGCGGTGCGGGTGGTGGAGATCCTCGCCGACCGATCGCGTCCGCGCGAGAAGCGGCTCGAGGACCTCTACCGCGAATTCAACGAGGCGGAGCTGGGCGACGCCGCGGCGAGGTGCCGGGATCTGAACGCTCTCGCCGAACACGGCTACTTCGACGAGCTGCTCGCACGGCATTCCCACCTGAAGCGTTACCTGCCAGGCTTCCTCGAGCTACCGTTTGAGGGCGGCCCCGGCACGGAGCCATTACTCGCGGCCATCGAGATCGCGCGCCGGCTCCACGCCGGCGAGATCGCCGAGTTGCCCAAGGACGCCCCGACCCAGTTCGCGACCGGCGCCTGGCGCGCCGCACTGGCCGGCGGCGACGGGCGCCGTGACTGGCGGCTGTGGGAGATCGCGCTGGCCTTCGGAGCGCGCGACGCTCTCCGGTCGGGCGACCTGTACCTGGCCGAGAGTCGGCATCACGTGTCGTTCTGGGATCTCCTCCATCGACCTGCGGAGTGGGAGGAGAAGCGTACCTCCGCCTATTCCACGCTGAACCTCCCCACCGAGGCGGATCGCGCCATCGACCGGCTGCGCCTCGAGATGAACGAGGTGGTGAGCCAACTCGCGGGCGGCCTCGACGCCAACCCCTTCGTCTCTCTCCTCGATGGCCGCCTCGAGTACTCACGCGACGACGCCCACGCCGAACCGGACGACGTGGGCGAGCTCCGGCGCGTCATCGAGACCCACCTGCCGCGCGTCCGCATCGAGGACCTGCTCATGGAGGTGGACTCCTGGTGCGGCTTCACGCGCGAGCTCGTGCCGCCTGACGGCTACCGATCCGGCGGTGCGGCATACCCGGCTCTCCTCGCGAGCCTGGTCGCCCACGGCACGAATCTGGGAATCTCGACTATGGCCCAGAGTACCGAGGGCCTCTCGGTCGACGTTCTGCAGGACGCGTCTCGCTGGTGTCTCCGGCAGGAGACCCTCAAGGCGGCGAACGGCGTCCTTGTTGATCACCACCACCGTCTCCCCCACGCGTCGGTCTGGGGCCAGGGCGTCGCCTCCTCGTCCGACGGCCAGCGGTTCGGCATCCAGGCGCCCTCGCTCCTCGCGTCCTTCTACCCGCGGTACTTCGGCTACTACGACCGCGCGGTCAGCGTGTACACGCACGTCTCCGACCAGTTCAGCGTCTTCTCCACTCGCGTGATCTCGTGCTCGCCTCGCGAGGCCATTTACGTCCTCGATGGCATCCTCGAGAACGACACCGTCCTCCGTCCCCGCGAACACTGCACGGACACCCACGGCTTCACGGAGCAGCTCTTCGGCTTGTGTCACCTGCTCGGCATCGCCTTCATGCCGAGACTCAAGGATCTCAAGGACCAGCAGCTGTACCGCATCGACCGCGAGAATGGCTTCGGCCCGCTCGCCCCTATCTTCCGCGGGACCATCGACGGCAACCTCATCCGAGAACAGTGGGACCAGCTGGTGCGGGTGGCCGCATCGCTGAAGAACCGCACCGCCCCAGCTCACGTCGTCCTCGAGCGGCTCGTCGCCAGCTCGCCGTCGGATCGGCTCGCCAAGGCACTCACGATGCTCGGCCGCGCCGTGAAGACGCTCTTCATCCTCCGCTACGCTCACGACGCGGAACTGCGGGCTCGGGTTCATCGCCAGCTGAACCGTGGCGAGGCACGCCATGCTCTCGCCCGCCGCCTGTTCTTCGCGAACCAGGGGGCCTTCCGCGTGGGCGACTACGAGGAGATCATGAACAAGGCGAGCGCGCTGGCCCTGCTATCGAACGCCGTCCTCGTCTGGAACACTGTCCGCATTTCTGAGATCGTCGCCGCCCTGGAACGCGGTGGCCAGCGCGTGTCGCGTGAGTACCTCGCGCGCATCTCCCCCCTCGCCAACGCCCACGTGATCCCCAGCGGCACGTACCACTTCGAGCGCGCGGCAGCCGGACCGTAGTCTCTGCCGCTTGGCCGGGTATACTTGACGCGGATATACCGTACAGGTATAGTTCGGCTGGCACCTGGGACCCGATGGTCGAAATCATCTTCACCGACGAATTCGGCGAGTGGTTCGACTCCCTCTCCGAGGACGAGCAGGGCGACATCTTCGACGTGGTGAGAAAGCTCGAGCTCAAGGGCGTGGCGCTCGGGTTCCCGCACTGCTCGGTGGTCCAGGGCGCGAGCGAGCCCCTTCGGGAACTGCGGCCGCGGCAGGGCCGCAGCCCCCTGCGGCCGATCTACGCCTTCGACCCGCGGCGGGACGCGGTGCTGATCATTGGCGGGAACAAGGCTGGCGACCCGCGGTTCTACCGCCGCCTGGTGCCAGTCGCGGAACGCATCTGGCGCCAGTACTTGGCGGAACAGGTGGCAGGGCTGCACGAGGATGAGGAGTAGAGTCATGCGCGTTCACAAGCTCAGCGAACTGAAGAAGCGGTCCAAGCTGTCGCCGGAGCGCATTGCCCAGATCGAGCGCGAGTCCGATGAGGAGTTGCTGCGCGCCGATCTGAAGACGCTTCGGGAGATGGCAGGGAAGACGCAGACAGAGGTGGCAAAGGAGGTCGACGTCAGCCAGGCCGAGATCTCACGGGCGGAGGGCCGCGAGGAGAATCACCTCGCGTTCCTGAAGCGCTACGTGAAGGCGCTTGGCGGCGATGTCGAGGTGTACGCGCGCTTCGAGAACCGCCTCGTCCGCCTCTACTAAGTCCTCCTGCCACCCGCGACTGTCTCGCGAGCGGCGCGGCTGAAGCCCGCCAGGCACCCGAACGGGTAACCGTAGAGTAATTTTCCGCACGCTCGGGCCTCGGACCCGACATTGCGATGATCTCATGACCTCCTCCTCCAACGAGGGGCCGTTTCGTAACCCATTCAGGGATCCAAGTGGCCAAAACGCACGCCTTCGTGGTCACTGGGCCTCGTTAGCCGGGGCTCTCTGGTCGACGTCGTTCTCGCGCCGACGGAAGAGGGCGTGAGCCCCAGCAGCGAGCGAGCGGCCTGCCCTCGGCTGCCCCCGGTCTTTTATGCTCTCCTCGTGGTGATCGACCACGCACTCCGAGCGTCAGCCAGTGGCGCCAGAAATGAGCCCGGCGAGATGGGGACCTATACAAGCCTGCAAAGGGCTCGGACCGCCTCGATGACCGCCCCTTCGACGGCTGCGCTGGGATGGTTCCGCGGAAGGAGACGCCTCTGCACGTTCCTCGCGTAGTGCGCTGGCCACGGAGGGCCGGGCGGAGTGAACAGGCCGTTGATCGTGGGATCGCCGAAGTGGTGAAGATGGATGTCGCGCACGTCGCGCACATTCGTGAAGGATATGTACGGTTCTGTGTCGTCATCTCTAGGTGGCGCCCTTGTCCATTGCGCTTGTCTTGTAATTTTCAACCTTGGGCACGTGGCCCTGATAAGCCGGACCATACGGTCATAGGAAATCCCCATGTCACTCTCCCCGTCGCTGCGTGCATTCCACTGCCGGTCTGGCCGTAGCGCAAGCCCTAAACCCCCGTCGGGACCGGGACCAGGCTGTGGTCCAGCACGAGTTCGCGCGAGCCTCGCCAGGTGGGTAGACAGACGGATGAGGTCTTCGGGCTCTGCTACCTGCTCGGCATCTCGTTCCGTCGCGGTTCGCGGACCTGGCCGACGTGCAGTACCTGTTTCTTGACCCAACCCCACCCGGGGTTCCCATAGCAGACGGGCAGTTTCTACCGAACTTCGCCCGACCACGAGAGCATAAAACTCCGGGGGCAGACGGGCCGGGTACTACGCCCGGTGCGGCGCAGGGCTCGTTCGCCGGGGCCCTCTGGTCGACGTCGTTCTCGCGCCGACGGAAGGGGGCGTGAGCCCCAGCAGCGAGCTGCCTGCCCTCGGCTACCCCCGGGATTTTATGCTCTCCCTTCGCCGCCGCGGCGTAGCCCCCGGTTTTTCATGCTCTCCAAGTCCTCGAACATGTGGCTCCTCCTTGCCCCGACAACGTGCCGGTGGAGGAGACTTGATCAGGATTATCCCGCGTTGCCAGAGCCGCTCGATCAGCCCCACGCCCTACAGGCTGGCGCTACATGGCCATCTGTGTCAGCCGAATCGGAATAATCTGCCAGTCGGGATAATGCCTCAAGTCGTGAATGCGCGGCCTGCGGGTCCGCTCCGGAGCGATATTTGCGAGCTTCAAAATCCGCCGGAAGGTGTAGTTCACCATGCTCGAGGAGATCCGCCGGTTCCCGGCGGAGAGGAAGAGGTGTTTGTCGGGCACGGCTACTGCACGGCGGACGCTGAGGTTGATCGAGAGCGTCCTTCGTCGTCGGATGGAGGGGAACGAGGCGACTCTTTCCGAACTTGGCCCAGTGACCACGAAGGCGTGCGTTTTGGACATCTACTGTCCCGGAGGGGGCCCCAGGCACCGACCCCGGGGGCTCCTCCGCGCGAGTTCTTCTTTGGCAAGGGCGGGGAGGTCGCGACGAGTCCTTGAAGACCAGGAGCTATCCATCCTGTCACTACACCTGCAAACTACACCTGCTCCAATCGTGCCTCGTGCACCCTCTGCTGCAGCGCGTACTGGACGAACCGCAGTAGCTCACGCCGCTCGTCTACGGGCACGTCAGCCCCTACGGGACCTTCAAGCTCGACATGGACGAGCGACTGGACCTCGAGCTGGTAGCCTCATAGCCCCTTTTCGGGACAGCAGATGTCCAAAACGCACGCCTTCGTGGTCACTGGGCCTACTTGTCGATCGGAAACCGGAAAATGCCACGAAAGTTGATGCCTTCGGTCCGAGTCGGTGCGACGCGACCGATCAGTTCTGGCGATACGGCTGTGGTACGACGCGCGCTCCAGTGATCGACGGCGGCTTGCATTTGGTCGGTGTTCCAAGCCATGACGATGTTGGCGAGCAGGCTCAGCGCCTCGCCTACCGCCTGCAGTTCGTCCTGCCGCTTGGCTTGGTGGGAGGCGATGCGTCCCGCGTAGATCGCGCGCTTCAACGCGTTGACGGCCTCGCCGCGGTTGAGGACACGCAGCAGTTCGCGTCTGAACGAGTCGATGACGAAGTAGTCGGCTAGGAACACTGTGCGCAACAACTGACCGAGTTGCGAGAGCGCCTCGTACAGAGGGTCACCCCGCGCAGCCGAGCCGAACCGGACTGTTGGGTTTAGGCCAGGTTTAGGAGAGCATAAAAAACCGGGGGCAGCCGATGGCAGGCCCGCTCGCTCGCTGCTGACGCCCTCTTCCTTCGGCGCGAGAACGACGTCGACCGGAGAGCCCCGGCTAACGAGCCCTGCGCCGCCGGGCGGCCTGTCTGCCCCCGGAGTTTTATGCTCTCCAGGTTTAGGCCAGGCTTAGGCCCGGTCACTGGGCCTATTGCGACAGCAGCTCGCGAAGGCGATCGGCCGCTGTGATGAGGCCACGTTTGCGCAGCAGTTCGACGAGTTGGAGCGGAGAGTGGGGCGGATTCCTCATCGTCGCAGCCTGGGCGATGACGGTACTCGCGACGACATCGGCGCTCAGCGAGAGCACGTGCAGGACGAACGTATCCGGATCCTGTGCCTCTATGTCGTATGCAGCGAGAATCGGCTCGGGGAAATGCTTCATGTTCGAGGTTACGATCACCTGAGCGCCGCATCGGATGGCCGCCGCAAGAACGTGGCGGTCCTCTTCGTCCGGAAGGTCGAGCCCGGCGATGAGCGAGTCGTATCCGGTGACGATTGCGTCCGGCACTGCGCGATTCATGAGCTGTCGCGTCCTCGCGAGACTCTCTATTTTCAAATCCGGACGGTTCGCCACGATGTTATCGAAGCACTCGTCGAGGATCTGATCGGTCCACTTGGCCTGGAAGAGGCCAGTCATGGCGAGACGGACGAGCAGATCCCGGAGTGAGGCCGGATAGAGAACACAAGCGTCGTACACCACGACGAACATTCGCCCGGCAGTCGATGCGCGGGAGCGCTAGAAGTCAAGGTTCAAGCGCTCGGCCTCGGCAGTCAGTTCGTCAACTGCTGCCCGCCGCTCTGTGTCCTCGATCTCCTTGAAACGCCTCAGATCCTCGAAACGAATGCGGCGATGAGAGCCCACCATGCGGTGCGGAATCCGCCCCTCGTCGAGGAGCTTGATGACGTGAGGCCTCGAGACATTGAGCAATTCGGCTGCTTGCTGCGTGGTTAGCTCCGCGTGCATTGGGAGGATCGTGACCGCGTGCCCGGCAGCCATCTCGGTGAGGAGTCGAACGAGCAGTTCGAAAGCTGCTCGCGGAACCACAACCTGGTGGCCGGAGCCCTGGGTGGTGACCGTGATGTGCTGAGCCTTCTTCTTGGCGAGAATAGGCTGGAACGCACGAGCCGCCTTGGCCGCTTCGTTGGCGATCTCCTGCGTCGGGTACGTGTACTCAGCGAGCTGAGGCATCTGACAGTCCCTTCCAACGTGGCTTTGCTAAAGTCGCAACCGAAATATACGAAACAACCGAAACTATCGCAACCTCCCCCTCTCTCTGCGAGACCCCTCGCCTGTGGCAGATCGGGGTCCCCTTGTTTTCGGTGCCAAAAGTGGCGGTAGACAAGGAGGGTTTTTTCCGAAGGATCCCTGATGTCGAGCCGCTAAGTGGATGAATAGACGGCCGTTTCTGTTCACCGCGAAGGGCACAGATTGCTGAGGTTTTAGGCGGGGCGACGGAGTGGCGATGGCTGCGGCGTACGGCATGAGGCGATCGGCGTACTTGTCGATCGGGAACCGGAAGACGCCACGAAAGTTGATGCCTTCGGTCCGAGTGGGTGCGACACGACCGATCAGTTCTGGCGGTACGGCTGTGGAGCGACGCGCGCTCCAGTGATCGAGGGCGGCCTGCATTTGGGGTAGCGGCCCCCACGGTGCAAAACGTGGCGGTAGCGGGGGTGACAGCAAGTGATTACGCGGCCTTGCGTCAAGGCGCTCATTGACAGGAGAAGCTGCGCACGACAACTCATACCTTTTTGGATTCCTCGCGCCCCACTCGGAGCATGACGGATTGTCGCAAAACCGGCTCACATTATTTGACCGTTCGTACACGAGCTAAAGGTTCGAATTTCCGAGCAGCTGCTGTCCAGGCGTGCGAACTCTGGGGCTCTCTGGTCAACGTCGTTCTCGCGCCGAAGGAAGAGGGCGTGAGCCCCAGCAGCGAGCGAGCGGCCTGCCATCGGCTGCCCCCGGGTTTTTATGCTCTCCATGCTGGCCTATTACGTCGAATGGCACATGCGCCGCGATCTCGCTCCCATGCTCTTTGACGATCACGACAAGGCGGCCGGAGATTCCTCACGCGAGTCCATCGTGGCTCCAGCTCAACGCTCCCCCGCCGCCGAAAGAAAGGCACTCACCAAGCGAACGGAGAACGATGAGCCGGTCCACAGCTTTCAGTCTTTGCTGCGTGACTTGGGGACGAGCGTGAAGAACCGGATTCAGTTCAAGGGGGTGTCATCAGCCGAGTTCGAACGAATCACCACGCCGACCCCAGTCCAGCGGCGAGCACTCGATCTCTCGGAGGTCTCGCTAGCTCAATAGCATAGGTAGCCAGAACAGCCAGCACCAAGGGCGCGCTTTCCTCACAGGAATCGCGCCCTTACGCTTGCCGCCTTCCGGAACTTCCGGCTAGGGGAGCGCTCCCGTAGGCGGGTCTGCGCTGGGCTAACCTCACACGCCGTGCCCCAACCAGCTTCGTCGATGCTCCGGATATCGGAACCCGGATGTCCTGACCGCGACTCTTCGCAGCTGGGGAGGCGGGACCCCAGCCTGACGTCTCGCGGAGAGGGCGGCCAGCCGCGCGCCTGTTACGGTCGCCGAGCGCGATCCTTTCGCCGGTGGGACGGGATCCCGGAGTCGGCGCGGATGAGGCTGTCGGTATGCCAGCCCCGCACCCGCGACCAGAGTCCCGCACGTGCGAGGCCCAGTGACCACGAAGGCGTGCGTTTTGGCTATCCGGGAGCCCATTCGCCCCCCATTAGGGGTGGCGACGCCATCTTCAACTGGATGTCGAGTCTCTCATCATGTCGAGCTTGAACGTTCCGTCGGGGACCGACGTACCCGACAGGAAGGCGCGCGTGCACTGCGCGGAAATGGGCTCGTCGCCAGGACTGCGCTGGAACGCAGTACCTTCGCACTCTTTGACGCCGCGCCGCTTATCGCGGAAGGTTGACCTTTCCGCGATAGTTTTCGGATGGTCAAGTCCACTTGCTGCGCGATCTTCTGCGCCAGCACCGCCAAGCATCACCCTAACGAGGGGCTTTCTGGTCCGTAGATGGCCAAAACGCACGCCTTCGTGGTCACTGGGCCAAGTAGGCCTTAACCTAGCACTACTGTGTCAAACCCGCGGCCGAGCCCACGCTCGCCTCGCCATAGCGCGTCTCATCGCGCGCTGGTTACCGCGCTGCCCAGCGCTGGCACAGTATCTCACTGACAGTCATCGCGGCTCCAGACAGGCCGCCGGCTGACTTGTGACACAGTAGTGCTAGCGAAGGCCGAAATTTCGGCAAAGTCGCGCCAAGGGACGATGGCGTCTGCTCCAACGGGGCCTACTCCCACGAGTAGTCGACCTTCACAGCCTGGCCTGAGGCAGAACGGAAGTGGACCCCCATGCCTGGTCCTTGCGGACGGTGCTTTGTAACCATGCCGCCAGGTACACGAGAACCAGCCTGGAACGCTGGGTCAGGGGGAGCATTTACGGGATCTTGCCTCATGATGAGATCCGCCGAAGGCGTAACCACCAAGGTCTTGGTGGGGTCGGAACTCAAGCACATCCAGGCGCCCGCGACCGTGATGGTGGTTTGTGGCAGCGGAATGGTAGGCATCGTTGACCTCGCCATGCTCAGGGGTTTTGACAAACGCATACGCCACTAGTGAAAGTAACGAGGCTCGCCGAGTTGCGCACCGCATACGGGTACAGGCCTCTCCGCTCGGCCGGTGCTCCGGCACGGGCCAGCCGAGCTCCCGCAGCGTGGACAGGGCGTGCTCCACCGAGGCGGCGCCTGGATCGGCAAGCACCTGATGTACGCGCGTCGAGCTGAGCCCCACGCTCTCGGCGATCTGGCGCACCGACCAGCGCTTGGCTGAGACGATCGCTCCACCTGCGCCAATCTCGAGTCGAAAGGCTGCCCTGCGCAGGCGAGCGTCAAGGCGCTCGCACCGGGCAGACCGATCCGGCAGCTACGTCCCGACGCCGGTGACCTTGACGAGACCACCCCTCATCCCGTCCTTCACGAGCCCAACGCCGGGAGCATACCAACGGCTCGCGATGTCGATCTTCTTGCCCCGCATATACCCGTCGATTCTCACACAGTTCTTGAACTCACCTGCCGGAACTCTCACGGTCACGCCTCGCGCACCGACCTTGTAGGTCACCTCATCATCCTTCCAGCTCGAACCGACCTTCAGCGGAAACCGAAGGACGGCCTCCATCTTCTCGTTGCCTCGCCCGAGCGGCGTAGTGATCGTCCGGAATGCTGTGATCCCGTCGTCCCCCCTCCGGTAGAGAGCATCACCAACCAGGTCACCGACAACCGAATTCCCGGTCTTCTGGACCTCGCGCGCCGGCGCCTCGTCCTCCGTCACCGAAAGCACCTCGACGGTGTACCTGCCCAACATCTTGCCTTTGTACGCATAGCGGGCCCCAGCCTTCATCGGGAAGAACTCCGCATCGGCCCGGCACTCCTGAACGTGTCGCCAGCCGCCACATTGAACTAAAGGCGCGTAGGTTATGATGTTTTTTGGGCATCTAGCGAGCGCATCCAAAGCCGGAGCCGGTGAACTTCGCGCGGCGCGCCTCCTCGAGCGACTCTCCCGAACCCCTGGAAATCGCGGCTTTCAGGGGGGGCTGGAGGCCAAAGCACCAGGTCGCCCACCCCATCAGGGGCGTGATATGGCGGCTGGCGACACGCTCAGGAGTCCCGGGCCAACATTGCTCGCAAGGACCTGGTTCACGTCCTCGGCTGCTTTCTTGGCGGAGCGGTCCCTCCCTTCCGCATAGCCCTT
>Ga0335081_10014746_pt1 | contig 12640 bp, 11 predicted proteins | sample Lox_Sample_35_FD_206713 | JGI IMG/M metagenome (GOLD analysis project Ga0335081, IMG submission 206713) | Soil microbial communities from Loxahatchee National Wildlife Refuge, Florida, United States - Lox_Sample_3.5 | ecosystem: Environmental > Terrestrial > Soil > Wetlands | place: USA...
AATCAGGATATGAGTGCGTCCTTTGGACTCTTCCGCCTTCAGCAAATAGATAGCCAGATCGCCCAGATCGAAACGCGGCTGGCGAAGATTCAGAGAACGTTGGAGGATAACGCGGAGCTTCAGGCGGCGCTGGAGCAAGTCAAAGGCGCAGAGGAGGAACAACACGCCTCGGAGCGCGCCCAACACAAGTCGGAGGATGAGGCGCAAAGCCAGCAAATAAAAATCCAGCAAGCCGAATCGAGTCTGTATGGCGGCTTGGTCCGTAACCCAAAAGAGTTACAGGATCTTCAAGCGGATATCGCATCCTTAAAAAAACATCTGGCCGCGTTAGAGGAACGCGAACTGCAAGACATGCTTAAAACCGAAAACGCGCAAGCCGCAGTACAAAAAGCACATATTGAATTGAGTCTAGTCCAAGCGCGGTTGAGCAATGAACATCATGAGTTGTTTGAAGAAAAAGAATCGCTGACCAGCGAATTGAATCGCTTGCAATCTGAAAGGCAAGCGGCGGTCAGCGCAATTACAATGGACGCATTAAAGACATATGACGAATTGCGCCAGCAAAGACGCGGTGTGGCAGTGGCAAAGGTCTCGGATAATGCGTGCGGTGCCTGCGGCACAACTTTAACAGCCGCGATACAACAGACCGCGCGTCACGCAGCCGAACTAGTTCACTGTCCCTCTTGCGGACGAATTTTATACGCGGTGTAGCATCCACATGAATTTGCCAATCTCACTCGACGCGATCTCGTTTGCAATCGGCTTCATAACAGCTAGTTTATTTTGGTGGCTCGTCGGCCGCGCCCGCCCTTTATTAACAGAAATCTCTCAAAACACCAAGAAACGGCAGGAAGAAGCCCAAGTGCGGCGCACCAGCAGCGTAGAGGAGAATCATCGCCGCACGATCTTACGCCACGCGCAAGGGATGCATTTAGCCGCGCCTCTTTTTGCACTGGATGAGATCCTTCAAGAGCCGCGCCTGATGGCACCGTTTCCTCACGTTGAACCGGGAGGTCCAATGGCAGCCGAGGATGCCGTTACGCAAACCCTGCCCTATCTGCCCGGCTGGCCGGAACTAGCAGCCATGTATAACGCGCCATCTTTAACGATTCCGCAGGCGCTTTCGGGCGGAAGCAACCTAGTGCTGATTGGTCAACCAGGCGTTGGAAAAACGGTTGCACTCGCACATTTGGCTTCATTGGCTGTGAACAGAAGTGAAGAGCTTGGAGCTTTAAAGGATCGCATTCCATTTCTCGTTCACGTCGCAGACTTGAAACTGCCCATCAATGATCCCAAAAACGTACTTGATCCCATCGTCGAATTTGTTTCAGAAGACGTACCTATGTTTGACTTGGGACGGATTCCTGCTTTCGTTGAAAATTCCTTCCGCTCAGGCCGCGCCCTATTTCTGATGGATGGCTACGATGAATTAACTGCGGAAAGCCAGCAGGTCATTTCCAACTATCTTAAAACGCTTCTGCAGATTTATCCCAAAACGCGCTTGGTGATCACAGGCGCGCCGGAATATCTGGGCGGGCTAATAGAGCTGGGTTTTGTGCCGCTTTCCATAGCCGCGTGGAATAAGACACACATCCGGCAATTCATTCAGAAGTGGGGTGAATTATGGACTCAATTTGTCACTGTGGAAGCCTGGGCACAAACTGGACCCCAGCAAGTGGATCCCATCCTGCTCAATGCCTGGCTTAGCATAGACAACCAAAAACTCCTGCCTCTCGAGCTGACGTTAAAAGTATGGGCCGGATATGCAGGCGATAGCCTGGGACCCCATGTTTTAGAAGCCATCGCATCGCACGTGCGGAGACTGGCGCCTAATAACACTCCATTGGCTGCACTTGAGACGCTGGCTATGCAAGTCGTTGTGAACGGAGAACCCGTTTTTGATCCACGCAGCGCCCGAGACTGGGTCAAATCATTTGAGCCATCGGAGGAAACAGAAACTAGCCAGGAAATCCAGCAGGCCACTTCTGACGATACGGAAGAAAATGTAACTGAAGAAAAGGGCAAAGAAAAAAAGAAGAAAGAAAAGAAAACCAAAACAATCACGCCGACGCCAGGCTTATTGGGTAAAATGTCTTCGACGGGATTAGTAATCTCGCATCCAAACAATAAAATGCGATTTGTGCATCCGGTCATTCTCGGATTTTTAGCGGGCCGCGCCTTGAGCAGTTACAACGCCACAGAAATATTATTAAACCAACCAGACTGGTCCGGCAAATATCTGGCGATGCATTATCTCGCAGCAAACGGCGACGTAAGCAAATTCGTCCAGAGCATGTTGGAATGGTCTCGCTTGCCCATTCATCGCCCGCTGATCTCAGCCGCGCGTTGGTTGCGCGATGCGCCGCGCGATGCTCCGTGGCGCGGAAAAATCATGGCCGCTCTTGCCCAGCTTCTACAAACGGAGGGATTACCATCTGCACTGCGCGGACAAGCCATAGCGGCCTTTGTTGCCAGCGATGACCCGGCGGTTACAACATTATTCCGTCAAATGATGGGGACATTATCATTTGAAGTGGTCAAGCTGGCTGCGCTGGGCAGCGGCGCGATGCACGACATAAAATCTATTGGTCTTTTAGAGGGCATTCTAGAGTCGCCCAGTTTATCCGCACGGCGTGCGGCTTGTCTGGCACTGGTCGCTATCGGGACAAACGATGCGCTTGAAGTTGTCGCACACACTCTGCTTAATGCCGATGAAGATTTGCGCCGCGCCGCGGCCGAGGCGCTTGCTATTGATCCAAACGAGGGCCAAGCCATGCTAAAGGATGGCGCGACGCTCTCCGATATTCTAGTCCGCCGCGCCGTGGTTTACGGATTGGCACGGGTGGGCGAACCGTGGGCAACCGAGTTATTGCAAAAAATGCAAGTGGAAGATGAACAATGGGTGGTGCGTAATTCGGCGAACGAAGTACTCGATCCGCACAATCAAACCGATAACCCGCGCGTGCCGCGTCCGCTCAAAGCCCCTTCCGAGACTCCATGGCTTATCGAATTCGCGGGAACACAAGGAGTCGGCATTGCGCCCGGCTCGCGCGCCGCCGATATCCTGATCTCCGTGTTGAAGAACGGCAAGGAGGAAGAACGCCTCGCTGCCTTATCTTATTTAAAGGACATTCCTACGGATGGAGCGATCAAGGAAATTTACCATGCGATGTACGGGGACGATATTGAAGTCCGCGAGGCGGCTTATATGACCCTTTGGGAGATCGGAACCTCGGGCTACAAACTTCCCGATCCGACTCGATTCGGATTTTCATAAACATGCTTATCACAAATGCGACCCTCGTCACATGGGAATCTCCAAACCGCATTCTGGAGAATCACGCTGTACTACTCGAAAGCCATCGGATTCGCGACATCGGTCCTTCGGCAAAGCTGGAAAAGTTATATCCAAAATCGAAGAAGCTTGATGCATTAGGGCAAATCGTTATGCCGGGTGGAATTTGCACTCATACGCATTTCTATGGCACCTTCTCGCGCGGCATGGCAATTCCTGGTTCGGCACCAAAAGATTTTCCCGAAATCCTTGAAAAGCTTTGGTGGCCGCTTGACAAATCTTTACTGGAAGAAGATATTCGCTACTCCGCTTTGCTTTGCCTTGTGGACGCGATCAAACATGGCACGACCACTTTGATTGATCATCATGCTTCGCCCAATGCCATTGACGGATCTCTCGACATCATCGCGAACGCCGTTGACAAATCTGGATTACGCGGTGTATTGTGTTACGAAGTCACGGATCGCGACGGACCTGATAAAGCAAAGGCTGGGATCAATGAGAATGTTCGATTCCTTAAACGGCTGACAGCGAATCCTCAGCCGAACCTGGCGGGGACTTTTGGTTTGCATGCCAGCCTGACGCTTTCAGGCGCCACGCTACAAGCCTGCCGCGCCGCCGCGCCTGATGGAACAGGCTTTCATGTTCACGCCGCCGAATCCGATGCAGACGAATGGGATAGTATCAATAAATCCGGGATGCGCGTGATTGACCGATTGCAGAAACACGACATTCTGGGATCAAACACAATTGCCGCGCACTGCGTGCATATTGATGCGCGCGAAATGGAAATCCTAGCGGATACAGGAACCTGGGTTTCGCACCAGCCGCGTTCAAACATGAATAACGCGGTGGGTGTTGCGCCGGTCGAATCGATGATGCGCGCGGGAGTCAAAGTCTGCTTGGGCAACGATGGATTCTCAAACGCGATGTGGGAAGAATGGAAAGCGGCTTATCTGGTGCATAAGGTTTGGAATCGCGATCCCCGTCGCATGACCGGCACAAGCGTAGCCGAGATGGCAATTTGTAATAATGCCGCGCTAGCAAATGTCTTCTTCCCCTCCGCACCCATCGGTCAACTTGTCCCCGGCGCGGTCGCTGATTTGATCTTTGTTGATTATCAATCGCCGACACAATTGACCGCCGATAATCTCCCGTGGCACATCCTCTTCGGATTCCAGCAGAGCATGATCACTACCACCATCGTGGGCGGAAAAGTTTTGATGAAAGATCGCAAACTGTTAACGCTGGATGAAGCCGAGATTGCGGCGCGGGCGCGCGAATTGGCATCCAAAGTTTGGAAGCGATATCAGGACAGATTTAAATGAATGATTCGCCTTTTCTTCTTTCAATCGCCGTGCTTGGCGGAACGGGCAAGGAAGGCAAAGGACTTGCTTATCGCTGGGCAAAGGCAGGCTACCATGTTTTCGTTGGCTCTCGCACAGCAGAAAAAGCCAAAGTCGCGGCGCAAGATTTATGGAAAATGCTTCATGGCGATGTACTCATCGAAGGTTTGAGTAATCAAGAAGCTGCACTGAAAGCGGATATCGTTGTGCTGGCTGTTCCCTACGCGGCTCATCGCGTGACGCTTGAATCGGTAAAGGATTTATTGAAAGGCAAGCTGTTGATCGATGTAACCGTGCCGATTGTCCCGCCAAAGGTCACGAAAGTTCAAATGCCCCCCGCTGGTTCCGCGGCGCAGGAAGCGAAACAAATCCTCGGCGAGGATGTCGAAGTTGCCGCGGCATTTCAAAACATTTCGCATGAACATCTTTTGCAAGATCAAGATGTGGAATGCGATGTGCTAGTCACGGGCACAAGCAAGGAGGCACGCATTGAAGCGTTGAAGGTAGTCACCGCCGCTGGCTTAATCGGTTGGGATGCGGGACCCATTGAAAACTCCGTTGTACTCGAAGGGCTGACCAGTGTGTTGATCAATATCAACAAGCAATACGGTTCAACCCACGCCGGGATCAAAATCACTGGCGTTCACAAAACATAATATGGCACTGACGCTCACTCCACTAAAAGATATTCCTATCATCCGCCAAGGTGATGACTTGGCGGATATTATTGTCAATTCTTTATCGCAATCAAACCTTGCAATTGAAGACAATGACATCTTTGTCCTTGCACAAAAAGTGGTCAGCAAAGCCGAAGGACGGATGGTCAATCTTACGACCGTTACTCCAAGTCCGCGCGCAATTGAACTCGGTGCACAAATCGAGAAAGATGCGCGGCTTGTCGAATTGATATTGCAGGAAAGCAAATCAGTCGTGCGGACTCGTCCCGGCACAATTATCGTTGAACACAAACTCGGCTTCATCTGCGCTAATGCCGGAATTGACCATTCCAACGTTGCCCCCCTCCATCTCCCCCCAAATTCTTTGATTTTGGGGGGAGAGAAAGAGGGGGGTGAAGATTGGGTTTTGCTTCTTCCAGAGAATCCTGATCAATCCGCAAATGAAATTCGTGCAAAAATAGAATCGATAACAAATAAAAAAATCGGCGTGATGATTATTGATTCACACGGACGCGCTTGGCGCATTGGCACCGAAGGTGTTTGCATCGGCTTGAGCGGAATCCCCGGCGTAATCGATGAACGCGGCTGGAAAGATTTATTCGATTACACCTTGCGCATCACCGTGGTCGGCGTGGCGGATGAACTTGCAGCAGCCGCCTCGCTCGTCATGGGCCAAGCCGCGGAGGGAACTCCCATTGTCCACGTGCGCGGATTCCCGTATCCGCTGCGCGAGGGATCGCTCAAAGAATTGATCCGCCCGAAGGAACAAGATTTATTCCGCTGATGCAAATCTAATATTCAATCAGTATCATTTATCAAAAGTTATTCGGAGGCAAACATGAAAGCGATTCCCGAATCCCATCAAGACTTGCTCAAAGATGAAACCAAAGCCTGCGCTTATCTCGCCACCACGATGAAAGATGGCACGCCGCAACTCACGCCGCTTTGGTTCAACACCGATGGCGAGTATATTCTCATCAACTCGGCGAGGGGACGAATCAAAGATAAGAACATGAGCGCCCGCCCGAATATTGCGCTTCTGATCAGCGACCCGAAAGATTGGTATCGCTATATCGAAATTCGCGGACGGGTAATTGAGATTACCGAAACCGGCGCGGACGAGCACATCAACCAATTGAATATGAAATATCACGATGGCGAACAATGGAAATATCGTCCGGGGCAAGTGCGTGTGATATATAAAATCGAAGCTGATAAAGTTTTTGTAGATGAATAGTCTGCATGGACGCGCATAATTTTTTGCGCTCGCGTCGCTCTGTCCGACGTTTCATATCGAAGCCGATATCGGATTCCGTTATTGAACGCATTCTCATCACTACGACTTACGCCCCATCCGCACATAATCTTCAGCCGTGGAGATTTGTCGTTATAAAGAATCCGGATGTCAAAGCGCGATTGGCTAAAACATTGACCGATAAAATGCAGATCGATATGCAAGCGGAAGACGCGGCTGAATCTGAAATCGAAAAGCGCGTTGCTAATTCTTTGCGCCGCATTGACGAAGCGCCGGTCGTCATCATGCTCTGCCGCGATGTAACCGATGTGCGCGTGGACACTCCCGAAGAAACCATCATGAACATTCAATCCACTGCGCTGGCTGGATTACAACTTTTGCTGGCGGCACACGCCGAAGGACTCGGCGGCAATTGGATTTGCTGGCCTCTTTATGCAAGCAAAGAAACTCAATCCGTTTTGGAGTTGCCTGATAATTGGGAGCCACAGGCAATGATCATTATTGGTTCTTCAACTGAAACTCCAGCAATGCGTGAACGAAAAGTTCTCGAAGATGTTGTTATCAGGAGGTAATCAATATGAATGAACTCAAATCAACAGACTACAAATTAAGTAGCGATCGGATTATTCCCTTTTGCGCTTTATATATTATTCTTTATTTGGGCAGTCTCATTTTAGGTGGGTACGGAATATTTTCAATCGTTTCCGGCTTGCTGTTCTTTTCCACACATATATTAGTTCGCACATCATTCGGTCAGGTATATATCAAAAGGTTTTTTGGTTACAAACAACCCGAGCAAATTATTAATCAGCCCCACTCGACAATGTACAAGATAGCTATGGCTATAATTAAATTGATTGTGTTTGGCTTTTATACAGCATTTAGCATTTTGTTAATTTGGTTTGGAATCAAATTTTTGTTGGAGGACGGGTTTTTGAATCAGAATCTTATCTACCTGCTTTTCTTCAAATTCAAATGAAAATCGTTGCATTGGCTGGAGATGACCCATGGATGATGAGCAAAAGAAATGGCGCAAACAATATTCATCGAGCCTTGGTGCAAAAGAATATATTAGATTGAGTGGCGCAATCGTGATCTGGGAATTTATTGGCATGGCCATAGCGCTTGCAATTGCTCTTCCCGGCAAAAACGAAAAGCTCTCAGATATAATTATTGCAATATTTACACTGAGCATTTTTGTGTTTCCAATTCTTATTCGGTGGCGACTAGCTTATTCTTTGCTTCGAGCGATTGTAGGAAACAAGAATCTACCTACGGAGCCAATGCCTCGCTCAACAATAAAACTTCCACCTCAGCCGAAACCATGGTTCTACTATCTATTAGTAATATGGAATTGGGCACTTGCATTGCTATTGTTATATCTTGTTATCCAATATTTTTCAAAATGAAAATCGTTGCCTTTGCTGGCGGAGTCGGCGGAGCAAAACTCGCGCACGGACTCTCCCAAATTCTCGCACCTGAAGATTTAACAGTCATCGTCAACACCGGAGATGATTTTGAACATATCGGCTTATATATCAGTCCCGATCTGGATACTGTCTGCTATACATTGGCTGGATTAGCAAATCCCGAAACCGGCTGGGGACGCGCTGACGAAACATGGAATGCAATTGCGAACATCGAAAAGCTTGGAGGACCAAATTGGTTTCATCTTGGCGATCAGGATTTCGCAACACACATCGAACGCACGCGGCGCATGAAAGCAGGTCAGACACTTTCGCAAATCACAAATGATTTTTGCAAAGCTTGGGGAATTCAGCATACCGTCATCCCGATGAGCGATAATCCGGTGAGAACCATTGTTGAAACAGATGAAGGCGATTTAGCGTTTCAGGAATATTTTGTGCATCGGAGATGCGAGCCGCGCGTCAAAGGCTTTCGGTTTGACGGGATCGAATCCGCAGAACCCGCGCCCAGAATTTTAAATGCAATCAGAGAAGCCGATGCCATCGTGATCTGTCCATCGAATCCATGGGTGAGCATTAATCCAATCTTAAAAACTCTTTCTGCCCCCCTCGTCCTTTCAGGACACTCCCCCCAAATTCAAAGAATTTGGGGGGAGATGGAGGGGGGCGCAGAAAAAATAATTGTTGCCGTCTCCCCTATAATTGGCGGACAAACCGTCAAAGGTCCGGCCGCGAAAATGTATCGCGAACTTGGCATCGAACCATCTGCACTTGCCGTTGCAAAACATTATCAAAATCTCGTCACCGGATTCGTGCTTGATGAAGTGGACGCGAAACTTGAAGCCGATATTCAGGGTTTAAACATGCAGACATTAATTACAAAAACGTTAATGGAAAACTCAGATAACCGCAGACGTTTGGCGGAAGCTGTGCTACACTTTATTGGAAATCAATTATGACTCTTTGGGCGATTGTCCCAGTCAAACCATTACGGCGCGGCAAATCGAGACTCGCCGGAACTTTGTCCGAGGACGAACGGGCGGAACTCAATCGTATCTTACTTCAACACACTATTCAGACACTTGGTGAACTAAAAGAAATTGAACAAGTCTTAGTGGTCAGCCGAGACTCGTCGGCGCTTGCGCTCGCGCGCGACCTCGGAGCGCGTACCGTTCAAGAAGATGATGGCGCGCCGAATCTGAACACCGCACTTAAGCGTGCAACGGTGGTTGCTCAAGTCTATGCATCGCGCGGCGTACTGATCGTCCCTGCTGATTTGCCATTGCTCAACCATGATGATGTTACAACTTTGCTGGCGCGCGCAGTGAATCCGCCAGTGGTGGTTATTGCACCAGACCGCCATCAAAAAGGCACGAACGCATTGCTCATCTCACCTTCCAATATTATCGAATACGATTTCGGCGAAGGTTCTTTTGAACGACATTGCGAACGAACAAGAAAAGCCGGTGCGAGACTCGAGATCGTCAATTTACCATCCCTCGAACTCGATTTGGATTTACCTGAAGATTTGGAATTGATCAGAAAACTGGAAGCTCTCAAAACAAAATAAAATATTCCATTTGATGAAAACAGCAAATCTCCATCAGACATAAGAGCGCATGTCTAGGAGAGTTGCTTTATAATTATCAGTAAGGTGACATATCGCATCGGGGATATGGAGTTTCTACACTCCGCTTGATCTCCTGAAAGCTATACAATAGATTTGTGAGATTTGAATCGTCAAACAAAACTTTCACATGTGAGGTGCGATAATGAACAATCATTTAGATTCTCTCATCATGACCAAACGTCAACTTCAAACAGAATTGATGCGATGTGAATATTGCGAAGAGAAACCGTGCAAGGAGGCTTGTCCCGTTCATTGCTCGCCGTTCGACTTCATCATGGCGGCACGCGTTGGAAACAAATCGGACATCCGGCGATCTGCAGCCGAGATTATACACGCCAACCCATTGGGCGGCGTTTGCGGACTGGTCTGCCCCGATACATTTTGCATGGCGACGTGCACTCGCAAAAACTTTGACGGATCAATCAACATTCCAAAGGTTCAAGCCACGCTCGTCGAAATGGCGAAGCAAGTTGGCGGCATTCCGAAATTTTCAACGCCAGCATTGAACGGAAAAAAAGTCGCAGTGATTGGGGGCGGACCGGCAGGCCTCGGAGCCGTGGCATCGCTGGCGCAGATGGGATACGCGGTTGACGTCTACGAGATCCGCTCCCAACTCGGTGGAATGATGAATCTGATTCCGGATCATCGCTTGGACAAAAAGGTGGTTCAATCCGATATTCAATTTCTCCTGTCCCTTGGCGCGATTAAGGCAAAGACCAATACAAAAGTTGAAGATCCAAAACAATTATTGAAGCAAGGCTATGACGCGGTTTGCATCACCGTTGGTTTATGGAAGCCCATCGAGTTGGGCATCGAGAATGAAGCCATGGCAATCAAAATGGTTGACCTGCTATCCAATCCCGATAAGTTCAAATTCAATAAACGCGTGGCAGTTGTCGGCGGCGGCGCGACTGCCATCGATTGCGCCATCACAGCGAAGCAGCGCGGCGTCAAACATGTCGAAATGTTCATGCTTGAGAAGCTTTCGGAAATGCCGTTGACATCGAAGGAGCGCCAGGAATTAATTGACTTCGACATCGAAGTCAATGGACGAATTCGTGTTACTCGAATCAAAAAAGATGGAACAGGCATTTCTGGAATCGATACGTTGAAAGTTCAACTGCCCGAAGGTCAAACATTTAGCCCCGCAAATATTCGTGATTTAAGAGGCACTGAAGGCACGCGCAATGATTTCGATGCGGTCATCATTGCTATTGGAATGCGTTCGACCCTGCCGCGTGATCCAATGGAAAGCATATTTTACGCTGGCGATATGATGACCGGTCCAAAGACTGTTGTTCAAGCTGTCGCATCCGGCAAGAACGCCGCGCTTGAGATTGATGCATATCTAAAGAAACAACCCAAGCCGGTCATTGAAAAGACAACCAAGTCGTGCTACAAGCTCCCCGGATACAATCCAATTCCAGTTTCGCTCGCAACCGATTTTTTCGGAAGACCGATCAAATCGCCGTATCTGTTATCCGCTTCTCCAATGACCGATGGTTTGGAACAAATGGAAAAAGCGTATGAGGCCGGCTGGGCTGGCGCGATCATGAAGACCGCATTTGATAACGTTCCGATTCACATCCCAGCTGCATACATGTTCACGTTTAGCCAATCGACGTATGCCAACGCGGATAATGTTTCGGGACATCCGCTGGATCGAGTGTGCCGCGAAATCGGACAGCTTGTTAAGAAATGGCCCGATCGCTTGACAATGGCTTCGACGGGCGGACCCGTTACAGGTCACGATGCGAGCGATAAAGCCGGATGGCAATCCAATACTAAAAAGCTCGAAGCCGCAGGCGCGATGGGAATCGAATATTCGTTGTCATGCCCACAAGGAGGCGATGGAACCGAAGGCGACATCGTCTCACAGAACGCGGCGCTCACAGCCAAGATCATTGATTGGGTGCTGGAAGTCAGCGATCCGGATGTCCCCAAACTTTTTAAGTTGACCGCCGCAGTTACGTCCATCGTGCCGATCCTGCGCGCCATCAAACAAGTCTTCGCAAAATATCCAAACAAAAAAGCCGGCGTTACATTAGCAAACTCCTTCCCCACCCTTGGCTTCCGCGCCGCATCGGATGGACGCGTTTGGGAAGAAGGCGTGATCGTGGGCATGAGCGGCGAAGGCGTTACGCCCATCTCGAATCTAACATTGTCACAAGCCGTGCCCGAAGGCATCGCCATCTCCGGCAACGGCGGACCGATGAACTACAAAGCCGCGATGGATTTCTTGGCGCTCGGCGTGAAGACTGTTCAGTTCTGCACGATGCCAACAAAATTTGGATACGGCATCATCCATGAACTCGAATCGGGCACGGCTTTCTTGATGCAAGAGCGCGGCATCAAATCCATGCGTGAGTTAATCGGAATCACTCAACCACATCCAGTTACGGACTTCATGGCACTCACGCCGATCAAGAAACTTTCGGCTTTCAATTATGATCTTTGTGTCTCGTGCGGAAACTGTGCGCGCTGTCCATACTTAGCGATCAGCCTCGACAATAAGCGGCTTCCATTTTCTGATCCTTCCCTGTGCATTGGATGTTCGTTGTGTGCGCAGAAATGTCTCGTTGGTGCAATCACGATGCGCGATCGGACTCCGCAAGAACTTGCGATGCTCAAAGAATATTGAGCGTCAATAAAACAAGAAAGGACATATACGATGACAACACGATTTGAGAATGGGACCGTTGCAACGCTCGGAAAAGAAAACAAAGTTTTGTTGAACAGTTCGGTTGTAACCGATGGCGAGAAAATTATTGCAGTCGGTGATTCGGCTGAGATGAAAAAACGCTATCCCAAAGCCGAGGCAGTCGATTGCAACGGCAAAGTGGTCATGCCCGGATTCATCTGCACGCATCACCATTTCTATTCCACGATGGCGCGCGGCATGGCAATTCCCGGAGAGCCAGCCTCCAACTTTGTCGAAATCCTTGAGCGCTTGTGGTGGAAAGTGGATATGGCACTTGACGATGAAGATATCACCCTCTCGGCTCAAATC
>Ga0335081_10014747_pt1 | contig 12640 bp, 8 predicted proteins | sample Lox_Sample_35_FD_206713 | JGI IMG/M metagenome (GOLD analysis project Ga0335081, IMG submission 206713) | Soil microbial communities from Loxahatchee National Wildlife Refuge, Florida, United States - Lox_Sample_3.5 | ecosystem: Environmental > Terrestrial > Soil > Wetlands | place: USA: Florida...
CGCAGACTGAAGGTCCTTCGGAATCTCGGGATGAGAGAGATGAAAACGGCGCAGGGTCATCACCGTCTCGGCGGCGCTGGTTGCGGCATTGCGCGAAAGCAGGGTGACTTGGGGAATTGTCGCGGCGATTGCCCGAAGAATGGAAGGAGTATCCATTGGGCAAGCCGCAACGGTGAATTCAGGACGGCGGCGCAGGGCACTGATCAGCAATTGCGCCTGCATACGGTTGGAATCGGCTACAAGAACATCGATCGGACCCGGCGTGGCGGAAGACGACGAAGTCATGAAAGAACGCTCTCCAAAAAACATCCGACGTTGCGATTGTAGAAACGAGCGTTCACGATCTACAAGAGAACTCGTCATTCAAATTCGGGGCCGTTTTCAATTTGGGAATTCAGGATTGTGTGCAGGAGCAGGCGCGGGGGAATCAGGTTTTGGCTGTGGAAGTTTTTGAGGCGTGCTGCCTGCCGAAGAGATGCCAAAGACGATTCGGAGGTGATTGGGATCACGAACGGGTTTCAGGATGGGAAAGTCCCGGCGAATTTCGCTGCTCCCATGTGATGCGGAAAACATGCAAGTCCACTTTAGTAGGCCCCTCTGGGAGAGATATCCAACGCGGAACTGCATGGAAGCCAGTTCTGCCTCTGTTCTCGACAAATGATTCATTTCAGAGAGTTGCCGCGCCGAATCAATAACGTTAACGACGTTCCACTTTGGTAGACGGAACTTACCGCGTCTTGTTGACTGGCACGAATCCGCTTAAGTTGCGGACTAAGCCAATAAGAAATGGCATTGGCTGCCACGGGTCCAGAACGCAGGGAAATGAAGTCCGTCTTCATCAGCGTCCGATTGATCCAGATAGTGATTCTAGTGGCTTTTGGCACGGCCGGATTTGCGCAGGGTGGGAAGACAGACCCTGGCGGAAAAAAGCAAGCCGCTCCCTCTGGCTTAACCGGAGTTGGAGGGGGAGGCAACGAATCAACGGCCGCAAAACCCGGGGAAGCGGATGGGGCTGGAAACCTCCTGCTCGGAGGGGAGCGCCATCCGCTCTACCGGTTGCGACCCAGCGATGTATTGGAAGTGACGTTCACCGTTGCACCGGAGTTCAACCAGGTTCTGACCGTACAGCCCGACGGCTACATCACGCTGAAGGATGCCGGAATGCTGGCGGCACAGGGATTGACGGTTCCGGAGTTTCGCGAGCAGGTGCAAAGAGCTTATGCGGGATATCTGCACGATCCTGAAGCGGCAGTTGCGCTGAAGGATTTTGAGAAGCCCTTCTTCGTGGTGGGCGGAGAAGTCGGCAAGCCGGGAAAATACGAATTGCGCTCCGATACGACCGTGGCAGAGGCGGTGGAGATCGCGGGCGGGTTCACACAGCAGGCGAAGCACTCGCAGGTCGTTCTCTTCCGCCGGGTGAACGATGATCTGGTGGAAGCGCGACTGCTGAATCTCAAGAAAATGTTGAAACAGAATGGCCTGAAGGAGGATGCGCATCTTCGTCCTGGCGATCTGGTGTACGTACCTCAGAACGCGATTTCGAAGATGGCGAGGTTCCTCAGTCGACCCTCCATGAGCATGTACATGAATTCTTCACAGTTTTAGGAACCTCCCCAGTCGCATGTCGGACGAAGACCCAACTCGCGGGCAGATTCAGCAGCAGGCACCGACTCTGCGGGAGTTGGTGATGGTGCTGTTTCGTCAGAGAAGGGTTTTCGTCTGGGTTTCGGGGCTGGTGTTTGCGGTGGCGGTTTTCTATGCCGCTCTGGGAACCAGCTATCAGGCGAACATGAAGATATTGGTGAGACGCGGGCGGGCGGATGCACCCGTTAGCGCGGGATCGAACGCGCCGCTGGATCTGACCCATCTTGCGATCACGGAAGAAGAACTGAACTCTGAAGTGGAGTTGCTGAAGGGCGAGGATGTTTTGCGCACTGTCGTGCAACAAACGGGGGTGGGACAGCACGACTGGCTGAAGTTTCTGCGAATCGGCGAAGGAACCGATCAGCTAGTAGAACGCGCCGTGCGTCGGCTGGCCAAGAAGCTGAAAGTGGAGCCGGTGAAGAAGACAAACTTAATCGATATCAGTTATGCGACCGATGATCCGCAGGTCGCTGAGCGCGTGCTGCAGTCCTTGTCTGCGCAGTACTTAGCAAAGCACACCGACGTTCACCGGCCGAATGGGGAGCGGCCGTTCTTCTTGCAGCAAGTCGAGGAGTCGAAGCGTCAACTTGAGGAGTCCAAACGTCGATTGCTGGTTTTCTCGGTTCAGCATGGGGTCGTAGCGGCAAGCTTGCAGCGTGATCTGACGTTACAGAGGCTTAGTGAGATTGAGGTTGGCCAAAGACAAAATAAGATCGCGTTGGCCGAAACCGAAGAACGCGTGGCTGAACTACAGAAACAGGTGGCGAGGCTGCCGGAGCGCACCACAACGCAAATGCATACTTCGGACAACCCAGAATTGCTGAAGGAACTCAAGTCGAGTTTGTTGACCCTGGAGCTCAAGCGTACGCAACTACTCACGAAATTCGAGCCGAATCACCGTCTGGTGCAGGAGGTGGTGAGACAGATCGAACAGACAAAGTCCGCGATTGCAGCCGAAGGCCTCGTTCCCGTACGCGACGAGACCACCGACAAGAATCCGCGCTTCCAGTGGGCGGAATCAGAATTGCAACAGGCCCAGGTGCAGTTGCAAGGGCTCCGTGCCCGGGAAGTCGCTGCGCTCTCCGAGGAGGCATCATACAGCGACGTGGCGCGGAAGCTCGGAGAGGATGCGATCACGCAGCAGGACTTGCTCGAGAACGAGAAGGCTGCTCTAGAGAACTATCTACTCTACGTCAAGAAGCAGGAAGAGGCGCGCATGAACGATGCGCTGGACGAGCGCGGCATCGTCAACGTCGCAATCGCCGAACGGCCCGTGGCGCCTGCTCTACCCCGATGGTCGGCATGGATGGTTGTGTTAGTAGGCTTCGTTGCCGCCGGATCTGCAGGCACGGGAGCCGCGTTTACGGCGGATCACCTGAGCAGTTCCTTCCGCGATCCAGACGATGTCGTTGCCTATTTGAACACGCCAGTATTGGCGTCGCTGCCAAGAACCACTCAACGGAGACTCCCCGCATGAGGGCAGGAATTCTAAATGCGGGGTCGTGGATTCCTGGAGGCGTCCGCGAGAAGCTTCGGACTGAGGAAGTTTTGATTACGGACCAAGAGCGCGCACGAGACCCTAGGTGGGACTTGGAAGAATTCGAGCGTGAGCAGGTACGCGGGCTCGTTCGGCACGTCTTTTTCCTCGAAACAAATCCGCCGGTGCGTCAGGTTGTATTCAGCGCAATCGAACCGGAGACAGACATCCGACCCCTCTGTAAGAAGGTGGGTGAACTGGTGGCAGCCGAGACCGACGGAGACGTAGCGTTCATCGATGAGCGCCATGCGACTGAATCGATTTTGACCATTGCCTCGGGTTCATCAGCCACCAAAGAGAGAAAGCGACCTGGGGAGCCAAAGGCACATGCCACTCAAATGGCCAGGAACTTCTTCTGGCTGGAGGGGCGCACGCAGAATGGCGACCGTTACCGTGCGAGGTCTCTTCAGCTGTATCTAGCAGAACTACGGCAAGAATTCGAATACTCGATCGTGGCGGCTCCTCCGTTGGCGATCTCGAATGAGTCTCTCGCAATGGCGAAACGTGCTGATGGAGTGGTACTGGTGCTTTCCGCGCTACACACCCGACGTGTGAGTGCACTCAAGGTGAAAAATGCCCTCTGCGGGGCGCGTCTATTGGGAACGGTCCTTTGCGAGCGCGAATTCCCAATTCCGAGCGGAATTTATCGCAGGCTGTGAATGTTGCCTGATGGAGCGAAAAGCCGCCAGAGCTTAAGACGGAGAATGAAGTGGCTTCTCATTTGATCAGTTCGGTCCCGGAGCAGTCGCAGCATGCAGAATGGGCACGCCTCATACCGGGAGAATGGCCTGCAACCAGAAGAAGGTTCAAAAAGCCGCCTCAATCTGTGGGGTTGCTCCCAATGAAGACGAGTGTGTCAACACCAACGCGTCCGACGGCTGCGGAACAGTGCGCCATGGCGTTGCTACTGCCGAGCCCGCTGCGAGGTTGTCGAGCGAAAAAATGGCTGCCGGCGGTGACGACTGATTTTGCGCTCATCGCGCTGAATTGGTCGTTGCTGGGGGGCATGGCAATTCGTCTGCATCCGATTGTGAGCGCGCCGCCTTTCGGGCTCGGTGCGTGGTCGCCGGTTCTGCTTTTGGGAATTGCGATTTTGAATGCGGCGCTCATCACACTGGTGGCGTATACGGAAGGGTTGTATGCGGCGATTGATGAGTCGACTACTCAAGCTCGAATCCTGGCGAAGGCAATAGTGTTGAGCACGTCAGTGCTGTGCATTGCGTATCCACTGCAGGGCGCGCCTTGGAACCTGACGGTTTGGTTATGCGTCGCTGGAGTCATGCATTTTGGATCACTCTGGATGTGGCGGTGGTGCGCTAGAAATCGAGGTCGAGGCATTTCGGGAGAAATCAATGCGCGCAATGTCTTGGTTGTAGGGGCAGGGCCCGTGGGCCAGCGAGTCGGTTCGTATATTGAGCGTTATTCAGGTTGCGGACGCAGAATGTGCGGATTTCTGGATGACGAAAGGCCGCTGGGAAATGGAGTTGTAGGCAGGATCAGAGACCTGGCTGCTTTGGCTCGCAGAGGGTTTGTCGATGAAGTGATCCTCGCGGCGCCGCACGAACGCGACCTCACGATCCGCGTTCTGCGGGAGGCGAGGCAGTTGCACCTGGATCTGGAGATCATTCCCGAGTTGTTCGGATGCGACCCGGCCGCGAACGAAATTGAGAGATTTGGGGAACTGCCGGTTATCTCTGTGCACGCAGAACGATTGCCTGCGGGTGGGCTGGCCCTGAAGCGCTTCATCGACCTGGCCGGAGCAAGCGTCGGGTTGTCGGTGCTGGCTCCGTTGTTATTACTGATCGCCGGGCTTATCAAGATAGATTCTTTGGGGCCAGTGCTTTACATAGCGCAGCGAGCAGGTCGGAAAGGGCGCTTATTCCGCTGTTACAAGTTCCGCACCATGGTGAGTGACGCTGATGGGTTGAAAGACACCCTGCGTCACAAGAATGAACGCTTGGGTCCTCTCTTCAAGATTGCCGAAGATCCGCGGATTACCAGGGTTGGTCGATGGTTGCGGCGCTACAGTCTGGATGAACTGCCACAATTGTGGAATGTGCTCCGGGGCGAGATGAGTCTGGTGGGCCCAAGGCCGCATCCGCTCGACGATTTCGCTGGATATGAATTGAGTCACCTGGGGAGGCTGGACGTCACCCCAGGTTTGACGGGATTGTGGCAGGTGTCTGCGCGTCGGGATCCGTCGTTTGATCGGGCGATGGATTTGGACCGTCAGTACATCCGCAACTGGAGTCTCGGCCTCGACCTGCGAATCCTGCTGAAAACTGTGACGGCAGTGGCTCAGGGAAGCGGTAGCTGATGGATGCCTTTTCGCTCCCCGCATCCAGAGAGGCTCGGTCCTCATCTTACTTTGTGAGTTGCGTTCTGAAGGCTGCTCTGTTGCCGTTGCGAGTGCTGGTTGCAGCTCCGACAGCATTGTTCCTGATCGCGCTGGGGGCAATGTTGTTCTGGCACCCCGACGTGCCCTTTCACGAGGTGAATCGCTGGACGTTTGGAGTTCTCGTGCTCTCCGTGTTAGGGGGAGCGCTGGCCGCAAAGAAACCTCTTATCGTGGTTGAGCGCGCGTCGTGGCCGATGATCGGCCTTGTACTTCTCATCCTCGCGAGCATGATCGGGCGACCGCTCGATGCGGCCACCGGAGGAGTGTTCGCTGCCAAGTATCTGGTTCCGTTCCTGATGTTTCACCTGTCGAAGATTGTTTTCCAGCAGGAGCAGCAATTCCGGCATTTTGAGTTTCTCGCATTCGTCGTGCTGGCTTATTTGAGCTTCACTTCTGTCGCTTTCCTCGCCGGTGCGCGCGCCTTGGTGTTTCCGCAATTCATTCTTGATTCAGGAATGGGCTATCACGCCGAACGGGCGCGCGGGCCTTTTCTACAGCCAGTTGCGAATGGCGTTTCTCTCAACCTGTTGAGTCTGCTGGTTTGGCACGCCTACAGGCGGGGCAGCATGCGCGGCGCAAAAACGCTGTTGCTGCTGGCGTCTGTTCCGATCGCGATCCTCGCGACTTTGACGAGAGCTGTATGGCTGTCATTTACGGGTTCGGCAATTGCAGTCCTGGCCATTTCTCAGAACCGCAGACTTCGTCTCGCTTTCGTAGCGTTCGCTCTCGTGGCGATCGCGGCGCTCGGCATAGTGATGAGTGCGACTTCCCTGGGGGATGTTCTTTCCGACCGCATGGAAGAAAGTAGTCCGGTCGACTATCGCATGGCAGTGTTTGCCGGGGGCTGGCAGATGTTTCTGGAACGGCCGCTCATGGGCTGGGGATTTCATCAGATGCCTGAGGAATTGCCGCATTACGTGAGCGAATTCCAGGACAAGGTGCTTTATCCGCACAACACGTATCTCGAGGTTCTGGTCGAGAACGGTGTGGTGGGTCTCGCATTGTACGTCTGGTTGATGTGGGAACTCTGGAGGCTCGGGCGGGGAGAGATTCCGTCGGCTGAGAAAGAGGGATTTCTTAACCTCGACTTTCACCGTCTTTGGCCCATTTTGCTGGCGGTGTATTGGATCAATGCAGCAGTTGTCGTGATGAGCTACCACTTCGTGAATGCATTGTTATTCACCATGGCCGGGATGTTGGCGGGCCAGAGACAACGAGCAAAGGCTGTCCGTAATGCTGACGATTGCGTACTTGTCCAATCAATTTCCATCGGCGGTTGAACCCTACGTCGCGGAAGAGATCGAGGAGTTGCGAGGGCGTGGCGTTCGCGTAATCGCTGGAAGTGTCGCCAGCGTTGGCGCGAAAGAAAGCTTGGCTGTTCCGGACCTTGTGTTACGTCCAGTGGGAGCCATTTCAGCGTTGCGTGCATTGTGGCTTTGCGCGACGCGTTGGAGGTCCATCGCTCCTCTTGTGCGGCGCATTCTGTTTCGAGGAGCCGAAGGACCCATTTTGCGCGCGAAAGCTCTGGTTCACACTGTCTGGGGCGGTTGCTATGCCAATCGGCTTCAGGAGCGCGGTGTTGATCACATCCATGTGCACCACGGATTCTCCGCATCATGGATCGGCATGGTAGCGGCGCGGTTGCTGGGTATTGACTTCAGCATGACTCTCCACGGATCTGACCTGCTGATCTATCGCAGCTACCTGGATGTGAAGCTGCAAAGCTGCGAAGTCTGCCTAACGGTTTCCGAATACAACCGGCGCTTTCTTCTGGAGGAATATCCGGAGATTCCGTCTAGCAAAGTTGTTGTAGTGCGTCTGGGTGTAGATGTTCCGGCCTTTCCTGGCGGGCGTCTTGCGGAGTGCCGAGACAAAACTCAGCGATTTCGAATTCTGGCGGTGGGGCGGTTAAACGCAGTTAAGGACCATGCATTCCTGGTTCGAGCTTGCGCTGAGCTAAAGGCGAGGGGCATCCAGTTTGACTGCGAGATCGCGGGAGAAGGACCCGAACGACGTCATCTGGAGTCAATGATCCGCAGGCTGGATCTTTTAGAGCATGTGCGTCTCCTAGGACACGCCAACCGAGCTCAACTCGATTTCTTATACGTGCGGTCAGACCTGGTCGCCCTTACCAGCCGCAGCGAGGGCATTCCCCTTGTGTTGATGGAGGCCATGGCGCGGGGAAAACTCGTCCTTGCGCCGTCCATCACCGGGATTCCAGAGCTGGTGATTCCCGGACAGAACGGGTTCTTATACCAGCCTGGCTCCATACAAGACTTCGTAGATCGGTTGGCTAGTGTTCGTTCCCTCATACTTGGTCCGGCGGGAGACCCCTCGGAACGAATCGCCGACGCGGAATCGTCAGGCGACCGCCTAATGTGGATGCGGCACGCCGCGCGAGTGCAGGTCCGGCACAATTTCAACCGCAGAAAAAATCTCAAGGCTTTTGGTGATCTGTTCCTGCGGAGGATCACTCCGCGCGACGAGGAAATTCGCAATGAGAGTGCTGTACTGCAACAAATATAACTACCGGTTCAGCGGAACCGAGGTTTACCTTTTCGAGTTGATGGAATTGATGCGAAAGCAGGGCAACGAGGTAGCTCTGTTCTCGATGGCTGATCAGCGGGGCGAGGCGACGCCCTACGATCAGTACTTCGTTCCCCACATCGAGTTCAAGGATCACATGAGTTGGGGGAAGAAATTGCATCATGCCGCTCATGCTGTGTACTCCACCGAAGCCCGCCGTCGCATGCGGGCGATGCTAGCGGAGTTCAGGCCCGATGTGGCGCATGTCCGCAGTATTTATCACCACTTGTCGCCCTCGATCTTGTGGGAACTTAAGACGCAGAACGTCCCTGTGATGTATCACGTGAATGATTTTAAATTGCTTTGTCCCAACTACAACCTGGTTGCGAATGGAGCAGTTTGTGAGGCGTGCAAAGGAGGGGCCTTCCGGAAAGCATTTCGAACGCGCTGCTATCCGGGACTAGCCGCCCGCACGGTCTTAGCGGCCGAAGCGTACTTCCACCATTACCTGGGAACGTATCGCAAGTGCGTCGACATGTTTCTGGCGCCGAGCCAGTTCGTGCGCGACAAGTTCGTCGAGCACGGGTGGGATGCGGCGAAATTTGAAGTCTTGCCGCATTTCCAAAACATTCTTCCGATCAAAGATCCGGCCAGAGACGGGCCGGTGCTCTACTTCGGGCGGCTATCCGCAGAAAAGGGGGTCGATGATCTCATACACGCGATGCAGCAAGTGCCGCATCTTCGGCTCGTGATTGCGGGAGACGGCCCTCAGCGCCCGGAGTTGGAACGGTTGGTGAGTTCGTTATCGCTCGTGAATGTGAGGTTCGTAGGGCACCTTGGACCTGTCGAGCGCGATCAGATGATTTCGGAGTCGCGATTTACGGTACTCCCGAGCCACGCATACGAAACTCTGGGAAAGACGATTCTCGAATCGTATGCGCTCGGAAGAGCGGTCATCGCGACCGATATCGGTTCGCGGCGCGAGTTCGTCCGCGATGGCAAGACGGGACTGCTTTACCGAGGCGTGGACCAGTTAGTGGAATCGATAAAGCTGTTGGCAGCACAACCGGATGTTGCCGCCGAAATGGGGCGTGCCGGGTGGCAACTGGTACGGAAGAATCATGCACCCGAGCAGCACTATCCAGAACTCATGAACTTATATGAAAGCCTTGCTAAGCGGTCGCTGGCTTCGATGAGCGTTCCCGGACTCGGTGTTCGTCCGGCGGAGCCCGCGAAGTTGCGAGTTGCCTTCATCGGTGGGCGAGGCGTTATCTCAAAATACAGCGGCATCGAATCTTATTACGAAGAAGTCGGGAAACGGCTGGCCGCGAAGGGCCACGAAGTCACGGTGTACTGTCGAAGCCACTTCACCCCTGCGATTGCGGAACACAATGGCATGAAGCTGGTTCGTTTGCCAACGGTGCGTTCGAAGCACTTTGAAACTGTGATACATACGCTTCTGAGCACGGCGCACGCTTTCACTCATAAGTACGACTTGGTGCACTATCACGCCCTGGGTCCAGCTTTGTTTTCGTTTCTGCCCAGGATTGCTGGAGTTCGTTCCGCTGTTACGGTTCAAGGCTTGGATTGGCAACGGAGGAAATGGGGACAGTTCGCCTCGTGGATTTTGCGCCTCGGAGAGAAGGCATCGGTGAAATTCCCGAATGGAACCATGGTGGTCTCTCGCGCGCTGCAGAATCGATACCGCGAGATGCACGGAGTCTCGACCTTCTACGTGCCGAATGGAGGAATTCTGCGAGAGCGGAGCCAGCCCCGCAGGATTCTCGAATGGGGATTGGACCCTGGAGGGTACATTCTGTTTCTCGGAAGGTTTTCTCCGGAGAAGGGATGTCATCTGCTGATCGAGGCTTTCGAGCGTATTGAGACGAATGTAAAGCTGGTAATGGCAGGGGCGTCGAGCTATTGCGACGATTACAGCCGCGAGTTGCGCACTCATGCGAGTGATCGGATTCGCATTCTGGAATGGGTATCAGGGGAGACGCTCGACGAGTTGTTGACCAACGCCATGATATTCGTTTTGCCTTCGGACCTGGAGGGGCTTTCTCTTGCATTGCTCGATGCGATGGGAGCCGGGTTGTGTGTTCTGGCCAGCGATGTTCCCGAGAATCGTGAGGCCATCGAGGGAGCAGGATTCACCTTCGAACGCGGGAACGTAGCCGATCTGGAAGACCGTTTGCGCCTGCTGATCTCGAATCCGACGGTGCGGGAGGCTGCGGGAAGAATGGCCAGAAAGCGCATCGAAGAACAATATCAGTGGCAACAAATTTCCCAACAGATCGAGCAAGCCTACTTTGAGATTCTCGGTCAAAACCCGGCGAAGGTAGCGGTTAGGAAGGCAAAGATGTCGACCCGCACGACCAACGAGAACGAGCCGGCACGACGCGCGAGTTGAGCCCTGGGGCTCGGAAAGACCACGCAGAAATCCCCACTTCTGGCCAAAGCGGCCAGACGTGGGGCACTCCTGTCTTGTCGCGGACGAACTAAGCCCGTCCATTTTTATTACAATGAAGAGCCTGCTTGGGCCGAATCGCCGTGTAACCGTGGTTCCGGCTGGCAGACTGCCTTCTCATGCAAGATCGAATTCTTGTCACCGGCGGAGCCGGATTCATTGGTTCTAACTTTATCCTGCAGCAAATGCGGGATTCGTCACAGTTCCTCGTCAACTTCGACAAGCTGACTTATGCGGGGAACCTGAAAAATCTCGCCAGCATCGCCGCCGACGCGCGCTACCAGTTCGTGCAGGGTGACATCACTAATCGGCGCGAAGTAAGTGACGCGTTTCGCGACCACCGGCCGCGTGCGATTGTCCACTTCGCGGCTGAGAGCCATGTAGACCGCTCGATTTGCGGCCCTGAAGATTTCATCAAGACCAATATCAGCGGAACATTCGTTCTGTTGGAAGAAGCACGAGCCTATTGGGGTGAACTGTCGGGAAGCGCGCGCGATCAGTTCCGTTTTTTGCATGTTTCCACGGACGAGGTCTACGGTTCTCTTGGCCCGAACGATCCACCTTTTTCAGAGACGACCCAGTACGCGCCGAATAGTCCCTATGCCGCATCCAAAGCAGCGTCGGATCATCTGGTGCGCGCCTATCATCACACCTACGGATTTCCGACGCTCACCACCAACTGCTCGAACAACTACGGCAGATTTCAATTTCCGGAGAAGTTGATTCCGCTCATGATTCTGAACGCGCGCGATAGCAAACCGCTTCCAGTTTACGGCGATGGACAAAATGTGCGGGACTGGCTTTATGTGGAGGATCATTGCGAGGCGATCGCGACCGTGCTGCGAAACGGCAAGCCCGGCGAAACCTACAATATCGGTGGCTGGAACGAAAAGCCAAACCTCGAGATCGTCCAGACAATTTGCGATCTTGTCGACGAGATTAAGCCGCGCAAGGAAGGGTCGCGCCGGGAACTGATTACTTTTGTTAAGGACCGTCCCGGGCACGACCGCCGCTACGCGATAGATGCAGGTAAAATCGAGCACGAGTTGGGATGGAAGCCGAAGGAGACACTTGACAGCGGCCTGCGAAAGACAGTCCGCTGGTATCTTGAGAACGCAGAGTGGGTGGCGGACGTGACCAGCGGGAGTTATCGCCAGTGGATTGAGACCCACTATTCGGGTTGAGCCGAAAAGCAGAAATCAATCGCATGAACGCAAGCACGCCGTACAAGGGCATCATCCTGGCAGGAGGATCGGGAACGCGACTGTATCCCATTACACAAACGATCGGGAAGAGCCTGCTCCCTGTCTACAACAAGCCCATGATCTATTACCCGCTGAGCACGTTGATGCTGGCGGGAATACGGAACATTCTGATCATTTCGACGCCGGAAGATGTGCCGAAATTTCAGGCGCTGCTGGCTGACGGCAGCCAGTTTGGAATTCACCTTCAGTATCAGGTCCAGGCCAAGCCGGAGGGAATCGCGCAGGCTTTCATCCTCGGCGAGACGTTCTTGCGCGGGAGTCCGAGCGCGCTGGTTCTGGGTGACAACATTTTTTATGGCCACGATTTCGCTAAAGATCTGCGGGAGTCGGCGGCGAAGACCGAGGGAGCGAGAGTCTTCGCCTATCCGGTGCACGATCCGGAGCGTTACGGAGTCGTCGATTTCGACACACGCGGACGCGCTTTGAGCATTGAGGAAAAGCCCAGGCGACCCAAATCGCGATATGCCGTGACCGGATTGTATTTTTATGACGGTCAGGTGGTTGAAATCGCCAAATCGTTGAAGCCGAGCGCTCGCGGAGAGCTTGAGATCACCGACGTAAACCAAGCGTACTTGAAGACGGGGAAATTGGAGGTTGTCGTGATGGGGCGTGGTATGGCGTGGCTCGACACCGGAACACACGAGTCGCTGATGGATGCCGCGCTTTACATTCAGGCGATCGAAAAACGCCAGGGACTGATGGTGGCGTGTCCGGAGGAGATTGCTTACCGGTCAGGATACATTAGTGTGGAGCAACTGGAGAAAACAGCAACTTCTATGCGGAACAGCAGCTACGGCGCC
>Ga0335081_10014748_pt1 | contig 12640 bp, 7 predicted proteins | sample Lox_Sample_35_FD_206713 | JGI IMG/M metagenome (GOLD analysis project Ga0335081, IMG submission 206713) | Soil microbial communities from Loxahatchee National Wildlife Refuge, Florida, United States - Lox_Sample_3.5 | ecosystem: Environmental > Terrestrial > Soil > Wetlands | place: USA: Florida...
TATTTCACGGCTCGGCAGGCTGTTCTTGAAAGGCCATCCCGAAGTGAGGATGTGGAGAGTCTGCACAGCCATTTGATCATCAAGTTCTGTGACTTTGCGCTGTGCCCACAATCGGCTTTCACTGAGCGTGTCCGCCGCCATCCATTCTTGAGAAGACGCAAACAGGCCGTGCTCCCGCATGACCTGGGCATAGACCTTTGCAAGAAGAAAATGTCCCCACGCGGTTGGGTGCAAATGCTCAGCAATCAGATTGTGCCCGATAAGGGAATCCCGCGACTGAGACTTGAACGATTCTTCCACGTCAGCAACAAAAAAGTGCTTGTGATCCTCCATCCCCCGGACTAAATCATTAAACTTGCTATCCATTCGAAAACGAAGCTCATCCTTGTCCCGGGCTTGCGTGTATTCGACGAGCGCCTCTTTGTCCCTCCCTTTTGATTCCAGACATTGAGCATATCGATAGTGGACATCGGCGTATGACGAGTCGAGTTGAACTGCCAACTGAAAGCACACAAGGGCAGAGTCCAATTTTCCACTTGATTGGCATTTTTTTCCTGCGTCATACAGTCGATCAAACGTTTCCTCATCTTCGGAAGTCATGGCGGGAGAATGTTTGGACACGAAAGGAGCCTGATCCCGGAGATTCGATACTTGTGTTCCAAGAATTAGCGGTATTTCAGCTGATCGACACAGGTCTTTCAGGTCAATCATGTTCTCGCGAAACGAACGATATGCCGTCTCATATTGCGCACTCCCCGAAGGCACATAATGACCTTGCGCAAGCGTTTCCATCATCGTTCCACGCGACACCTCGTCCTTGGAGGCACCCAAAAGCGTGACAATTTTCTGAATCATATCACGCAGAAGGATAAATGTACGAAGATGAATGAGGCGGAGATAGGTGAGTGTGACAAAGCGGAGCGAACCAACAGACTGTTGAGACGCAACTCCGAGAGCACCGTAGAATTCGTTGTGTCCATCGTAGACAATGATGAGGTCCGGTTCATACGCAGGTAGTTCCATCGCAATGTCAAGCGTCGTGAAACTATTGGTGGCAGTCATCCCGAGATTGATGACCTCGACATCACGCTCGGGAGCGACGGCTTCCAGGCGATCCTGCAAATAGAACGGAAACGAACCGTTGAAGTAGTAAGGGAACCCAACTGTCGTAGAACCTCCCAGACAGAAGATTCGATACACCCCTTGAGGCTTTGGCACCTGGAAATATTGGGGTGATGTCGACGGCGAAAAATGCGATGTACCAAAATAGCGGAACTTCACTTGAGGATTCATCCTGTAGTAGGTTCTACCCCGGATTGTGGAGCGAGTGAACAAAGAAAGATTGGGTCCGTAGTCGAAAGCACGAAGCCCAAGCTCAAGACAGATGAAGAACGCAATGGGCGTCAAGAGCGTCACAGAAAGGAATATTCGCTTCTTCAGAGATGACAATGGCCGTATTTCGCTTTGTCTCGTTGACATTTGCTACAAGGTACATTGAAAACTTCAAAGAATCATTGCTACGCTGATGAAGACTCTGGTTCGTGACAACAGCTTCGAGGTACTTTCTCTTTTGGGTAGATGAATTCTGGATCAATAATCCGGGCCCCTTGTGAAGACTTCGTTGCGAACTACCTCAACCCTATGCGAATCTTGCTACATACGCAGCCGCAGGGTTGTGGAATCATTTTCGTTCTTGCCAAACCTGTAATCCTTATCGGAATGAAAAAGACTCAACTGAATGCGCCTGCACGTTCCAATATTATAATAATAACGAATGATCAAAATGATAAAACAACCACGGGGAACTTGTGCGTTGATCCCTGTGAATGACTATTCCCTGTAGTATGTTTTTTGTTAAGTCGTGGGTTGGCGAATATGCTCGACATCGAAATGGAAACCTCAGTTTCTCATTTTCCGGTAATCTCTGAGTCTCTGCATCGCGAACTGCACGACAACTTGTTGTGCAGGTGGTACCCCCTGGTCATCGATAAAAAGCACGGTGGATACTTCACCAACGTAGCGCACGATTGGCAGGTAATGCCAGAGCAAGAAAAGATGATCGTCAGTCAGGCCAGGCACCTCTGGACAACCTCAAGAGCAGCAATGTTTGAGCCCGGTGGTTCCTCCTACGAAGCGTATGCTCTTCACGGTCTTCATTTCCTTCGAGATTTCATGTGGGACAAACAATACGGAGGATTTTATCAGATTCGAAGTCGCGAAGGGAGCTATTCGGATTGCAGAGGTTGGGGGGAAGAAAAACGCTCGCTCGGAAATGCCGTAGCTCTCCTTGCCCTGGCTTCTCTGTACAACCTTACACAGGATCATACCACACTGGCCTTCGCAAAGAAATCGTTTGAGTGGATGGAAGCTCATGCTTACGACGTTGAATACAAAGGCTACCATCAGTATTTGACTCGTCAAGGCGAGCCCTTCGATGAAGCAAGCCAATACAGATCCGTCGCATCTGACATGCGCGGCGTCGGCTTGAAAGATTACAATTCGACGATTCACCTGCTCGAAGCTTACACCGAGCTGTTGCGGAACTGGAACAAGGACGCTCTTCGGGGAAAGCTCATGGGAATCCTCGAGCTGATTCGAGATACGATGGTCACCCGCCATGGATACTTGCAGCTGTACTTTTCGCGCGACTGGACTCCCGTGACGTTCCGAAATTCCTCCGAAGCTACGCGCACGCTCAACTACGGTCTCGATCACGTCTCATTCGGCGTTGACCTGGAGACCGCATTTTTCATGCTCGATGCTTCGTACACCCTCGGTCTCACAAACGACAGTAGAACACTCGCTGTTGCCAAGACGATGGTCGACCACGCCATTGAATACGGTTGGGATAAGGATCTCGGCGGCGTGTTTGATGCCGGATACTACCTCAACGGATCCGGACATTGTTCGATCATCAGGAACACTAAAACGTGGTGGGCGCAGGCTGAGGCGCTCAATACTCTGCTTGTTTTTTCGTGCATCTTTCCGGAAGACACACGTTATTCGGAAATCTTCGAAAAGCAGTGGTTCTACATCGACAAGTACCTGCTTGACCGCCGCAACGGCGACTGGTACGAAAGAGGCCTGGATACGGATCCTCTCGCCCGCTCCGGTCCCAAGAGTCACATGTGGAAATGCACGTACCATACGGCAAGAGCACTGATGAATTGCATTGCTCTGACCTGCGAGGAGGAGAACTGCTTCGCTGGCATCCTTAAACATCATCACCAACTCTCCAAGATGATTGATCACTGGAAGAAGACGAGGCTCAACGCGCGGAGGACGGAAATGTCCGCGGTCAGTGCATCGTCTCGGCACAACGGGGAATTCGAATCGGACGCTTGAGAAGTTCAATTGTAGTGTCCATAATATGAAACGGATGAATCTGCCGCTTCGGAAGAAGAGCACCCATGATGTAGAAAACGTATACAGGACCGCAAGATCATTATAAAGGATAATCATGAAAACACTCTTCAGATTCACTTCAACTATACTCCTCGTGACGCTTTGGGTCCAAGCCAGCTACGCGCAACACGACACGAAGACGTATCACGATTGGTGGAACGACCAGAACATTGGCGCTCCTCTCAACAGTCCCGATGCAAGAAAGCTCCCGCGAATCACCGTGCAGGGGAACAAATTCGTCAACGAGCGCGGCGATACGATTCTCTTCCGCGGAGTGTCAATCTCCGATCCTGACAAGATTGAGCATCAAGGTCACTGGTCGAAGGAACATTTTGTAAAAGTAAAGGAACTCGGGACGATGGTCGTTCGTATCCCTGTCCATCCAGTTTCCTGGCGGGAGCGGACGCCTGCCAAGTATCTTGCGTTGCTGGACCAGGCCGTGCAATGGTGCACAGAGCTGGGTATGTACATTATCATCGACTGGCACTCGATCGGCAATCTCAAGATGGAGTTGTTCCAGGACCCCATGTACAACACGACAAAAACAGAAACCTATGAATTCTGGAGAACGATTGCCAGACACTACCAAGGGAACAACACGACTGCTTTTTATGAACTCTTTAACGAACCCACGCTTTACCGAGGCGAGCTCGGTTCCATGTCGTGGAGCGAGTGGAAGAAGATCAACGAGGATATCATCAGCCTCATCCGTGCATACGATCCCGAGCCGATTCCGCTCGTTGCAGGATTTGACTGGGCATATGACCTCACACCACTAAACATCCAGCCGATCAATGCCGAGGGAATCGGTTATGTGACACATCCGTACCCGCACAAACGCTCCAAGCCTTATGAACCTAAGTGGGAGGAGGATTTTGGATTCGCATCTGCCAGATATCCGATAATCGCAACGGAGATTGGCTTCACCCTTGGAAAGGAGGGGATGAAGGACAACGGTGACTATGGAAAAGCCATCATTCATTATCTCGAAGGGAAAGGAATCAGCTGGGTCGCGTGGGTTTTCGATCCCGAGTGGGGTCCCAGGATGATCGAGTCGTGGGATTCCTATAAGCTCACCGAGTCCGGCGAGTTCTTCAAACAGGCAATGCACGGGCAACTGCCAAAGTGATGTTCACCTGTCTCACATTCTGTCCGCACATATACTTCTAAGAGGAGGATCAATGCATTTCGGACATTTTGACGACAAGAAACGCGAATATGTCATCACAAGGCCGGATACGCCATTGCCCTGGATCAACTACCTGGGATGTGAAGCCTACTTCGGCATCATTTCGAATACTGCGGGAGGATATTCGTTCTATCGTGATGCACGTTTACGACGGGTAACACGCTACCGCTACAACAATGCACCGTTTGATTTTGGCGGACGTTACATATACCTGCGTGACAATGCCAACGGTCAGTTCTGGTCCCCATCCTGGCAGCCTACCCAACAGAAGTTGGAACATTACTCCTGCCGGCACGGAATGGGATACACGATCATAGGATCAACATTCAATCGCATCAAAGCCGAGACGCTTTACTTCGTCCCTTTGGGGGAAAGTCTCGAAATCTGGCAGGTAAGCGTCACAAACCTGCGAAAAAAGCCAACAAGGTTATCCCTTTTTTCCAGCGTTGAATTCTGTCTCTGGGATGCCCAAGACGACGGAACGAATTTTCAGCGCAACTTCAGCACGGGTGAGGTCGAAGTTGATCACGGAGTGATTTATCACAAAACCGAGTATCGCGAGCGGCGCGATCATTTTGCGTACTTTGCCTGTTCCGACAAGATTGCCGGTTTCGACACGCAGCGCGACGTATTCCTGGGTCCCTACCGCGGTTGGGACAATCCAGAAGCAGTTGAACGGGGACGCTCACACAATTCCATCGCACTCGGTTGGGCACCCATCGGCTCGCATCACGTCAAGCTCACTCTGAAAGCCGGCGAAACGCGGCGTATCATATTCCTCCTCGGTTACCACAAGAATCCGAAAGATCAAAAATTCGACCCTGCATATTCGCAGCTGATTAACAAGAAGCTGGTCCGCCCCACCATCACCAAGTACCTGGAGCCCTCCGCCGTAGCGGATGCTTTCGAAGCTCTCCGCCGCTACTGGGGCCGGCTTCAAGGCTTGTATCAAGTCAACAGTCCGGATCCTCACGCAAACAGGATGGTCAACATCTGGAACCCCTACCAATGCATGGCCACCTTCAACATTTCACGATCCGCCTCCTTCTACGAATCAGGGATCGGTCGGGGCCTGGGATTCAGAGATTCCAACCAAGATCTCCTTGGTTTCGTCCACATGTTGCCCGACCGGGCACGTGAGCGCATTCTCGATCTGGCTGCAACGCAGCTCGAAACTGGGGGCGCTTATCATCAGTATCAGCCACTCACCAAACGCGGGAACAATGACATTGGAAGCAATTTCAACGACGATCCGTTGTGGCTTGTCATTGGGGTTGCGGCATACCTTAAGGAAACTGGCGATTGGCCCATCCTTGATGTCCCGGTTCCGTTCGACAACAAATCCGGCACCGAAAAGGCGCTGTACGTCCATCTCCAGCGCAGTATTCAATACACACTTGACCGGCGGGGACCCCACAGGCTCCCTCTCATCGGGAGAGCCGACTGGAATGACTGTTTAAACCTCAACTGCTTTTCCGACACTCCGGGACAGTCCTTTCAGACAACAACAAACAAGGAAGGTAAGGTAGCCGAATCGATCTTTGACGCCGGTCTCTTTGTCCTCGCGGCGAATGAGTTGGCAGATATCGCTGAACATCGCAAACTGAATTCGGAAGCCAGGAATTATCGAAAAGAAGCAGAACGCATGGCGGAGGTCGTCGGCCACCACGGCTGGGACGGCGAGTGGTTCCTCCGTGCTTACGATGATTTCGGCAGGAAAGTTGGCTCGAAAGAATGCGATGAAGGCAAAATTTTCATCGAGCCTCAGGGGTTTTGCGTGCTGGCTGGTATTGGATTGAAGGATGGTTCGGCCCAAAAGGCGTTGGATTCCGTGAACAGGATCCTGGCAACGTCCCACGGCATCGTTCTGCAACAGCCAGCCTATTCAAGGTATTATTTGCACCTCGGCGAGATTTCATCGTATCCTCCCGGCTACAAGGAAAACGCGGGTATCTTCTGCCATAATAATCCCTGGGTCATGATTGCGGAGACGATCGCTGGGAACGGGGATCGGGCATTCGATTACTACCTCCGCATCAATCCTTCGGCCCGCGAGAAGATCATCGATCGCCACCGTTGTGAGCCGTATGTCTACGCGCAGATGATCGCGGGAAAGGATGCCCCCACACACGGTGAAGCGAAGAATTCCTGGCTCACCGGCACCGCCGCGTGGAACTATGTCGCTATCACGCAGTTCATCCTGGGAATTCGGCCAACGTATGAAGGCCTGATGGTTGCTCCGGTGATCCCGAGGAAGTGGATGGGTTTTTCAGCCACGCGGATCTTTCGCGGAGTGCGTTACGACATTGATGTGAAGCGGTCCGGCAAGGGCAACTGCGTGCACCTCACTGTGGACGGTACTCCAATCGAGGGAAATGTCGCACCTTTTCCAGCTCCGGGTGTGACGCGGATTTCTGTAGAAGCAACCTTAGAATGAGCAGCATCGGAAGAAGAACGATTCACATTGCAAAGGCGCCTTCATTCTCAAAGGATCTCGCGAGTCTGATTACCAGGCCGCGTCAACCACGAGTCCGGCCCCCAGGAGGGAAAGTCCATTAAACGATTTCGCCATCAACCGCTCACAAAATGATCATGAAGAAGACAGTGCTATCGTTCACAGTTCTCTCGGCAACTTTTTGCATACTGACTATGGCTCAGACGATGAACAAGGATGCGGATCATTTTCAGCCACGCACGTACGATCAAGCCGATAGGATGGCTGATTCTGTTTTGGCCTTGATGACCACGGATGAAAAAATTTCTTATGTCGGCGGCGATCGGTCTTTTTTCGTCCGGCCCCTCCCAAGGCTGAAGATCCGGGAGGTGTATATGTCTGACGCCACAGAAGGAGTTCACATCCGGAACACGAACAGTGATGGCGACCTTTCACAATACCGGTTGAAGAAGTCCACCGCGTTCCCGTGTCCGATTTCACTGGCTGCAACGTGGAATCCAGCGCTTGCATTTGAATATGCTCGTGCAATCGGTGAAGAATGCAGGGCCGGCAATATTGGCGTTCTCCTTGGTCCTGGGATGAACTGCTATCGGATTTCACAATGCGGCAGAAACTTCGAATATTTCGGCGAAGACCCATACCTGCGAGCCCGGATGATTGAAGAATATGTCAAAGGAGTTCAAAGCACCGGGACGATCGCGACACTCAAACATTTTGTCGCCAACAATACGGAACACTACCGGAGAAGAAGTAATTCTGTCGTCGACGAGCGCGCATTGCACGAAATCTACCTGCCCCCATTCAAGGCTGGCATCGACGCGGGCGCAATGGCAGTAATGACCTCCTACAATCAGTTGAACGGGGAATGGTGTGGCCAGAGCGGGTATGTCATCGACAAGATCTTGCGGCGACAACTTGGTTTCAAATGGCTGGTTATGACGGACTGGTGGTCGGTGTATGACGGAGAAAAACTGGCTCAATCCGGCCAGGATCTGGAGATGCCGCTCGCAGTTGCTCTGAAAGACGCGAACGCACTCATCAACGAAGGCAAGGTCAAGGTTGAAGACATCAACAGAATGGCCAGGAGCATCCTTCGAACATACTTTGCAATGAAGTTTGACCAGAGGTCCCATGAGCCTGCTACTGAAACCATGTACGCAGATCATGAACAGGTTGCTCTCCGTACTGCCAGGGAAGGAATCGTTCTCCTGAAGAACGAAGGGAAACTACTACCCATCAAAAACGATGTCGGGTCCATACTGCTGACAGGAAAGTATGTTGATACACTCGCCGGGGGAGGGGGTTCTGCCGCAGTCGAAGGATACGATATCCACTTGATGCTTGATGAGCTGAAGAAAGAATTTGGGGAGAGACTGACGTTTGTCAGATATCCGACGGCAGAGCAGATTCAATCCGCGGAAGTGGTCCTGTGCAACGTAGGAACGAGTGACAACGAAGGGTGGGATCGGGCATTCGCCTTGCCTCAAGGCCAGGAGCGCCTGGTGCGAGAATGTGTTGCACAAAATCCGAATACGGTTGTCATCGTTACCTCGGGAAGCGGTATACGGATGACGGACTGGAGTGACAAAGCCCGGGCAATCGTGTATGCCTGGTACGGCGGGCAAATTGGAAACCAGGCTCTCGCTGAGATACTTGCAGGGAAGATCAATCCATCCGGAAAACTGCCGATGACGATCGAAAAGGAATTCAGGGATTCGCCAGGATTCGGTTATGTGCCGAGGGGCGAGAGCTTATATAACGATTGGAACAGCAAAGAAGAGAAAGCCCATCCCGTTTACGACGTCGATTACAAAGAAGGGATCTTCGTCGGCTATCGCTGGTACGAGAGGAGGAATATTGAACCGTTGTATCCGTTTGGCTACGGCTTGTCCTATACGGATTTTGATTACAGAGACCTTCATGTGTCAAAGGACGTGTTCACGGAAAACGACGACATCACAGTAACCTTCGTCCTCAAGAATGTGGGATCCATGCAAGGGATGGAGATTGCGGAACTGTACGTTCAGGACAATGAATCTTCCGTCCCTCGTCCCGTGAAGGAACTGAAAGGATTCCAGAAGATCAGTCTTGAGGAAGGTCAGAGCAAGTCTGTTTCCATGACATTAGACAAGGAAGCATTTTCATTTTGGAATCCGGCGACACAAAGTTGGTACGAAGAGAAAGGTCGATTTACTCTCCTGATCGGACCATCTTCGAAGGATATACGCTTGACCAAGACCGTTGAGCTGAGATGAGATATTGACTCACGAGGGCGTTTCGCCCTTGTGCACCTGACCTAGAAAGCCATGCGACCGATAAGAGAATGGAGGAGGGCATGCGTCCTCGACTTGATATCGTGACGATCTCAATGATCTTGTTCGTTTCCGGTGGGGCTGTTTCTCAGTCCAGTCGGATTGACTACAACAACCAGCAGTTGTTCCTCAGCGGCGGGAATCTCGCGTGGATGAGTTTCGGCAGTGACATCGGCCCAGGACCCGTCGACTACGCCGCTTTTGCGGACATTCTTCTCCAAATTCACAATCACGGCGGCAACGCGGTCCGATGGTGGCTGCACACGAATGGCGTCAACACACCGCAGTATAACGACACGGGCCTTGTGGTTGGCCCTGGTGCAAACACCATCGCCAATCTGAAACACGCCCTGGATTTCGCATGGGAAAGGGAAATTGGGATGAACCTTTGCCTATGGTCTTTCGACATGCTGAATTCGAGCAACTCCTCTACCGTTGTCAATCGTAATCTGAAACTCCTCACCGACAGCGCGTTCACTCAAGCCTATATCAACAATTGCCTTATTCCCATGGTTGACTCTTTAAAGGGTCATCCCGGTATTCTCGCATGGGAAGTTTTCAATGAACCCGAGGGCATGACTGACTATTGGCATTTCTACACCGGCCAGTATGTCACCATGGCGACGATTCAGAGATTTGTGAACCTCTGTGCAGGGGCAATCCATCGCGCAGACCCGACTGCAAAGGTTACCAATGGTGCGTGGGCTTTCTATAGCTTGACGGATATCACCTCATTTCCTTCCAGCTCGAGCCAGGGACTTGCGAAAGAACATACAGCACAGCTGGATGCAATGCGCGAAGGGTTCAATGCACAACACCGATTATCACTGACGCCGGATGAGTACAGGCAATACCTTCAGCGCGTGGAAAGCGGACCAAGCGAAAACTATTATCGAGACGACCGCTTGATCGCCGCCGGCGGCGATACACTGGGGACACTGGACTTCTATGAGGTCCATTACTATTACTCTTCGTTCGGCACCAGCTCGGTGTCTCCGTTTCACCACCTGGCATCTACGTGGAACCTGGACAAACCTATCGTCGTTGCCGAATTCGGCATTACGGATATCGCGAACGCATTTCCGAACCTCTCCAAACAAACGATGTATCAAACGCTGTATCTGAACGGTTATGCAGGTGCCCTTGCCTGGTCGTGGACGGATGTGAATTTGACAAGTCATGCCGATATGCTTTCAGCCTGCCAGTATATGTGGGATGTCTACCGAAGTGATGTCGATGTACACGGAATTGCCACGGACTGGCCGACGGTAACCATTGCAAGCCCTCCGACCAATAGCTCATATCCCGACAGCAACCAAATCACCGTACGCACGACAGTCATCGACACGGTGAAGGTCGATTCCGTATCCTATTTTGTTGCGGATACTGAATGGGTTGGGTCCGTCGCCGTTGCCGACTCTCTGATAACCGACACATGCTACTACACTTTCACGTGGAAGAACATACCGGCTGGTCAATACTCGCTCAAGGCAGTGGCTACGAACGACAGCGGGCATCAGGGCGTTTCGAACATCGTCCTCCTTACCTTTGGGATTCCTCCGATGACGCGGTTGGAGGCGGAAAGAGCCAACCGTCAAGGAGATCTCACCAATATCTCCGTCGGAAGCAGTTCGGTTGCAAGCGGAGGCGCCTATCTGAACATCAAGACGAATGACGTAAATACGACGATCACGTGGACATTCACAAATGTCTCAACCGCCGGAAGCTATTATATTGCCTTCGGCTACCGATTGGAATATCAGTCGCCGAAGTACCAGTTCATTAATATCAACGGGATCCGCACTGACACGATTATGTTTGAAGGCAACACAACCACGTGGAGTGAACGGGGGGCTAACTTCGATCTGGCAGCCGGAGAGAACACGGTTCAGATGCAGCTTTTCTGGGGCTGGATGGATCTCGACTATCTGGCAGTTCCAACGAACGTCCTCACCTCGGTAACGCAGGCAGAACGGCTCCCGCGAGAGTTTTCCCTGATGCAGAACTATCCAAACCCATTCAACCCCGCGACCACCGTTGAATATGCCCTTCCAAGCACGCAGCACGTGAGGTTGTCCTTGTTTGATTTGTTGGGGAGGGAAGTCTCCCGTCTCGTTGACCAGAATCAGATTGCCGGGTATCACCGCGTTTCATTCAACGCGGTTACGTTGTCAAGCGGTGTTTATTTTTATAGGATTGAAGCAGGCGCATTCACAGACACGAAGAGGATGTTGCTCTTGAAGTAGCCCACAAGCTTGCATACATTGGTAGTGTTTATTGTCGGATAGGTGCGGTATGGTATCTATCATTCAAAATAAGGGACCAGCCATGAAATACCAAGTCGTTTTCTTCACAATCGTTCTCGTTCTGGTTGCGGGATGCGCGACGACCCAACCCGCATCGCCATCAGAACAACCGGAGCTTGTTGCCATGACATCGCTCCCCCCTGTCTCTGCGATGTATCCTTCGAACGGACTCAAACTGAATGTTCTCTTCCACGTGAGAGGAGATGGATCGATTATCGATGTGAAGTTGATGGGATCGAGTGGCGACGCGGATTGGGATCGGGCTGCAACCGATTCCATGAAGCAATGGCGTTTTGCTCCACTCACGCAGGATAACGTTGCAGTCGAGCGTTGGGTTCGGAATACCATCATCCTTCAAGTTCAGGAACCGACAGTCCTTACGCTGGGAGAGTTGAATGCCAGCACCCAGCAGGATGCAGATTCACTTCATACCCTGTTGGATGCAGGTTCGGATTTCAACGAGCTCATGAAACAGGTAGTGCCGGGTTCAACCGAGCCGCGCGGAAAATTCCTCGGGGCGGTCGATATCGCAAGATTCCCCCGGCACGTGCGGGACGCGTTGCGCAAGTTGGGGTTCAACCAGGTGACCAGCCCACTGCGTGTCGGAACCACCTACGTAATCTACAAGCGCTATAAACCGGACCCGATCTAGACCTACGATGTCAGAACTGGAACTCTGACTCCTTTCGTAGATCTGCCAGGGAGAGAAGTCAGAGTTCATTCTGGCACGGGCATGTCTCTTTCCGTTCTCTGCGACCCGCGACACCAACTGGAGCGACCAACCATGACAAAGCTCGCCGGGCAACTCCTCCCCCTCAGCATTGTTCTTATCGCAAGCGCCTTCGCACAGACTCATGCTTTCAACGTTGTGGACTTTGGGGCAGTCGGCGATGGGACAACTCTGAATACTGCTGCGATTCAGAAGGCAATCGACTCATGCGCTGCGACTGGCGGCGGGACCGTTTTCGTCCCT
>Ga0335081_10014750_pt1 | contig 12639 bp, 7 predicted proteins | sample Lox_Sample_35_FD_206713 | JGI IMG/M metagenome (GOLD analysis project Ga0335081, IMG submission 206713) | Soil microbial communities from Loxahatchee National Wildlife Refuge, Florida, United States - Lox_Sample_3.5 | ecosystem: Environmental > Terrestrial > Soil > Wetlands | place: USA: Florida...
GAGATGTACCTCGGCAACCGGCACCCGCGGGTCCGGGGCGAACGGTATGACCAGCTGATCGAGGCCTACGTCAGCGCGGCCGCCAAGCTGTTCCCGGACGCGATGCTGCACTGGGAGGATTTCGGCGCCGCCAACGCCCACCGCATCCTGGTCAAGTACGCCGGGACCCACTGCACCTTCAACGACGACATCCAGGGCACCGCCGCCGTGGTGCTGGCCGCCGCGCTGTGCGCGGCCCGGGCCGCCGGGATCGCGATGCGCGATCAGACGGTGGTGATCCACGGCGCGGGCACCGCCGGGATCGGGATCGCGGACTCCCTGCGGCAGGTCATGATCGATGAGGGCCTGAGCCCGGACGAGGCCACGGCGCGGTTCTACGCCCTGGGCAGCAAGGGCCTGCTGACCGCCAGCTACCCCGGGACGCTCCGGGACTTCCAGGTGCCCTACGCGCGGCCCGCCGCGGAAGTTAGCGGCTGGCGGCGGGACGAGGCCGGGCGCATCGGGCTGGCCGAGGTGGTGGCGCGCAGCCGGCCCACCATGCTGATCGGGACCTCGACGCAGCCCGGCGCCTTCACCGAGGCGATCGTCACCGAGATGGCGGCGCACGTGGCCCGGCCGGTCATCATGCCGCTGTCCAACCCGACCTCGCACTCAGAAGCCCAGGCCGCCGACCTGATCGCCTGGACCGGCGGGCGGGCGCTGATCGCGACGGGCAGCCCGTTCCCGCCGGTCGACTACGGCGGCATCCGGTACGAGGTCGCCCAGGCCAACAACGCGCTCATCTTCCCCGGCCTCGGCCTCGGGGTCACGGTCAGCCGGGCCCGCCGGGTCAGCGACGGCATGCTGGCCGCCGCGGCCGACGCGCTGGCCGGCCTGTCCGACGCCGCCGCGCCGGGCGCCGCGGTGCTGCCCCCGGTCACCAGCCTGCGGGCGGTGTCCGCCGCGGTCGCGGAAGCGGTGGCCCGGGCCGCCCAGGCCGAGGGGCTGTCCGGCGCGCCGCTCGATGACCTGCCCGGGCGCGTGCGGCAGGCCATGTGGGAGCCCGCCTACCCCCGGATCGAGCCCATCTGACCCCCGGCTCCATCCCGTCTCCATCGGCGCTGCGCCGTAGCTGCACGCGGCCCGGCGACCCTGAGGGGAGCTGGCCGCCTCCCGACCGCCCGAGGGCGGCCAGCGCAGCCCCAGGGAAGGAGCCATCCGATGACTGTCGCCACGGGCCCGGCCAAGACCCGGCCCGCAGGGACCTACCGCGCCGGCCGTGATCCGGGGCCCGCCCGCCAGGCACCGCCCCGCGCCGAGCACGTGCTGGCCGTGACGGCCCGGCCGGGCCAGGAGTCGGCCGAGCTGGGCGGGCTGGCGTACGCCTTCCGCCGCTCCGGCACCCGGCTGAGCCTGCTGTGCCTGACCCGCGGCGAGGCGTCGCCGCTGAACTCGGGCTACGCGCGGCTGGAGGCCGTCAGGCCCTGGGAGCTGCAGCTGGCCGCCAGCGTCCTGGGCATCTCCTCGACCATTGTGGCCAGTTACCCCGACGGCGGGCTGAGCCGGTATCCGATAACCGAGCTCACCGAGCGGATACAGCGCGCCATCCGCGAGCACCGTCCCGACCTCCTGCTGGTCATCGACCCGGTCGCGGGCGACCCGGACGACACCGTGGTGGCCATAGCCACCAGCACGGCCGCCCGGCAGGCCGGCCTGCCGGTGGTGGCGCGCACCGCCGCCGGCGCCCGCGGCGCCCGGCTGATCGACCTCGGCGCGGACGCCGAGACCGCCCGGGCCATCCAGCGGTCCGCGGTGGCCGCGCACGCCAGCCAGTCAGCGGCCCTTCCCCGGATCCTGGCCCGGCTGGCCGGCCCGGACCACCTGCGCTGGCTGGTACCGCCGGGCTTACAGCAGAGCCTGACCGGGATAGAGCACCGGGCCCACCCCGGGGACCGCCTGGCTGGCGGCCAGGCGCAGCAGCGCGTCGGCGGCCTGCCGGGCGTTCTCCCCGGTCCGGGACATCCGCGCGGCGATCAGCCCGGCGACCAGCGGCGTGCTGAACGACGTGCCGCTCCACCGGGCCATCCCCTGGAACCGCCGACGTTCGCCCTGGTCGGGCGGCTCACTGCACACGTAGATCCCGTCGAGGTAGGCGTTCACGAGGTCTTCGCCCGGCGCGTAGACGTCCACCCACCGGCCGTAGTTGCTGAACTGCGCCCGCTGCCGCCAGTTCGCGGCCAGGGCGCCCACGGCGATGATGCCCGGGTGGGCGGCCGGCCAGGTCGGGCGCGGCGACGCGTCGTTGCCTGCCGGGGCGAGCACGACCAGGCCCTTGACGCGGCGGATGCGCCGTTCGTACAGGTCGTCGAAGGTATGCAGCGACTCATTGCGGTGGGTGGTGGAGGCGAAGGTGAACACGAGGATGTCCGGATCGCGCTTGAGGGCGTCCTCCAGGCTGCCCAGGAGGCGGGTCTCGTAGTCGGCGCCGACGATGTCGAAGGCCCGCTCAACGTAGACCGACGCCTTCGGCGCCACGCAGCGCAGCACGCCGGCGACGAACGTCCCATGGCCGGCGTAGGGGGCAATGACCGTGTTCCCGTCCTGGACGGTGTACGGATTCTCCAGGGTGCCCTGCACCCCGGCCAGCCAGGGGTGACGGGCGGAGGCGCTCGGTATCAGCCCGGTGTCCACGATGGTGACGTTCACGCCCACCCCGTCGCTCCCGGACCAGGGGACGTGATCCCCCAGGCCGGGCGGCGGCACCGGATCGGTGGTGCCCGACGGCACCTCGATGGGCTCCGTCGCCGGGCAGGTCATCGGGCATACGTAGACCTTGTGATCGGGCTTGGCCACCCCCGGCCCGAGCACCCGGTCGAGGCGGGCGACGAGGTCCGGCACCAGCGTCGGCGTAGCCGGCACGGTCAGGCGGACGATCCCCCGGCTGACCGCCTCGCGCTGGATCTCCCGCTCGCCCTCCGGGACGTCCCCGTAGCCGGCCTCTCCGAGGATCTGAGTGAGCGCGCCGGCTACCTCGTCCGCGTCTGGCGTGCGGACGAGGATGGCGCGCTCACGGTAGAGGTAGTCGAAGTCGTCGACGTCGACGTCGTCCCACCGGTCGGGGGCGGGGTGAGCCGCGGCGCTGGGATGGCCGTTCAGGATCAGCTCAGCCTGCGCCCTCATGCGATCGTGTACCGGCATTTTTTATGCCCCCCTCTGCTCGGGTGATGGTCTCGACGGAATGCTGAAGCACTAAATACGATTCATAAGTGCCGGCCGTGTCCGCTACCGCCCCAGGGACCTGGGAGCCAGACAAGCTCCTGGCCCTGGCCCTGTCGCGGCCGTCGGAGGCGCTGGCCGCGGCCCGCGAGGTGCTGGCCCGGCATCCGCCGGCGGCGCAGGCCGCCGTGGCGCACCAGACGGCTGGCGTGGTCTTCAGGGACTTCGGTGATATCAGCCAGGCGATCGGCGAGTTCAGGCAGGCCCGCCGGTTCGCCCGTCAGGCCGGAGACCTGGAGCGCGAGTCCGACGTCTCCGCCAGCTTGGCCATGGCCCTGGTTCTGGGCGGCCAGCCCCAGCGCGGCTTGGCGATCCTGGACGATCTGGTCCGGCGCAGCCGTGGCGTCCTGGCCGGCCGGATCCTGATCCGCCGGGTCGGCGCCCTGTGGGTCCTGGGTCGCAACGCCGAGGCGCTGCGCGACGCCCAGGCCGCCGTCGGGCTGCTGTCCGGCACGGGCGACCTGGTCTGGGAAGTGCGTGCCGTGGTCTGGCGGGCCGCGGTGTACCTGGCCATGGGCGATATCGAGCGGGCCGACCGGGACTACGCGCGGACCGAGGCGCTGTACGCCGAATGCGGCCAGCACTCCGAGTACGCATCCGCGCGCCAGGAGCGCGGACTGGCCGCGCACGCCCGGGGCGACCTCCCCACTGCGCTCGCTCACCTCGACCACGCCCAGGGCCTGTTCGACGAGCTGGGGATCTTCTGGGCCGACCTGTTCGTCAACAAGTGCACGGTGCTGCTCGCGGCGGGGCTGGCCCGGGATGCGCTGAGCGAGGTCGACGCGGCGCTGGCCCGGATCGAGCGGGAGCACGGCGCCACGATGAGGCGCGCCGAACTGCTGCACTCCTCCGCCCTGGCCGCCGCCGCGACCGGCGACCTGAGCCTGGCGCAGGACCGCAGCGCCGAGGCCCTGCGGCTGTTCCGCCGCCAGCAGCGACCCTGGTGGGCGGCCCGGGCCGAGATGGTCCTGCTGCGGTGCCGGTTCGCCGAGGGCCAGGACCGTTCGGCCGTGCTGCTGCGGGCGGCCCGGCGGGTGACCGCGCGGCTGGACGAGCTCGACCCGGCGCGCGCCGTCGACGCCCACCTGCTCACCGGCCGGATCGCGCTGGCCCGGGGCCGGCGCGAGGAGGCCGCCCGCCAGCTGCGGGCCGCCGCGAACGCCAGGCATCGAGGCTCGCTGCGCACGCGTAGCACCGGCTGGCTCGCCCAGGCGACGTGGTGTGAGGCGGAAGGGCGCTGGCGGGGCATGCTGGCCGCGTGCGACCGCGGCCTGGCCCTGTTGGACCTGCACCTGCAGACGCTCGGTGCCACCGAGCTGCGCACCCTGGCCACCGCCAACGGCACGCAGCTGGCGGGATTGGCGTTGCGGCACGCGGTGCGGCGGCGCAACGCCCGGTTGTTCCTGGAATGGAGCGAACGCTGGCGGGGCACCGCGCTGCGGGTCACCTCGGTGCGCCCGCCTCCCGACCGGGAGCTGGTGGCTGACCTCGCCGCGCTGCGCAACGTCGCCGCCCGCATTGACACTGCCCTGGGCAGCCGGTCCGCGCGGCCCGCGCTGGAGCGGGAACGGCGCAGGCTCGAGGCCGCCGTGCGGCAGCGGGTCCTGCACACCCCGGCGATGGCGGCAGGCCAGGCCGAATCCTTCCGCACGGCCGAGCTGACCGGCGAGCTGGGGGACACCGACCTGCTCGAGCTCACCGACGTCGACGGCCAGCTCTACGCCGTCGTGGTGGCCGGCCAGCGACTGCACCTGGTGCACGTGGGCCCGACCCAGGCGGCGGTCCATTCGCTGGCCCACGCGCTGTTCGCGCTGCGCCGCGAGGGCGCGGCCCGCGGGAGCCACCGGCTGGACCTGACCGAGATCGGGCGGCGGCTGGAGGCGAGCCTGCTGGGCGACTCGGTACGGCGGCTGCGCGGCGGCCCGGTAGTCGTGGTGCCGACCGGCAAGCTGCACGCGGTCCCCTGGAGCATGATGCCCGCGCTGCGGGACCGGCCCACGGCCGTCGCGCCGTCGGCGTCCGCGTGGCTCCGGGCCCGCCGCGCCGCCCGGCCCGAGGAGGACCGGGTCGTCCTGGTCGGCGGCCCGAGGCTGCTCACGGGGGGCGCGGAGGTCCGGCATCTGGTCGGGCAATACCCCGACGCCGTTGTCCTGGCCGACGGCGCGGCGATCACCGACCGGGTGATGGACGCCATGGACGGCGCGTGGCTGGTGCACATGGCGGCGCACGGCACGTTCCGCGGGGACAGTCCGCTGTTCTCCGCGATCGAGCTCGACGACGGCCCGCTGACCGTGTACGACCTGGAGCGGCTCAAGCAGGCCCCGTACCGCGTCGTGCTGTCCAGCTGCAGCTCCGCGGTCAGCGTGACGGTCGGTGCCGACGAGCTCCTCGGGCTGGTCAGCGCGCTGATCTCGCTCGGCTCCGCCGGGGTGGTGGCCAGCGTGGTCCAGGTCAACGACCCCGCCACCGTCCCGCTCATGACCGCCCTCCACGAGCACCTGCGGGCCGGGGCCGACCTGCCCGGAGCCCTGACCCTGGCCCGGCAGGCGGTCGGCGGAGATGCCGTCGCCCAGGCCACGGCGCACTCCTTCATCGCGCTCGGAGCCTGAGCCCGGCCGGGCCGCGGTCACAGGCATATCCAGTCGGTGACCAGCCGCCCGGTCGGGGTCTCGCACCGCAGCCGGACCTGGCCGCGCGGCATGCCCGTGAAGTCGAAGAAGCCGAGGTCGTCGGCCTCGATACCGAACGTGCTCCCGTCGAGGGTTTCCACCAGGATCTCCCCCGGCCCCGGCGGGACGATCTGGCCGGCCACATGGCCTGCCATCACCTCGAGCTCCAGTGACAACGGCGTCGCGGTGAAGATCAGCACACGCGCCTGGCCGGATTCGGCCCGCTGGGCCTGGACCGGCCGGGCGAGCGAGTCGAAGCTCAGCCAGGCCAGGTTCCGGTCAAGGGCATGCCAGTCGTCCAGGAAGCACCGGCCGTAGTCCGACCGGTCCAGCGTGGCAAGCGGAAAATCGCCGACGTTCATATCGGCTCCCTGCGTCGGGCGATGATGACGGGCTGTTCGGTAGTCACACTTACCCAACTATCCGGAGGACCATCGCGCGATTCTTGATACACCCGGGGCCGGAAAACATCTCAGGGATTCCGCCGGCCTGTTCCGGTGGGAAGACGGGCGGGAGAGCTTCAGCGCGAACCGGCCCTGACCACCTGGCGGCGGAGCTGGCCGCGGGAGGCCTCGTGGAAGCCGTGCCCGGACAGCCAGTTCCTGATCCACGGGCCGTCGGGGTGGGTATCGGGGACCACGTTGTAGATGTAGTTCAGGCCCCGCGCGGCCGCCTCGTCCTCCAGGTGCTCCAGGATGAACGCCCCCACGCCCCGGCCGCGCCGCCCGGGCGCGACCACGAAGGTGATGCGCGCGTCGCCCCACTCGGAGTCGAGCCAGCCGTACCCGGCGACCTCGCCGCCGTCGGTCACCCGCCACCATTCGTTCGCGACGGGCTCGCCGGGCGCGGGGACCGCCAGGCCCACCGCGGCCAGCTCGGCCGGCCCCAGGACCCGCTGCTTGTCGGCGTCCCAGCGGGGCGAGTTCTCCTTGGTCCAGGTCAGCGTCATGATTCTCCTCCCAGCGAGCCCCCGCCCAGGACGATCCGGCGCAGCCGGGCGGACGGCCGGTAGCGGTCCTCGCCGTACCAGGCCTGCAGCGCGTCGAGCACGCCCAGGACCACCTCGGGTCCCCAGCGGTCTCCCCAGGCCAGCGGGCCGAGCGGGTAGCCGGTGCCGAGCCGCATGGCCAGGTCGATGTCGGCCGCGCTGGCCACCCCTTTGGCCAGCGCGTCGACGGCCCCGTTGGCCAGCATCGCCACGGTGCGGGTGACGACCAGGCCGGGGACGTCGTCGATGACGTACACGTCCAGGCCGGCCGCCTGCAGCAGCCCCGCCGCCTCGTCCACGGCCGCCGCCGGGCAGCCGTCGGACGCCGCGATGGCCAGGCCGGCGGCGCTGGCGTCGTCCAGCGCGCGGTCGACGACGACCGCGGGCACCCCGAGCTCGGCCGCCACGGCGGCTGCCGGCCGCCCGTCGCACCGGACCATCCGCGCGCCGCCAGGCAGCTCGACCGTCCCGTCCGCCCCGGTACCCGCCCGGACCCGGGATCCCGAGCGGCCGAGCAGCATCCGCAGCGGCGACCGGCCGTGCTCGGTGACCTGCGGCGGGGCGCGGCGGCCTGGCGCGGCGCCGGGTGCCGGGGGTGCCGCGCCGGGGCTGTAGTCGTACCAGCCGCGGCCTGTCTTGCGGCCCAGCCAGCCGGCCTCGACCATCCCCCGCTGCAGCAGCGAGGGCGCGAACCGGGGGTCGTGCCCGAACGCGGTCCAGACCGAGCGGGTCACCGCCTCGTTCACGTCCTGGCCGACCAGGTCCATCAGCGCGAACGGGCCCATCTTGAACCCGCCCGCCTGGGTCAGCACGGCGTCGATGGTGGCCGGCCCGGCGGCCAGCTCCTCAGCCAGGCGCAGCGCCTCGGCGTAGAACGGCCGCGCCACCCGGTTCACGATGAACCCCGGTGTCGCGGACGCCTGGACGACCTGCTTGCCCCAGTCCTGGGCCAGCCGGGTGACGGCCGCGGCGACGGCCGGGTCGGTGGCCAGGCCGCTGACCACCTCGACCAGCCGCATTACCGGCGCGGGGTTGAAGAAGTGCAGGCCCACCAGGCGTCCGGGATAGCTGAGCCCGGCGGCCAGGGCGGTCGGCGACAGCGAGGAGGTGTTGGTGGCCAGCACGCAGCCCGGGGTGACGATCTTCTCCAGGTCGGCGAACAGGGCCTGCTTGACGGCCAGGTCCTCGGCCACCGCCTCGATCACCACCTGGGCCGGGGCCAGCTCGCCGAGGTCGCCGGCCACGGCCAGCCGGAGGCCAGCCGGATCGCAATCGAGACGGCCCTTGGCAACCTGCCGGGTGACCCGGTCGCGAACCGCGTCGACGGCGCGCCCGGCGGCGCCCTCGACGGCGTCGTACACCGTGACCGGGTGGCCGGCCACCGCGGCGACCTGCGCGATCCCGGCACCCATGGTGCCCGCGCCGATGACCGCGACGGGCGCGTCCCGCTCGATCAAAGCACCGCCCCCTGCAGGATCACCGTGGCCTGGGCCCGCAGCTCCACGCGGCGGATCTTGCCGGTGGCCGTGGTCGGGTACTCGGTGACGAACACGACCCGGCGGGGGCGCTTGAAGGACGGCAGGCCGTCCTTGCAGAATCCGATCAGGGTTTCCTCGTCGCCCACGGCACCGGGATTGAGCTGGACGAACGCCACCGGCCTCTCCAGGCCGTCGGTGTCGTTCGCGGCCACCACCACGGCCTGGGCCACGTCGTCGTGCGCGAGCAGGCGGGCCTCCACCTCGCCCGGCGACACCCAGATGCCGCTGGCCTTGAGCATGTCCCCGGTCCGGCCGAGGCAGGCGTAGTACCCGTCCGCGTCCGCCACGTAGGTGTCCCCGGTACGCAGCCACTCCCCCTGGAACACCTGGCGCGAGGCGTCGTAGCGCGACCAGTACCCGGTCGCGGCCGAGTCGCCCCGGACGAACAGGGTGCCCGGCGTGCCCGGCGGGACCTGCTCGCCGTCCTCGCCCAGGATCCGCAGCTCGTAACCGGGCACGGCCATCCCGGTGGTGCCCGCCCGCACCCGCCCGGGCCGGTTGGACAGGAAGATGTGCAGCATCTCGGTCATGCCGAGGCCGTCGATGATGTCCACGCCGAAGTGCGAGGTCCACCGCTGGTACAGGGCCGCCGGGAGCGCCTCGCCGGCCGAGGCGGCCAGCCGCACCCCGTCCAGGGCATCCGCAGGCAGGCCGGCTCGCAGCATGCCCGCGAAGAACGTAGGTCCGGCGAAGAACAGAGTCGCGGCGTAGAACCCCGTCCGTTCGGCCAGAATCTCCGGTCGCGACGGATTCGGCTCGAGTACGGCGGCGGCCCCGGCGGACATGGGGAACAGGACCGAGTTCCCCAGGCCGTAGGCGAAGAAGACCTTGGCCGCGGACAGGCACCGGTCGTCCGGCCTGATCCCGAGCACCTGGGCGCCGTAGGTCTCGCACACCACCTGGACCGACCCGTGCCGGTGCATCGCGCCCTTGGGCGTGCCGGTCGTCCCCGAGGTGTACAGCCAGAACGCCGGGGAGTCCGCGGTGGTGGGGTAGATCTCGTCCGGCGCCTCCGCGTCCAGCTCGCCCAGCGCGGTGGTGGGCAGCCCGGCGACCGGCTCGTCTCCCTCGTCGGTCAGCACCGCCATGACCTCGCCCGGGGCCCCCAGCGCGCGGGCCGCGACGTCCCGGTACACCGAGCTCACGGCGACCATCCGGGCGCGTGAGTCGGCCAGGATCTCGGCGATGTCGCCGGCCCGCAGCATGGTCGAGATCGGCACCGGCACCGCGCCGATCCGCATGGCCGCCAGGTACACCACGACGAACTCCGGTGAGTCCGTCATCACCATGACCAGCCGCTGCTCGGCCTGCAGGCCCAGGCCGCGTAGCCCCCGGGCGGCCCGGCGGACCCGCCCGGCGAGCTCGCCGTAGGTCACCTCGCCCGCCGCCCCGGTCAGCGCGAGCCGGCCGCCGCGCCCCTCGCGCACGTGGCGGTCCAGCAGGTAATCACACGCGTTGAACAAGGCCGCGGTCACTGGGCCCCCCGGTTCAGGCGAGATGGACGTAGTCGTAGTCGAAGGGCTGGCCGTTGATGCCGTTGCGCGGCGGCGCGATCCATGCGGCAATCTTGCCGCGCTGGTGCACTGGCTGCATCAAGGACCGCACGTAGGTCTTGTCCACCTCGGTGGGCAGCCACTCGCCCTGGCGGCGCTGCCATTCCCAGGCCGGCAGCTGCTCGCCGTCGGGGCTGGCCTCGATCGCGGCGAACGCGCCGACCTTGCGGTTGAAGGCCACGTGCGGCAGCTTCAGCCGCTGCCGCACGCCGCCCTCCTCCAGGATGCGGTTCCACCGCTTGACGCCGCCCTGGCAGTCCGAGATGTACTCGCGGCGCAGGTCGGTGTTGAGCCCGGTCAGCGCCAGGACCTCGGTCTGCCCGATGGCCGGCTCGCCGCCGGCGTCCTCGGTCAGCGCGTCCACCATGATCGAGTCGCTGGTCAGCTTGTGGTCGTCCTTGCGCCGGTCCTCCAGCCACCGGCCCTTGAGCCCGGCGGTGTAGTAGTTGGCCACGTTCGTGGAGGTGTCGCCGCCGAACAGGTCCAGCGACACCGAGTAGTGGAAGTTCAGGTACTTCTGGATGACCGGCAGCGGGATCGCGCCGAGCCCGGCCACCTCGTCGGTGTCGTGCTCGCGCATCACCTCGACGGTGCGCTGCACCACCCGGTCCACGCCGGTGGTGCCGACCATCATGTGGTGCGCCTCCTCCTTGAGCATGAACTCGCAGGTGCGGCTCAGCGGGTCGAAGGCGCTCTCCTTGAGCGTGCCGAGCTGGTACTTGCCGTCCCGGTCGGTGAAGTAGGTGAACATGAAGAACGACAGCCAGTCCGGGGTCTCCTCGTTGAACGCGCCCAGGATCCGCGGCGAGTCCAGGCTGCCCGAGTTGCGGTGCAGCAGCTCCTCGGCCTCCTCCCGGCCCTCCCGGCCGAAGTAGGCGTGCAGCAGGTACACCATGGCCCACAGGTGCCGCCCCTCCTCGACGTTCACCTGGAACAGGTTGCGCAGGTCGTACAGGCTGGGCGCGGTGGCGCCCAGGTTGCGCTGCTGCTCCACCGAGGCGGGCTCGGTGTCGCCCTGGATGACGATCAGCCGCTGCAGTTCGGCCCGGTACTCCCCGGGCACCTTGTCCCAGACCGGCTCGCCCTTGTGCTCGCCGAACCCGATCTTGCGACCCGGGTCTCGCTCGGCCAGGAAGATCCCCCAGCGGTACTCCGGCATGGCCACGTGCCCGAACTGCGCCCACCCGTCCCGGCCGACGTTGACCGCGGTGCGCAGGTAGACGTCCTGGGTCGGCAGCGTCGGGCCCATGGTCTGCCACCAGTTCAGGAAGTTCGGCTGCCAGGACTCCAGGGCGCGCTGCAGGCGGCGGTCCTCGTGCAGGTTGACGTTGTTCGGGATCTTCTCGGTGTAGTCGGCGGTCGCTCCGTGATTTTTGGCTGGCATGGGGTTCAGACTCGCTTCCGGTCGAAGACGGCCCGCTGTCCGGTGCCGAACCGGCGCAGCGCGCCGTCCGGGCCGGCCGCGTTGGGCCGGTTGAATATCCAGTTCTGCCAGGCCGACAGCCGGCCGAAGATCTTGGTTTCCATGGTCTCCGGGCCAGCGAACCGGTAGTTGGCCTCCAGGCCGGTGAGCGCGTCGGGGCTGAAACTGGCCCGCTCCTCGGTCGCGATCCGGATCTCCTCGTCCCAGTCGATGTCGTCCGGCGCGAACGTGATCAGGCCCAGGTCGGCCGCGTCCTCGGCCTCCAGCGCCTCGTTCTTGCGCTTCGCCGCCGACTCGTAGCCGGCCTCGTCGCCCCAGAACCGGGTCTGCAGCCGGGTCAGCCCGTTGCTCATCGTCAGCGGGCCGAGGTTGGCCTCGCCCAGGATAATCGTCGCGGGCTCGGCATCGCTGTCCTCGAACACCCCGGCCAGCTGGAACGACCGGTCGGCGGCCAGCGCCAGCTCGAGCAGGGACCCGGCGAAGCAGCTGCCGGGCTCGATCACCGCGATCAGGCTGCGGCTGGTCACGTCGAGCCGCCGCAGCGTGCGCTTGAGGTAGTGCAGGACCTCGTTGGCGAACCAGTCCTGCCTGCTGCTCAGGAGCAGCTCGTCGTAGGCCAGCACCAGGGCCGGGTCGCCCTCGGTGCGGAAGACCCAGGTGCCGAGCTCGGGCTCGTTGGTGCGCAGGTCCAGGATCAGGTCGTCGAGCTCGCGGGTCACCGCCAGCGGCCAGAACTCCGCGCCCTGGGCTTTCGCCGCATCGATGCCGTCGGGCGGTCCGGTTTGCGGGCCTTTTACCGATATGTCGACACTGCCCGCGGCGTGGTCGAGCCGGGCCTCGACGTGGCCGTACCTGATCGTGCCGTCCTCGCGGGTCTTGGCCAGCTCGGTGAGCGCGACGCCGGGCGCGTTCCCGGGCCGGCCCGAGCGGCCCGCCAGCTCGGCGGCCCGCTCGGCCACGGTCTGGTCCCACCGGGGCCGCGGCACGGCCTCGTCGACCAGGCGCCACTGGACCGCCTTCTTGCCGCCGATGCCCTCGGCCTTGGTGGAGAAGTAGTCGGCCAGGTCCCGCCGCACGTGCCGCTTGTCCGACACCCGGGTCAGCCCGCCGGTCCCCGGCAGCACGCCGAGCAGCGGCAGCTCGGGCAGCGACACCGCCGAGGACCGGTCGTCGACCAGCATGATGTGCTCGCAGGCCAGTGCCAGCTCGTACC
>Ga0335081_10014751_pt1 | contig 12639 bp, 8 predicted proteins | sample Lox_Sample_35_FD_206713 | JGI IMG/M metagenome (GOLD analysis project Ga0335081, IMG submission 206713) | Soil microbial communities from Loxahatchee National Wildlife Refuge, Florida, United States - Lox_Sample_3.5 | ecosystem: Environmental > Terrestrial > Soil > Wetlands | place: USA: Florida...
GCCCGAAGCAAATCTCTCCACCGTTTTGATTCTCTCCTGGTGGCTGGCGCCGCCCATTCTTCTCTATGGCGTTTCGCGCGCCAGCGGGCAAAGCGTATTTATCGTTCGCTATCTGTCGGTGGCTTTGCCCGGTATCGCCCTGGCTGCCACCCTGGCGGCGGGGCGCTTTCTGCCAGTGCGCCATTGGCGCGCGGCTGCCGGAGTGATGGGGCTGGGCGCGCTAGCGGTGCTCGGCCAATGGACAACCGTGTGGCCGGCGCACGAAAAATCCGGATGGCGCGAGGCTGCAGCCGAGGTGAACCACGTGGTGCAGGCGCGTGCAATGCCGGTGATCTGTCCCAGCCCGTTTATCGAGGCACGCTGGCCGGCGTGGCGGCCCGATTATTCCCTGCCGGGCTTTCTATACGCGCACCTGGCTTACTATCCGGTGCGCGGCCAGCTCGTGCTGTTTCCATATGCGCATGAAGATTCCCCGCACGCCGATGCCTATGCCGCACAGGTTCTCGCCGGCGAATTGGCGCCGCGCGGTGAATTTTTGATCTACGGCGGCGCCGCGCAGACACGGTTCTGGCAGGAATGGTTTGCCGCGCGGCCGGAATTGCGCGCCTGGCAGAACCGGCGCCACCAATTCGGAGACGTTTACGTAGCGCATTTTTGGGCGCCCAGGTAAACCCCGGCGCCGCTGCCTTCGTCTACACTGGCGAGCATGGAAACAGCCGCGGAAACGCCGGTCATGGCTGACATCAGGCCCTCACCGCTCGACGACTTCGACGCGGTGGTGGCGGCGCACTGGGCCGGCGTTTTCCGTTTCGCGCTGGTTTCGTTGCGCGATGCCGATCTGGCTGCCACGGTGGCACAGGACTGTTTTGTGAGGGCCTACCGCGGCCGCCAGCGGTTCCGCGGCGACGCAAGCGTACGCACGTGGCTGATGCAGATTGCGGTGAACCTGGTGCGGGATGCGGCCCGCAGCCGCCGGCTGCAATTCTGGAAACGGGCGCAGGACGCATCGCGCGATTTTGAAGCGCTGGCCGCCACCGTGGCGGATGGCGGCGCTTCACCCGAAGCCGCCACGGCCGTACGCGAGCAATTGCGCGCCGTATGGCAAGCGGTGCGGGGGCTGCCGGAACGCCAGCGGACGGTTTTTCTGCTGCGGTTTACCGAACAGATGGAGCTGATGGAAATCGCCGCCGTTACCGGGATGGCGGAGGGCACGGTGAAGGTGCACCTGTTCCGCGCGCTGCGGGCGGTGCGGCAGGCCCTGGGGCACGAGAGCTTATGAACGAGCATTTGGATTCGCAAACGTTGGAACGCCACATCGCCGGCGAACGCACCCCGGAGGCGGAGAATCACCTTCGCGAGTGTGCGGCGTGCCGCGCGGCGGTGAGCCGGATGGAAGCGGCGCTGGCGCAGTTCGCTTTGAGCACCCGGCGGTGGAGCGAAAGTCAGGCGCTTTCGCGGCCGCCGGCGGGTTGGTTGGCGTCCGCCCGTCCACGGCGGCGGATGGCGCCGGCGCGCTGGGCGGCGGTGGCCGCCACTGCCGCGGTGCTGCTGGCGGTCCCGTTGTATTACAACTACAGCCAGCGGCAGGCCGCCGCGCAAGCCAGGGCGGACGCCGTCCTGCTGGAAGAAGTGAGCACCGATATCTCGCGCCCCGCGCCCGAACCGTTGGAGCCTTTGATCGAGTTGGTTTCGCAATCTAATACTGGAGAAAATCGATGAAGCTTACATCTACTTTTGCCGCCATGTTGTTCGTGGGCGCCGCGGCATTCGCCCAACCCCCCGCGCCTCCGCCGGCCAATGCGCCAGCGCCTGCACCCGCTCCACCTCCCGCCCGCCGCGATGGCCGCGACGGCGGTCCTCCGCCGATGCGCGGAGGCGCGCCCATGGCTGCTTTGCGCGGCCCGCAAGGCAGGTGGTGGGGCAACCCAGAGCTGGCGCAGAAGCTGGGGATCACGGCCGATCAGCAGAAGAAGATGGATGACATTCTGCAACAACATCGCCTGCGCCTGGTGGACCTGCACGCCACCCTCGATAAGCAGGAGTTGCTATTGGAACCGCTGGTCTCCGCGGACCAACCGGATGAAACCAAAATCCTGGCCCAGATCGACAAAGTTGCACAAGCCCGCGCCGAGTTGGAAAAGGCCAATGCCAGAATGCTGCTGGAAATCCGTCGCGTGCTGACGCAGGATCAGTGGCAGAAGCTGAAAGCCGAAACGCCGGCGCCGCCTCGCGATGGCGGGCAGCCGGGACCGGGCCGCGTGCCGCGCGGCGGCAGGTAGACTCCGTGGGGCAGGTTGGAAACCTGCGGCGGGTTGGCAACCCGCCTCCTGCCCCATAAAAAGCCTACTCGCTTTTCAACGCCACCGTCGGATCCACTCTCGTAGCCCGCAACGCCGGCAGATAACAAGCCAGCACGGAGACCCCCACCAGCAGCGGCGGCACCACGGAAAATGTCAACGGGTCCAGCGGTACGATCCCGAAAAGCAGGCTTTTCAGAATGCGGCAAACAAAAAACGCCGCCACTACTCCGATGGCAATTCCCGCCAATGCAGGTTTCAAGCCCTCCCAAAGAATGAAACGGCTGACATGGCCCTGGCTTGCGCCTAGCGCCATGCGGATGCCGATCTCGCCTCTTCTCTGAGTCACCGTATAGGAGAGCACGCCATACAGCCCTACCGAGGCCAACAGTAGCGCCAGCGCGGCAAATGCGCCGAACAGCAGCATGGCGAAGCGGCGGTCGGCCGCCGAACGGCCCAAAGCCTCTTCGAAGGTGCGCACGTCAAACACCGCCAGCGAACGATCAAGCCCGTGGATCTCGCGCAGCGCCGCGTCCGCCACCTCTTGCGGGGCTACCCGGGTATGCAACAGAATCGTGGCGCGGCCGTAGTCTCCGTCCAGCAGAGGCCGGTACAGCGTCGGCTCCGGCGCGCGGTCGAGAGAAGCCACCGTATCGCCTACCACGCCGACGATTTCATACCTCACCACCGGCCCGCCCTGCAACTTCGCCCGTTGCACGGCGTAATCGAAGAAGATGCGCTTGCCGATGGGGTCTTCGCCGGGAAAGAATTCGTGCGCCATAGCCTGGTTGATGAGAATCGTGCCGGGATGCGGGTTTTTCGCGTCGAAACCGAGGCCATCGCGCGGCGTAAAATTGCGCCCGCGCAAGAGCGGGATACCGGCGGCGGCCAGATAATCGGGATCGATGCTCCACTCACGTGCCACCAGAAACTTGCCGGCCGTGAACGGGCGGTCGTCACGATAGAAAAAGAGCGCGTTGCAGTTGCCCGAAACCGGCTGGCACGATCCCAGCCCCACCGAAGCCACACCCGGAACCGTCTGCAGGCGCTGCGATATCTGCTGGAAGAAGGCCGATCGCGACTCCGCGGTTTTGTAGGAATTAGGAAACGAAAAGGTCATGGTGAGTGTGTTTTCGCCGCGGAAACCGGTCTTCACCCCCAACAGCCGCTGGAAACTGCGCACCAGCAGACCCGCCGCGATCAGTAGCACCAGCGACGCCGCGACCTCCGCGGCAATCAGCGTTCCGCGAAAGCGGGCGTGCGAACGGCCGGAGGTTGCGGAGCGCGTGCTTTCTCGCAAGCCGGCGGCTGGGCCGCTGCGCCCGCCCTGCAGCGCCGGATAGAATCCAACGGCAATGCCGGTGACGAGCGCCAGCACGAAGGCGAACAGAAAAACCGCGGGTTCGATGGCCGAACTGTCCGGCGGGACGACGGCCTCCACGCCGGGTGCGTGGGCGAGCAGAATGGGCGTGAGAAACGCGGCCAGAGCTATTCCCGCCGCACCGCCGGCGAGCGCCAGTAGAGTGCTCTCGGTGAGCATCTGCCGCATGATTTCTCCGCGCGACGCGCCCACGGCAACCCGGATCGCGAGTTCACGCACGCGCGCCGACGAACGCGTCAGCAGCAGGTTGCCCACATTCACGCAGGCGATCAGAAGCACACAGCCGACCGCGCCCAGCAGGATGAGGAGCGAGCCGTGCACGTCCTCAACCACCGCTTCCCGCAGCGGAGTCACGATGGCGCCGTTGCCCATGGCCACGTCGCTGTGTTCCCGCTTGTAGCGGCTCAGGATGCTGTCCAGTTCGGCGCGGGCGCGCTCCACGGAAACACCCTCGCGAATACGGCCGAACACTTCCAGGTAGTGGAGATCGCGCCGGATCTGCGCCGCCGGCGGCATTCCCAGCAACATCGGCGTCCAGACGTCAATAGTGTCGTTGGGAAAGAAGAAGGTGCGCGGCATCACCCCGGCGACGCGATAGGTATCGCCATCCAGCACAATCGGCTTGCCGACGATATCGGGCGTGCCGCCCAGGCGCTGCTGCCACAGCCGGTAGCTGACAAGGGCGACGCGCGAGGCGCCGAAACGGTCGTCCTCCGGACGAAACGCGCGCCCCAGCAGCGGCGCCACCCGCAACGCGGCCAGAAAATTACCCGAGCAGTAGCACACCTGCACGCGTTCCGGCTCGAACGCGCCGGTTCCCGACGAGAGAATTCCCGGGCCGGCGCCGAAAGCGCTGATCTGCTCCATGGTGGTGGAATGCTGCTGCCAGTCGAGGAAGTTGCCCGGCGAGGGGTTCATACCCTCCTCGCCGCCATTGCCCGTGGCCCGCTCATTTAAGTAGACCAGGCGGTCGGCCTGCGGGTACGGCAGGGGCCGCAGCAGGAACAGGTAGACCACGCTGAAGACGGCAATATTGGCACCCAAGCCGAGCGCCAGAACCAGCACGGCTGTTAGTGCGAAGCCGGGACGCGCGCTAAATTGCCGCCAGGCAAAGCGTAAATCGCGAGCGAAGGCAGACAGCATGCCGCCTACGAGGCAAACGGCGTACCGCGTCTAAACCCTTGCAAGGTAAGCACAAATGCGAGCCCGCCTGGCCGGGAACGGAATCTCGCTGTCCGGAATCGGACAGCAGCGCTACTCCTCCACCATGAACTGTTCGTACTTGCCGTCGGGCATGACATAAATGTTGAGCGTGACGGTCTTTTTCTCGAACGCGGCGCGATAGTTGCGATGCGTCATGCCGCCGCGCAGCGTTTCGCTGGCGCGGGTCAGGCTCTTCAGCTTCCCGAGCGGTTTGAGCGAATTCTGGATGTCGCTCAGCGCGGCACCGGTGAAATAGGAATTGGCGTTGGAGGTGAACAGCGCGCGGTCCACCTTGCCCTGGCGCAGTCCTTCCAGAATCTGCTTCGTCTGCGCATCGGCCTGTTTCGATTGCGGCGGGTCTTCGGGAAGGAAAGCCGCGGTGGCGATAGCGGTAGAGATGGGGCCGATCAGGTTTACCCCGTCTTCATTGGTCAGCACTACGATAGCGCCGCGGCGCGTGGGATAAATGGCGTTCGACGAAATAAATCCGGAAACTTCGCCCGAATGCGAGATGGTGGGGATGCGATGGAAGTCGCCAATCGAGAGCCCCAGCGCATAACCGGTGCCGTCGCCATTGGCGAGCCGCACTTCGCGCGTGAACTCATCGTAGGATTTCGCCGACAGGATCTCCTTGCGCAAAAACGCCATGTCCCACTTGGCCAGGTCGCTGGGGGTCATGCAAAGCTCGCCCGCCGCGAAGTACCAGCCGGCGGCTTCGCGCTTCACCGGCCGCGGCGGTCCGCCCGCGAAGCGGGTGTAGGCGGTGGCATCGCTGGGGCCGGGCGTTTCGAAGCAATCTCCCGCCGATTGCATGCCCAGGGGATCGAAAATGTGGCTGCGCAAGAAAGCCAGCAGCGGCTGCCCGGAGACCTTCTCCACAATCGCGCCCGCCAGAACGTAATTCGTGTTGCTGTACTGCCACTTGGTGCCGGGGTCGAAATTCAGCGGCTTCTTCGCCCATTTGTCCAGCGTGGTCTGCGGGGTGGTGGCGTGCGTCCAGTCGGGAATGATGTAGTCCTGCGGAGCGTAGTCCTCGTAGCCCGATGTGTGGGAGAGCAACTGCCGGATGGAAACTTCGTTGGCGCGCGTCAGGCCGGGAAAGTATTTGGCTACTTTGTCGTCGAGCGAGAGTTTGCCCTCTTCCTGCAAGAGCAGCACCGAGGCCGCGGTGAACTGCTTGCTGATGGAGCCGACCGCGTAGCGCGTCTCCGGCGTGGCGGGCCGCTGCGGATCGAGCGAGGCATTGCCGAATGCCTTGGCAAAGGCCAGCTTGCCATCCAGCACCAGCGCTACCGAAGCGCCGGGCGCGCGATTCTCCTTGAGGGTGGCGTCGATCTTATCGGAAAGCTTCCGGTCGAGCCCGGAATCCTGCTGCGCCGCCAGCGGCAGGGCGGCAAGCAGACTGATGATGGCAAATGTACGCATGCTCGTTGTTATTATATGGGCACCGAGAAATTATGCGACGCGTTACGGCCTTTCTACTTGTATGCTCCGCCCTCCCGGCGGCGGAAAAAATAGTTTTGCGCCAGGGCTGGGCGATTCAGTCGTCAGCCGACGTCCCCGAAACGGGCGCCACCGTTTCCACGGCCGGTTTCGAGCCGCGCGGCTGGTACCCGGCCACGCTTCCTTCCACCGTGCTGAGCGCGCTGGTGGCGGACCAGGTCTATCCCGGCCCTTATTTCGGCATGAACCTGCGCTCCATCCCGGGCACGTCGTATCGCATTTCGGCGAACTTCTCGAATGTCGCGATGCCGCCCGACAGCCCGTTCCGCCACTCCTGGTGGTATCGCACCAAGTTCGATCTGTCGGCGGCGTACCGGGACAAGACGGTATGGCTGGGGTTCGACGGGATCAACTTCCGCGCCAACGTTTGGGTGAACGGGCGGCAGGTGGCCGGCGCCGCGCACATGGCGGGGGCGTGGCGCGTCTGGCAGCTCGACATCACGGCGGCGGCGAAACCGGGCGAGACCAACGTGCTGGCGGTTGAGGTTTTTCCCCCGCAGCCTCACGATCTGGCCATCACCTTCGTAGATTGGAACCCGCTGCCGCCGGATAAAGGCATGGGCCTGTGGCGCGACGTCTGGGTGGCGGCGACGGGTCCGGTGGCGCTGCGGTTTCCCATGGTCACGACACGCCTCCGCGGCACGGCCGCTGATTTGACCATTCGCGCCGAAGCGGTGAATGCCACCGATCGCGCCGTGGAAGGCGTGCTCAAAGCCGCCATCGAGAACATCGATCTCTCGCAGCCGGTTAGGCTGGCGCCCCATGAAACTCGCGTGCTCCACATTGGACCGCTCAAAATCGCGCAGCCGCGGCTGTGGTGGCCGGCGCAGGTGGGCGAGCAGAATCTGTATCCGCTGGAGCTGCGGTTTGAGGTGGGACAGGCGGTTTCGCCCGTCGATGTCTCCGACCGTGTGAACATTCAGTTCGGCATCCGCGAAGTCACCTCCGAAATCGATGCCAAGGGGCACCGGCTGTTCCGCATTAACGGCCGCAACATCCTGGTGCGCGGCGCCGGCTATACGTTCGACATGCTGCTGCGCTCCACGCCGGAGCGGCAGGAAGCCGAGCTGCGCTACGTGCGCGACATGAACTTGAACGCCGTGCGCTTCGAAGGCAAGCTGGAGGACGACCATTTTCTGGAGCTGTGCGACCGCTACGGCATCCTCGTGCTGGCCGGCTGGTGTTGCTGCGATCACTGGGAGCGGTGGGGCGAATGGGACGCCGAAGATGAAAGCATCGCCGCCGCGTCGCTCCGCGATCAGCTTCGCCGCATGGGCTCTCATCCATCGCTGTTCGATTGGATGTACGGCAGCGACAACCCGCCGCCGCCCAAAATCGAGCGCATGTATCTCGACATTCTGAAGGAAACCGAGTGGCCGAACCCGTTCCATTCGTCCGCCACGGCCAAACCGACGCCTGCGGGGCCGACGGGCGTGAAGATGACGGGACCTTATGAATACGTCGCGCCGTCCTATTGGTACCTCGACGACAGCCGCGGCGGCGCGCACGGGTTCAACACCGAAACCAGCCCCGGCCCTTCGCCGCCGCCCGTGGAGACGCTGCGCCGGATGCTGCCGGCGGAACATCTCTGGCCCATCGATTCGTGGTGGGATTACCACGCCGGCGGCGGCGCGTTCAGAGACATCCACGTGTTTACCGAGGCGCTGGACGCGCGCTACGGCAAATCGGCCACGCTGGAAGAATTCGCGCGCAAGGCGCAGATGATGGCCTACGAAGGCCATCGTGCCATGTTCGAAGCCTACGGCCGCAACAAGTACACATCCACCGGCGTGGTGCAGTGGATGCTGAACAATGCATGGCCGGGGCTCATCTGGCATCTCTATGATTGGTATCTGCGGCCGGGCGGCTCCTATTTCGGCGTGAAGAAAGCCAACGAGCCGTTGCACGTGCAGTACTCCTACGACGACCGGTCGGTGGTGGTGGTCAATTCGTATTACCGTGCATTTGCGGGGCTGAAGGTCACGGCGAAGGTTTACAACCTCGATATGACTGAGAAGTTTTCGCGCGAGGCAACGGTAGACGCGGGCGAGGATAGCAGCGCGCGCGTGTTCACTCTGCCGGAAATCGCCGCGCTGAGCACGACTTACTTCGTGAGCCTTTGGCTGACAGATAGTGGACACGGATTGTTGAGCCAGAATTTCTACTGGCTTTCCACCGCGCCCGAAACGCTGGAATGGGAGAAATCCGACTGGTATCACACGCCCACGAAAACTTTTGCGGATTACTCCGCGCTGAACTCGCTGCCGAAGGTGAAACTAAACGTGGCCAGCGAGACGGCCCAGCATGGGGATGAGCGTGTCACGTCGGTGACGGTAACGAATCCCGGCTCATCGCCCGCCTTTGCCGTCCGGCTGAAAGTGAAGAAGGGCGCCGAGGGCGACGAAGTCCTGCCGGTGATCTGGGAGGACAATTACTTCGCGCTGCTGCCTGGCGAGACGCGCCGCATCTCCGCGACTTATCGCTCGCGCGATCTGGGCCGCGCCACACCGGTGGTGGAAGTCGAAGGGTGGAACGTACGCCAGCCTACTTCACATTGACGGTCGCGGTGTTGCTCGCCTGGCCGTTGATGGTTACGGTGAGCGGATAGGTGCCCGTGCCGAGCCCGGTCGGCACCGTAATGTTCGCCTGCACCAGCCCCACCGTGCCGGACACGAGCCCGCAGAAGGGGACCTGCGCAGTGGCGGAGCCAAGAGTTGCGGTGCACGTTGAGGTCACGTTGACCAGGCCCGCGGAAGCAGCCTGCGCCGGCTTCCCATCCGTCTGCGCAACACTCACGGGACCGGAACCGGTCAGGTAAGCCAGAATGGTACCGCCTGCCACCACCGGATTTGACGCCGAGTTGAAAGAGTAATCGACATTCTCGATCGTGGGATACAAGCCGGGCCCCGCCGACACAACTGTCACCGACGCCGTGTTGCTGGCGTACCCATTCACCGTCACCGCAATAGAAGCCGTGCCGAGTCCGGTTTCCCATGGCACTTGGAAATCCACTTGGGTGGGAGACACGTAGTAGAGCGGCGCCGCCGCGCTGTTCACCATCACGCTAACGCCGCCTGCCGTGTTGGGGTAGGGCGCGTTGGGTGTGCTGATGCCGGAACTGAATCCGGTGCCATACACAACCGCCCAGGCGCCCGGCGAAACCTGCGTCTTATAGCTGAATGCATTGCCGATGCCGCCGCTCTGAATCGTCGGATAGCTGGGCTGGAGAATGCGTACCACGTTGTTGCCGGTATCGGCCACGTAGATGTTGCCCGAATGATCGATGAACAGACCCTTCGGCGAGTACAGTTGCCCGCTGGTAGCCGGGCCTCCATCGCCCGAATAACCAGGGATGAGGCGGCCGCCGGCTTGAACGTGGCCGGCGATGGTGCTCATCGCGCCGTGCGGTGTCGTGATGACGCCGTTCGGGGTCACCACGCGGATCAGGTCATTGACCGTATCGGATATCTCGACGTTACCGAAGGCATCCACGGCAACCCCGGCGGCATCGTTGAGCATGGTGCCAACGCCTACCGTGCCATCCGGCGAATAGCCGCTTGATCCGTTGCCCACGAAGGTGGTCAAAGTTTGCGTTTGGAACTGATAGCGCGCGATCCGCTTGTTGCCAATATCCGCGATGTACATGTAAGTGCCGGTGGGATCGATTGCCAGAGACACCGGATAGTTCAAGCCCTGGAGGGTTCCTCCGGTTTCACCCACCGCGGTCGTCAGAAGACTGCCGTCGGCGCTGATCTTGCGGATCAAATTTCCCGAGGTGCCGGTATTGGTGCTTGCATCGGCGATGTACAGATTGCCGCTCGGGTCGAACGCCAGTCCTAACGGCGTATCGAACTGCGCGCCGGCGCTGTTGGGAGGGTTATTATCGCCGCCATAGCCCGGGCCCAGGCCCTCGTTGCCGGCATAAGTAGTGATGATTCCGCTCGTCGAGACCTTGCGAATCACGAAATTCTTGGTGTCGGAGATGTACACGTTGCCGGCGGAATCCACCGCCACTCCGGAGGGCGTGTTGAGGTCGGCGGCAGTGGCGGCGGCGCCGTCGCCCGTGTATCCGGCCACCCCGGTGCCGGCGATGGTGGTGATGATGCCGCCGGAAACCTTGCGCACGCGATGGTTGAGGCTGTCCGCGATATACAGGTTGCCTTTCGAATCCACCGCTATCGCCACCGGGCCATCCAACTGGTCGGCGGTGGCGCTGTCGTTATCGCCGCCGTATCCGGCGCCCAGCGGCTGATTGCCGGCCACAGTACTGATCGTGTACTGCTGCCCCCACGCGGCGATGGCGGGCAGAATTCCGCATGCAAGACGAAATAGTAAAGACCCTTGGCTCACTGTATTAGTGTATACGGCGGGCGGTGCGCTTGCCTCTGTGAACGGGTTGCGTCAGTGTAGCCGGTAGGGCGTCACTGGTGTGGGAACCGGGTCGGGAACTTTCGGTGCGTCGATGGCGGCCGCACCGGCCAAGCCCTTACCGGTGACGTTGTGACTGCCGATCAGCGGGCCGGAATAGCCGGTCACCCGGATGCGGCGGATGTCGGCATTTTTCACGTTGCAAAGGGTAATTCCTTTGCCGCAGGTGCCGGTCACATCGGAAAGCGTAAAGCCATCGAGGGGCTTCGCGGGGTGAATTCCGGTTCCATCCACCAGCACGGGACAATCGGTGACGCGAATGTTCGAGAAGCGGAAGTTGCGCAGCGTGGGAATACCTTCCTCGCCGGGTACGGGCGCCTGGTCCTGTATGCCGCTGTTCAGAATGTTGAGTCGCAGGAAACCGCCGGTTGTGCCGGAAACATCCAGGTCGTCGGCCGCGATATCCTCCAGGAACGCGCCCCTGCCGGGACGGCTCTTGATATAGAGCGCAAACGTGCGGGCGCGGGTAAACTTGCAATGCTCAATGCGCACGTTGCGAATGCCGCCCGAAGTTTCGCTGCCGATGCCGATGCAGGCAAAGATGGAGTCGGCAAATGTGCAGTGGGAGATCGCCACGTCCTCAGTCGTCTTGAGCAGCGCGTAGGCTTCGCTGCCGCGGCCGGATTTAAGCGAAATGCAATCGTCGCCGGTGGAAATGTCGCAGCCCTCGATGCGCACGTGGCGGCAGGAATCGATATCGATGCCGTCGCCGTTGCCTCCCGTGCTGCGAATCGTGAGATTGCGGATCGCCACGTTGTCGCAGTAGGTGAAATGCAGCGACCACATCAGCCGGTGCTCGGTAGAGAAGTCCTCGAACTCGATATCCCGGCAGTTGATGGGCTCGATGAGCGCGGGGTGGCGCAAAGGATTCTGCGCGGTGGGGCGCCCTCCAACGGCGGGATTGCCCGCAATTTTGCCCGGCCCGGCGATCCCGATATGCTCGGCATCGAGAGCGTAAATCAGTCCCACGTGCCCCTGGATCCACTTGCCTTCCCATCGCACCTGGGTGACTGGATAATCGGCGAAATCGGGCGAGCCGAGGACGACCGCGTCCTTTTCCAGGCGGAGCGTGGTGCCCGAGCGCAGTGCGAGCGCGCCCGTCAGATAGTTGCCACCCTGCACTAGCACCTCGCCGCCGCCCAGCGCCCACGCGCGGTCGATCGCCTGCTGCAGCGCGCCCGTGTCCTTCGTTTTGCCATCGCCGGCCGCGCCGAAATCGCGCACGTTGAGCGTGAGCTTCGGCCGTGCGGGAGCCGCCGGCGCGGCAGCGCGTTTGCGAGCGGCCGGCAGAGCGGGCGGTGCGGCCAGCAACCCGAGACCGGCGGCTTTCAGAAATCCACGGCGGCCGAAAGGATTCAGATTTTGCGGCATACTGCCGCGATGGTAGCATCCGGCGGAGTTGCGAGCCATGTTCGCTTGATTTGGGTGAACCACAGTGGTGCAGCTGGTGTTTTATAATAGAGCGATATGGCCACGAACATCAAACCCCGTCCCCGAAGTTCAAGAGGCCGGTCTGTGCGCCAGAGCATTACCATTCCGGGTCCTTTAGCAGCCGAGGTCCGGCGCGTGGCTAAGGAACGTCATCTCACCGTAAGTCGTGCAGTGATCGCTCTTGCCGAACGAGGCGTTCAGGCCGAGAGGGAAGCCAAGGACAATTTGAGGTCAGCGTATCAAACGTTCTTACGGGAGCGCGAGCCCGAAAAGAAGGACCAGGCTGGCAAAGATCTGATCCGGGCTATATTCGGGGCCGACGCCATTGCCGAAGATTCGATTCTCTAACCTGCCTCGCGAGCTTTGGCAACACCTGCTCGCCCGCGTAGAGGAACG
>Ga0335081_10014752_pt1 | contig 12639 bp, 11 predicted proteins | sample Lox_Sample_35_FD_206713 | JGI IMG/M metagenome (GOLD analysis project Ga0335081, IMG submission 206713) | Soil microbial communities from Loxahatchee National Wildlife Refuge, Florida, United States - Lox_Sample_3.5 | ecosystem: Environmental > Terrestrial > Soil > Wetlands | place: USA...
TTAGGCAAGCGAATTGAGATGGCAAAGAATTGGAAGTAAAAGTCTATCTGTGAATCAGGAGAATTATTTCGTCCAGGTTGAACGCCTGAATAGTACTGGCACTACTATGATCATTACGATGATGACGCCCATCAATGTGATCCAGTCTGTTGATCCGGCTTGTGAAGTTGTCCCAACAGGAACGGTGGAGGTAGGGGTTGGATTTGCGATTGCTGTGCCGCCCGCTTGACTGGGAAAAGATGCGAACGATGAAGCGGTTAGCGCCAACAATATTCCAACCCCGATGATGATGACTGGTAGCAAAATCTGCAAGCGTTTTTTGGTCATAAGCGACGATATAAAAGTATATCATACAGGTAAATTTTGAAATTGTACATTTTGTATGTACTTGCATATATTTTTGCGGTATAATCGCCGGCGTGTTCTTTGGACCAAGAACCGCTATGGAGAGAAAGGTGAATTCCCATAACCTGTTTGTTAAAATCCTCTCTTTTTTATTTAGTGTGAAAGGGATATTTTCCTTTAATCAAGTCGAACATTTGCCCATTGTTTTAAAGCTATTATACTAATCGAATAGAACTGACCTTGCGAAAGCTTTCTTGCTTCGCAAGGTTTGTTTGTAAGTTATCTTCGGCTTTAGGAGCATCCATGATCAAAAGGTTCTTCAATGCGCTAAACCAGCCACTCGGGCGAGTCGGAGTTGTGATTGTATTGCTCGTTCTTTTAAGTGGCGCGGTCTGGGGCATTGCTCAGACGCAGAAGACACCGCAACAACCAATTGATTTTCCCCATAATATCCATGTGGGTGTCTTGAAAATCCCATGCCTTTATTGTCATCCAGGTGCGTTGCGCGGACCCTCGCCGGGTTTGCCAACCATAACAAAGTGTTGGGGATGCCATCAACAGCTGGACATTACCAAGACAAGTCCCAAACTGGTTCCGTTGGTTCAGGCTGTTCAAAATAACACACCTTTGCAATGGGTGCCAGTCATGTGGGTTCCAGACTTTGTTCACTTTGTGCATCGTCCACATATTGCGGCGGGATTAAACTGCGAAACCTGCCATGGTGATGTAAGCAAGATGACGGTTTATCAGACCCCGCAAGTAATCAACATGGGCTGGTGTTTGAGTTGTCATCGCGCGAAGACTGAAGATAATGCCCAGAATAACCCAACCAATAGTCCTGTAGTCGCGGCGAGTCTTGCCGAAGAGCGCACCAAGCTTACGGATTGCAGTACGTGTCATTATTAAGCCGTGAAAGGAATTTGATAACATGAGCGATAAGATTTCCCGGCGGAATTTTCTTAAATTGGCCGGTGTTGGAGCGGCAACCACTGCAGTATTAACGGGCTGTGGTCCCGCGGCGCGTTACGTGGTGCGCGAGCCATATACCAAAATGCCGGAGTACAACTATAACGGATTAAGTACCTATTATGCGACCACATGTCGAGAATGCTCTGCGGGATGTGGCCTGGTTGTTCGCACGGAGCAGGGACGCGCCCTCAAAGTCGAAGGCAATCCGAACAATCCCGTGAATCAGGGAAAAACGTGTGCACGCGGTCAAGCCACGTTAGAAGGACTCTATAACCCCAATCGGGTGCGCGGTCCCATCAAACATTTACGTGGACAAAGTTTGTATGTATCGGATAATCAGAATGTTGAATCCAACATGAGTTGGGATGACGCCATACAAGTCGTGACCGATGCGTTGACCAAGAATCAACCCAACGAAATTGCTTTTCTGATGGGTATGGCTCCCGATCATCTCTTTGACCTTGTGACGGATCTAACCAAAGCAGTTGGTTCGCCGGCTCCGATTCGATTTGGTGCGTTGGGCATGTTCGAAGCGCGTACAACATTGATGCAGGCCGCGAACGATTTGCTTGGTCAATCAGGCTTGCCTTTCTTTGACATTGGGAACTCGGATATGCTCTTTTCGTTTGGCGCAAATTTTCTCGAGACATGGCTTTCGCCGGTAGCGCAGACGCGTGAATATTCCAAATTGCGAAGAGGAAATCCACTAAAGCGAGGCTATTTCGTTCAATTCGAAGCACGTATGTCGCAGACCTGTGCCAAAGCCGATGAATGGATACCGATTGTGCCAGGGACCGAAGGATTAGTGGCATTGGCACTTGGCAATTTGATTGCCACCGCGGGCGGCAATTCTGTACCTGCCGCGTATGCGAGCGTAGATGTGAATAGCATTGCGATTGCTTCTGGGGTTTCACTCGACACGTTGAAACGATTGGCCGGAATGTTCGCGGGTGCAAATCATCCGTTGGCAGTTCCCGGCGGCGCGGCGTTGGGTCAGAGCATTGGGCTGCAAACCGCCGAGGCTGTGCTGGCTTTGAACGCGCTGATGAATAACATCGGCAAAGATGGTGGTCTGTTTCTTTCACCACTTGCGCCTTTGGCAGATGATTATCATCGCCCAGCCAGTATCAAAGAGATGATAGATTTTGTTGCTAAACTTCAGTCGGGCAGCATCAAGGTTTTATTTGTTCATGGCGTCAATCCTTTATTTGAACTTCCCAAGTCGCTTGCGCTGGCAAATGCGTTGAAGAATGTCCCGCAAATTATTTCCTTCGCAACTTTTCCAGATGAAACCGCCACTCAAGCGGATTACATATTCCCGGATCGCCATGTGCTTGAATCGTGGGGCTACCAAAAAATTGCTACTGGTGCAAGTTCTTCGACACTGTCTGGTGCACAACCCACTGTTTCTGGTGTTTACAGTGTTGAAGGAAACCTGCCTCAGATATTTTACGATGCGCGTGCCACCGCAGATGTCCTTTTAGCCGCCGCACAAAAAGCAGGTGGTGCGCTGGCTTCCGTTTTGAAGTTCAAGGATGAACTGGAATATATCCAGAATCAGCTCAATGGGCTGCTCAACAACACCGACGGCTTTTTCTCTGCAGCGGACATCAATACATTCACCGCATATTTCCAACAAAATGGCGGTTGGTGGAAGACAGGCGATAACCGCATGGTGCCATCTGTTTCCAATCCGCTCACTAAGAGTTTCGTTGTCTCGTCTGCGCAGTTCATCGGCAATGGGGATTTCTTCTTCGTCCCGTTCGTCGCCCCTGTCATGGCGGAAGCCGGAGCAAATAAACCGTGGCTGCAGGAAATCCCGGATCCAACCACAACCGTCGTGTGGAACACGTGGGTTGAGATCAATCCGGATACGGCCAGCAAATTAGGCGTTGATAATGATGATGTGGTCCTGATTTCAAGCGATGCGGGCGCGGTTGAAGCTTCGGTCTACAAGTATCCGGCGATTCGTCCCGACACGATCGCTATGCCGTTTGGGCAGGGGCATACGGCGTATGGGCAATTTGCTCAGGGACGGGGCGTCAATCCGGCAGATTTGTTGAGTGATGCGGTGAACGAAGCCGGCGATCTTGCATTTGGTTCGATGAAAGTCAGTATTAAAAAGACTGGGAAAAAGCGCCAGCTTTCGCGGATCGAAAGTGTCCTGGGTGTTTATGAAAATTTTGGACAGCAGCAATAGGAGTGAATTATGGCAAATGATGTTGAATCTCCCGTTCAGATGAATGCGAGTCAGAATGTGCAGGGCAAGTGGGGCATGGTGGTGGATCAGGATCTATGCACTGGGTGCCAGGCATGTGTGGCTGCATGTTCTATGGAAAATAATGTGCCCTTTGCTGGCGAAGTAGATGATGGCTATGGCCGTTCCATGCAGTGGATTCGCATCGAGCGTTTTTGGAGCGGAAGTTATCCCAACGTCAAAATGGTACCGTTTCAGCCGGTCATGTGCCAGCAATGCCACAATGCCCCTTGCGAACCGGTCTGCCCGGTGTATGCTTCGGTCCACAGCCTCTCGGAAGATCTAAATTTACAGGTTTATAACCGTTGTGTTGGTACACGATATTGTGCGAATAACTGCCCATATCAAGCACGCGTGTTCAACTGGCGTGATTATATGGATCCAAGACAAAGACCTGAATTGGTGGTGCTTTCGAATCAATGGAATCCTGATGTCACGGTTCGTCGACGCGGTGTAATGGAAAAATGCACTTTCTGCATCCAGCGTATACGTCACGCGGAAGATACTGCAGAGTCAGAGAATCGCGAAATTCGTGACGGGGAGGTGGTTCCGGCTTGCGCTCAGGCTTGCCCGGCAAGTGCCATCACTTTTGGACGCATTGATGATCCGACCACCAAAGTCAGTCAGGCCGCTGCTACCAGCCGTGGCAGTCATCTATTGGAAGAACTAACTACCCTACCTCACGTAACCTATCTGGCGGGAGGAGCTTAATGAGTGCCATCGCAAAACCTCTGATTGGTTCGCATACTACTGAAGAAGAGGACCCACGTGAACATTTAATGCATGATCCATTACCGCGCGGCGAAATGAACACGATGGTACTGGAATCAATGCACACCACGACTTGGAAATACTGGTCATTGGCAGGCTTCCTGACATTTATCGTGTTGACCTGTCTGGTCTATGCCTGGTACCTTTTGATCATGAATGGCCTGGGTGTAACCGGTGATAATCGCCCGGTCTATTGGGGGATTTTTCTTGTGAATGTGGTGTTCTGGATCGGCATTAGTCATGCCGGCACATTCATCTCCGCCATATTGCGTGTTTTGAAAGTTGAATCACGGCGTCCGTTCACGCGCGCCGCGGAATTGATGACGACCTTCGGTTTGGTTCAAGCTGGTCTTAGTGTTTTCATGCATATGGGTCGCGTGTGGCTCTCTTATTGGTTACTCCCGATTCCGAACGAACGTACCATTTGGCCGGATTTTCATTCGCCGTTGATGTGGGACTTCATGGCAATCAACACGTATTTGATTTGCAGTACGATGTATTTATTCCTCCCGCTTCTTCCTGATCTCGCGATGGCGCGTGACCGTTCGACTGGCTGGCGCAAAACGTTCTATAAGATTTTGTCTCTGGGTTTTCGCGGCACAGAAGGTGAGTGGAAAAATCTTAAGACCGCCATGAACATCTTTGCTTTTGCGATCATTCCGGTGATGTTCTCCGTGCATACAATCGTGTCTTGGGACTTTGCGATGGCTACCCGCCCCGGATGGTCCTCGACCGTCTTCGGTCCTTATTTTGTGATCGGGGCTTTGCACTCTGGCATGGCGGCGGTGGCTATCGTGCTTTTCATGATCCGCTCCACCATGAAGAATATGAAGTACTTCATTCGGCCGGAGCACTTCGATACCCTAGCCAAACTTAGTTTGATGGTATCTATGGCTTGGGCCTATTTCTATTTCAATGATTATCTGGTTCCGTGGTACGGCGGCGATAAGTGGGAGAAGATTCTACAAGACTTTACGCAAAGGGGACCGATTGGCTGGCTGTGGTACGTCATGCTATTTTGTAATATTGTGGTGCCTTGGAGCATCCTGTGGAGAAAGAAATGGAGGCAGACTCCGTGGCTGATGGCGATTGTAGGTTTGATCATTAATATCGGCATGTGGATTGAACGTTACGTGATCATACCTGAGGCGTTAACGATCAACCGGATGCCGTTCACTTGGGAAATCTATGTCCCAAAGCTTGAGATTTTTCTGACCATTGGCACATTCGCATTTTTCTTCCTGCTTTACTTGCTGGCTTCACGACTTATTCCGTTAATACCAGTCTGGGAAGTGCAGGAAGGTCAGGAAAGTCATATGCTTCGCAAGATTGGCAAGGCTAAAATCTCAACTGTAAGTGAGATTGATTGAGACGGAAGGAGAGCGAATGTCTGATTCCACGATATTGTTAGCGATCTTTGAAGATATCGAACCTGCTTCTAAAGGTATCGATGTCTTGCACAAGCTTGGTTTAAGCGATGACCAGATGAACATTATATCGGGAATTCCGGTAAAAGAGGCGATACTAGGAAGACCAGATGGACGAACTCACGTGGGGCGCATTGCATTTGGAGGAGCCATCTTAGGATTGCTTTTTGGATTATTCCTGATCTATGGAATACCCTTTTTGTTCCCGCTCGATGCTGGTGGGCAACCAATCTACCCGGTACCCCAAGGTTTCATTATTTGTTTCGAGATGACCATGTTAGGTTTAATGGGTTCCGCTTTCTTAGGCATGTTTGTCGACAGTGGCTTTCCGTCCTACACACCAAAGGAATATGTTCCCGAAATCAGTGCTGGCAGGATTGCGCTGCTCTTTCATTGTCCGAGCGGAAAACAAAAGGGCTTCACTGATGCATTAATGAAATCCGGTGCCCAATCGGTTATACCGGCGGAGGCCAATCAGTTATGAGTACCAGTTGGAATGTAATCTTTAAACGGTTGGGGGTGGTCTTTGCGGTTGTCGTGGTTCTATTTGGGATAACGATGCTGTTTACCTATGATGTGATAAAAATTCAATGGGTCAGTTTCATGGGGCTCCAGCCTTCCTACGAACCCATGGAGGATCCGCTTCCGGTCGCGACCGAATCGATCCCGATTGAAGGGCCGGCGTTTATTCCGAACATGGGCGCACCACAGAATCCCGTTCCAGCCGATCAGGTGTCGCTTGCACGTGGCTCGGAACTGTTCCAGATCAACTGCGCTGTTTGCCACGGTTCAGGAGGAAAAGGCGATGGGACTGTCGCGTCGTTCCTGCAAAACAAGCCTGCTAACCTGACCAGTCCCGCGGTTCAGTTCTTGAGCGATGGAGCCATCTTCTTAACAATCACCAATGGTATCCCCGGCTTTATGCCTGCGCTCAATGAAAACCTGACGGTTCGGGAGCGTTGGGATGTCGTCAATTTCGTACGCACGTTGAAGTAGGGAGGGTGTATGGATAATTTTCGAAAGTTATTCTATGGCGTAATTCTTAGCTTTATTGCGGTAATTGTGGGCTGGGTTTCTTTTGTCACTCTATCTGGATGCGATTTTTCTTTGAATAACTGTAACTCATCTGTGCCCATTATTGCGAGGACCTCGATCCCAACTTTAGTCCCAGCGACTCTGCCTGCGCAAGTTCGCTTGCTTGTGCCAACGGCCACGGCCACTTCTACCATGATGGCAACTGCCGTCGCAACTGCGACCTCCGCTCCAACGGAAACGCAAGCGGCTTCTTCCTCTTCGACCAAATCAACGCCGACAGTCTTTTCAGCGACAACCGCAACGCCAACGGCCTCGGCTTCGACGGCGGTTGCTACTGCTACATCCGCCGAAACGACTGCATCCTCATCCGGTGTGCCACGTCCATCCAATCCTGGTGGGCCGGGTGATGCGGTCAATTTGACTGGCGATCCAAATTCAGGCGCTCAGATATTTGCTGCGAATTGTGTAACGTGCCACAATGCTGATGGCAAAGGCGGTATTCCAAACCCAGGTTCTGCGGCTGGATCATGTCCGGCGCTCAATCCGATTAATCCATTGCTCAAGAGTTCGGATCATTTGACTTTCGTTACGAATCTTGACCTGTTCATCCAGCATGGCTCCACACCAGCTGGGCCCGCCCCCATTAATTCAATGCCCCCTTGGGGTGATAAAAATGCGCTGACGCAGCAGCAGATCGCGGATGTGATCGCCTACCTCATCAGCTTGAATCCATGATCGGTCATCGAGGCCCATGAACGCAATCCCCATCAAATCGAATGGCGGGGATTGTTTATTTCTTTAACCTTTGTAAAAGTTCTCATCATAAAATAAAAAACGTTCCTGCATGTACAGAACGTTTTTTATTATGAGCGGAGAGGGCGGGATTTGAACCCGCGTTCCCTTGCGGGAAACACGCTCTCCAGGCGTGCGCGCTAAACCAAGCTACGCGACCTCTCCATAGTCTCACACATTTAAGTGTCAGAGCGGCGAAATTATACCGTAATTTGTTCAGCAGGTCACGCTTATTGTCCCTGAACTTCCACGGTAAAGTGATCGAAGTTCGGCCAATATTCGGTGGAGGCTGAGAAAGATGCAAAACCTCCGGCAGGGATGGTACTGGGATTCGTATACGTGGAAATTGCACCGATAATGGTACCGTCCGGGTTGTACAACGTAATGATTGCCTTTACGAATTTTGCATCCATTGTTCCGTTGTTTTGTATTTCTCCTCGGACATATAGCCAGGAGCCGACTGAATAAGAGTTGGCAGTTGGCTGCACGACGAGGTCCTGCGTGGAAAGCGTCCCGGCTTGGCCGGTCTCATGTAAATCGAAATAGGTAACCGGGCCGGCATTGTTCATGACGGTATGGAAGGGGCCGATGACGAAAGGCGCCTGGCCGTAGGCAGGGATCACATCCAACATGGTACTACCATTTTTTGTGCCAATCTCCACGGGTTTTCCGGCGCGCTGATAATAATATGTAGCGAGGATATTTATATTGCCCATCGGGGTGGATGTGTTGTTCAACAACTCGCCCACAATATAAAAACCATCGTTCATGGCATAGCCTTGACTGCTTAAGACATCCAGGTCGGTGGGCAGGGAAGGATCTGCTGTGGAGGTCGGCGTAGCAGATGCATCAGATGAGGATGTAGGTGTTATAGTTGGATGAACCGAGGAAGGGATTGGTGTATCCGTCACGGTCGGCTGGGTAACTGCGGTGGTTGGTTGGGATTGGCTTGGCTGAACTTGAATCTGGGCTACAGGCGTTCGCCGGCTGTTGCCCGTCCGATGGGGTGCTGTGGAGGAACAGGCGGCCAGTAAAACAGAAAAGATGAGGATAGGGATAATTTTTTTCATTCTATAACTCCTTGTTATGATGGTGTAATCTTGAATGCATTCTTAGGGTCATAAGTTCTTGAAGATAGGTAATACGAATGCGATGGTAGTCCCTTCGCTTCCAGCGCTTTCGGCCCAAATCTGGCCGTCATGCGCTTCGATAATCGACTTTGAAATTGCAAGGCCCAACCCTGAGCCTCCATCCTGACGGCTCCGTGATTTATCACCTCGATAGAAACGATCGAAGATCTGTGGCAAGTCAACTTCAGAAATGCCCGGCCCGCTGTCTTGAATACGAAATTCAATTCCATTCGATACAGGCTGAGCCGTTAGTTTAATGCGTCCGCCTGAGGGGGTATATCGAAACGCGTTGTCCAATAGATTTCCAAATACTTGGTTAATGCGATGGGAATCCACATTGACATCCGGAAGACCCGCATCAGCGCCGGTTTCCAAAGTAATATTAGCGGCGCGAGCTTTCGGTAAATAGGCTCCGAGCACGCGATCTATTAAATCGGACGGCGATTCCGGTTCTAACGTCAGGGTTAGCTCACCAGCTTCGGATAGGGAAAGGGTTCGCAGGTCTTCAACAAGAAGGGAGAGACGTTTGGCTTCATCGTAAACGATATCAAACGTTTCGGACGATGCGGCTAGTTTGCCTTCGCTCAGGGCCTCCGTATGTCCTAGGATAATGCTCAAAGGAGTTCGGAGTTCATGAGCAATATCAGCCGTCATATTGCGGCGAAGGTCGCGGCTTTGTTTCAAGCGCGAGCTCATTTGGTTAAAGGATTTGGTCAGATCTCCTAATTCATCCTTGGAACGGACAGGTACTTCCCTTTCAAGGTTGCCTTGAGCAACATCACGGGTGGCAATGATTAATTCTTGCAAAGGCCGAGTCAGGGTTGAAGATAGAAGCAGACCCAATAGGAGGGAAAGGGCCACTGCGCCTAACGCGCCCACCACCAGGTCCTGGTTAATGCGCGCAATGTAGTCGTTGGCAGGCGGCCGCGGAGTTATGCCGCGCGGCGGAAAGGTGGGGATGAGCAAACCGACTATTTGTCCGTTTGCCCAAATCGGAACGCCGAAAGCAATCTGATCCGCGGATGGCTTTATATTTTTGAATTGAACATCTGTTGAATAAATGACATTGCCATGATCATCTACGAGTACAATCGGCCGGATCGGATCCGTTGCGGAGGTGGCATTGTTATTCTGAATGACCGTTTCGACACCGGTCCATCCATTATGATTCATATAATAATCTGTAAGACTTGTCGCCAGTGAAGCTGGACGCTCGGTATTTACAAACCTGCCAAATTCATGAGCTGTAACGTTGGAAGCCAGCACGCCAATCAGGGCAATTCCCGCCAGACTAACCGCCAAAAAAGCCAGCACCAACTTGATCGCCAGCGATCGGTTAGGCAATATGCGTAGAATTCCGGATTGGATCTTCGAGAAGATAGACATGCAAACTCATTTTCCGTGATTCGAATTTTCGGGTTTAAAGCGATAGCCGATGCCATATACGGTTTCAATATAGGTTGGATCGCGAGGATCATCTTCGATCTTGGCTCGCAGGTTTTTTACGTGTGCGTCAATCGTACGCTCATACCCTTCATAAGCTGAGCCTTGCAGATAATCTAGCAGATCGAGTCGGGTGTAGGTGCGGCCCGGAGTGGCCATCAATGCTGCTAACAGGTCGAACTCTGAACGGGTTAAATCCACACCGTGTTCGTTGACGGTCACCACATGATTGGCACGGTCGAGCAGGATGCCTCCAGACCTTAACACATCGGCCTTTGGCATTTCCTGACCGGCGCGCCGCAACACCGCTCGCACGCGCGCGGTTAGTTCACGCGGGCTGAAAGGTTTGGTTACATAATCATCAGCACCCAGTTCCAGTCCAGTCACTTTATCGCTCTCATCAATTTTGGCGGTCAATAAAATGATCGGCGTCTCGCGCTCCTTGCGATGCAGGCGAATAAATTCGTAACCATCCATCTCCGGCATCATGATATCCAGAATGATAAGATCAGGCTTTTCGTTTCGGGCTTGGAAAAGCGCCTCCCGTCCATTCTTCGCGGTGACGACTCTGAAGCCTTCGTTGGACAGATACGCTTTCAAAAGCGATACGAGCCGCTCTTCATCATCAACGACCAAGATTGTTTTTGCCATAACACATTATTCTCCTCTCACTCGCATCGGATGGATGCCACGGCCCGACACGATTGAGCAATCAAACTTTTGTCCCGCATCTTTGTTAGGGTGTGGGCGTTTCAGATGGCATGGGAGCCGAAGCAGCAGACGAGGGAGTCGCTGAAGCCGATAACGCCGGATTCTTAGTTTTTAAGAATTGGATCAAGACTCTCACCAAGCCTGCGTTTGCAGCACCACCAGAAGAGGCTCTGGCTCGGTAGGTAGCGATAATTTGAGGATTAGGAGTCGATCTGCCTCCGCCAAATCCACCACCTCCGCCAAATCCGCCGCCACCCCCGCCTACGAATATGCCTCCACCGCCTCCACCGAATCCACCGCCTGCCCGAGGGGTACCCGTTCCTCTTGCGCCAAAGGAGGATATTCCCAGTTGCTGGAAAATAGTGCTCATATCCTGGCGGGTAAGTTTCATGTTCACAATTGCCTGAACCTGATCGGGAGTCATCGCCTGTTCGGCCCCCACCAACGTGGCTTGTAATTCTTCTGGAGCTGCAGTGTTACTGGTTGCCAGAGTTTGATATGCTTCCCAATACGGAAGGAGTTGAGCCGCTTCATCCGGGGTAACTTCCAGGTTGCCTTGTAGATTCATCGTGCCAAGGATTAATTGTTGGGCTGGTGAAATGGCATTGGAATAATTTGAATTGATCGGTCCAACCGGTGTGCTGGGTGGCGTGCTGGAATTACTTCCAAGGCCCGGAATGACGGAGCAACTGGCAATCAGTGCCGCACCAAGCAAACTGAATATTGCAACGATTTTACCTTTCATTGTTAAACTCCTTTTGATAGTTTGATTTATGCTTTGAGACGATTTAATTATTCGTAATGAAGCGCATCGATCGGATCTAGCTGAGAGGCTTTGTTGGCAGGGTAATAACCAAAGAAGATTCCAACTGCCGCCGCGGAGGCAAACGCTAACAGGATGGAACTCGGTACGATCACAGTTTGCTGAGTGCCAACTGCACCGAAGATTAAAGCGCCGCCAATACCCACCAGCACACCGATCAATCCACCGGTCAGGCTCAACATTAAAGCTTCTGCCAAAAATTGCCAGCGGATATCGAAGGGTGTTGCTCCGATAGCCTGGCGGACGCCAATCTCGCGTGTGCGCTCCGTCACGCTGACCAGCATGATGTTCATAATGCCGATGCCTCCTACGAGCAGAGAGACCGCCGCGACCCAGGCCAGTAATGTCCCGAAGGCGGAAGTGGTTGCGGTTTGCGTCGTAATCACGTCGCTTTGGGTTTGGACAGTAAACGGAAGAGTATCTAAAGTGTAATTATGGCGTTGAGCCAGCAAGAGCTCGATCTGTAAGACGGTGCTATCCATCTGACTTGCGTCCGCCACTTGAACCACAATGGTGTTGATACGGTCACCGATCACTCTTGCGAATTGTGATGGCGTATAACGCTCGAAGACGGTTGTGATGGGAAGATAGATACGACCATCGTAATCTGTTCCACCAACGGTGCCTCTTGGAGCCAGGACGCCGACCACGGTGAGCTGCCAATTTCCCACGACCACTTTCTGGTCAAGCGGATCGGCGGAGCCAAAGAGACTTTGTGCCAAGGTGCTGCCTAAAACGCAGACGGTTGCTTTCTGATCCAGATCGCTTTGAGTAATGAAGCGGCCCTCTCCAATCGGAGAATCGCGCACGGTTGTGAAGTCGGTTTCAGTGCCTACTACAGAAACTGAATCAACCGAATTATCACCGAACTGTACAGTTTCGGATGCATTTCGTTCGGTCTCTACACCGGCGACGCCGGGTATGGTTGCAATGGCA
>Ga0335081_10014755_pt1 | contig 12638 bp, 10 predicted proteins | sample Lox_Sample_35_FD_206713 | JGI IMG/M metagenome (GOLD analysis project Ga0335081, IMG submission 206713) | Soil microbial communities from Loxahatchee National Wildlife Refuge, Florida, United States - Lox_Sample_3.5 | ecosystem: Environmental > Terrestrial > Soil > Wetlands | place: USA...
GGCAAACGCGCCTGAATGCCGCGGGCTGCGCGTGCTCAGCCTCTGGGCGGGCTTCCCGGGCCAGCGGGCTGGACGGGCTTGCCGTGCCACTGGACGGGCTTGCCGTGCCAATGGACAAGAAGGGGCCGACCATGAAGCTCATCGTTCTGGTAGCGCTGGCCGCCGCCGTATTCCTGGCCCTCGTCATGGGCAAGGACGACATCCGGCGAATCCGCCGTATGCGCGCCATGTAGCCACCGCGCACGACGCGGAGCCCGCACCGCAGGCGCGGGCTCCGTTCCGGTCGCTGGCCCTGGCCAGCCCGGCGTGTTCCGGGCCGGGCGCCGGGCCGGGCGCTCAGTGGCGGTCGCCCGGGACGACGACCACGGGGCAGTGCGCGTGGTGTGCGACCTGCTCGACGGTAATGACGGTGAGCGGCTCACGGCGGGCCGCGGCCTCTTGCATGGCCCATTCCAGGGCTACCTGTGAATGACTGGATCCGTCGACTCCGACGATGATTCCGGACATTTTGTCTCCTACGCCCGAACCTTTCCGATGATGCTGAGGCTAGCGCCCTCGCCCGGGGGTCGTTCAGAGGCGCAGCTCACCAGGCCGATGGACCCATTTACCCTTTTGCAGGGACCTTGTTTCCCTGCACTGAGGACTTTCGTCCCTGCCCAGTGGGGGCCTATGTGCATAGCGTGAAAGGAACAGACCAGGACCGCCCGGTACCTGGGGCGGGTTCGCTCAAGAAAGCGTGACTGGCTGATGACCGAGAACAGGTCGGGAGACCCGGCGATCCGCGTGTTCCTCCTGGACGACCACGAGCTGGTCCGCATCGGAGTGCGGGATCTGCTGGAGTCCCAGCCGGATATCCGCGTGATCGGCGAGGCCGGCACGGCCGCGTCCGCGCTGGCCCGGATCCCGGCGCTGCGGCCGGACGTGGCGATCCTGGATGTGCGGCTGCCCGACGGGGACGGGATAAGCGTCTGCCGCGAGGTCCGGTCCCGGATGCCGGAGGTCGCCTGCCTGATGCTCACCTCCTTCGAGGACGACCAGGCGCTGTTCGACGCGGTGATGGCCGGCGCGGCCGGTTACGTGCTCAAGCAGATTCACGGGACGGACCTGGTTGGGGCGGTACGGACGGTCGCGGCCGGCCAGTCGATGCTCGATCCCAAGGCGGCCAGCACCCTGATGGCGCGGCTGCGGGACACCTCGCAGAAGCGGGACCCGCTGGCCGGGCTGACCGGCCAGGAGCGCCGCATCCTGGAGCTGATCGGCGAGGGGCTGACCAACCGGCAGATCGGGGAGCGGATGTTCCTGGCCGAGAAGACGGTCAAGAACTACGTGTCGGCCCTGTTCCAGAAGCTCGGCATGGAACGGCGGACCCAGGCCGCCGCGTACGCCGCGCACGTCTTCGCCGAGGACCACCCCGACCACCAGGCGTACGTCTGAAGCCCTCCTAGGAATCGGCCGTACACGACGGGAGGCGCCCCACCGGGCGCCTCCCGTCCTCATGCCCACCCGGGGGAGGGGATCCCCGCCGGAGCGTCCTGCGCGGCCGGTGAGTGCCCACTGCGGCGGCCGGTCCGTCGGGTGTCGCGCTCACCGTGCCATTCTCCGTCACCCCGCCGCCGTGACGGCAGGCCAGTGTCCCCCGAGGGCAGGCTCCCGGCTCCGGCCGGGACCTTCGACCCGGCTGTAGAGGCCGGAGGCCCCGCCGCTATCCGGCCATTTACCGGTATTCCCGCGGCCCGCAATCTAGTGAACTGGAACAAGGAACGGCTGGCGAAAGAAGGCGAGTGTGATGAGCGCCAAGGTGATGGATGTCATGACGAGGAATGTGGTGGCGGTACACACCAATGCGTCGTTCAAGGAGATCGCCGCCACGCTTCGCGACCGCCGGGTGAGCGCGTTTCCCGTCCTGGACGACGCCGGCACCGTGATCGGCGTGGTGTCGGAAGCGGACCTGATCGCCAAGGAAGCCCTCGAAGCCGGCTACGAGACCCATCCCGGGCCGCTGTCCGGGCTGCTGCACCGGCACGACCTGGAGAAGGCCCGGGGCGCGACCGCGGGCGAGCTGATGAGCAGGCCGCCGGTCACGGTGCGCCCGGATGAGCTCGTCAGCCACGCCGCGCACCTGATGCACGACCGCCGCGTCAAGCGGCTTCCGGTGGTCAACGCCGACGGCAAGCTGGTGGGCATCATCAGCCGCACCGACGTGCTCAGCGTTTTCAGCCGGCCCGACCAGGACATCCGCCGTGAGATCACCCAGGAGATCATCCTCGGGCGGTTCCTCGCCGACCCGGCAACATTCGCGGTCACCGTCAAGGATGGCATCGTGACCCTGGAAGGAAGCCCGGAGACCGCTCCGCTGGGCCGCGACATCGTCGCCGCGGTCCGGCACCTCGAGGGCGTAGTGGCCGTGCGCGACCGGCTCAGCTATCCCGCGCCGACCGAGCACGTCCCGGTATCCGGTCCGCTGTTCTGACCGGCCGCCCGGCCGGCCACGGTTCTGGCCGGCCGCCCGGCCGGCCACCCGGCCGGCCACCTGACCGGCCGCGCCGGATCGTTGTTTGGAGGCAGGGATGAGCATTACACCCGTCACCGCCAGGGCCAGCGTGTACGCGCTGCTGACCGACGGGACGACGGTCGAGATCCGGCCCGCCCGGCCGGACGATCTGCCCGCGATCAGGGCGATGCACGAGGCGATGTCCTCCAACAACTCCTACCTGCGCTTCTTCAGCCTGAGCCAGATCTCCGCGGAGCAGGAGGCGCAGCGCGTCTGCCGGCCGCCCGGCCCCGACCACGCCGCACTGCTGGCCATGTGCGCCGGCCAGATCATCTGTGTCGCCAGCTACGAGGTCAAGGACCACGGGCACGACGCGGAGATCGCCATCGCCGTGCCCGACAACATGCACGGCCGGGGCATCGGGACGCTGCTGCTCGAGCACCTGGTGTCGGACGCCGGCCAGCGGGGCATCACCGCCTTCACCGCCTCCGTTCTGTCGCAGAACTCCGAGATGCTGGAGGTCTTCAGGGACGCCGGGCTGACCGCCGGGCGCCAGCTGGAGAACGGCGTGATCGAGTTCACCTGCGAGCTTGCGGGCGATGACGCCGATCCGCGCTGGGACCCGTTCCCGGACGCGACGGCGTCCCGCGAGCGCAGCGCCGATGTGGCGAGCCTGCGGCACGTGTTCCAGCCTGCCTCGGTGGCGGTGGTCGGCGCCAGCCGCCGGATGGGCACGGTCGGCCGCGCCATCCTGCACAACATCGTCACCGGCGGCTACCAGGGACGGGTCTACGCGGTCAATCCGCACGCGGCCCACATGGAAGCGGTCCGGTGCGTACCGTCCGTCACGGCCCTCCCCGAGCCGGTCGATCTCGCGGTCATCGCGGTGCCCGCCGCGGCGGTATCGGCCGTCGCCGACGAATGCGGGCGGCGCGGCGTCAAGGCCCTCGTCGTCATCACCGCGGGACTGGACACGCCGCAGGGCGCCGACCTGCTGGCCATCTGCCGCCGCTACGGCATGCGGCTGGTCGGCCCGAACTGCTTCGGCATCGCCGTGCCCAGCATCGGGCTGGATGCCACCTTCGCCGCCCGCCATCCGGAACCCGGGACGGCGGGCCTGGTCATGCAGTCCGGCGGGCTGGGCTTCGCCCTGGCCGACCGGCTGACCCGGCTCGGCATCGGGGTCTCTTCCTTCGCCTCGATCGGCAACAAGTACGACATTTCCAGCAACGACATGCTCATGTGGTGGCAGCGGGACGGGAAGACCAAGCTTGCGGTGCTCTACATCGAATCGTTCGGCAACCCTCGTAAGTTCGCCCGCACCGCGCGGCACGTCGGCCGGACCATGCCCGTCCTCACCGTGGCCGCGGGCCGCTCGGCGGCCGGCCAGCAGGCCGCCGCGTCGCACACCGTCGCCGTGGCCTCGCCGCTGGTGAGCCGGGAGGCGCTCTTCCAGCAGGCCGGCATCATCGCGACCGACAGTCTCGGTGAACTGCTCGACGTCGCGGCGCTGCTGGCCACTCAGCCGGTCCCGGCCGGCCCGCACGTCGCGATCGTGTCCAACGTCGGCGGAGCCGGGGTGCTGACCGCCGACTCGTGCACCGAGCACGGCCTGATCGTGCACCGGCTGAGCGGCGAGACCCGGCGGCGGCTGCACGCGCTGGTGCCACCCGGCGGTGCGGTCACCGGCCCGGTGGACACCACCGCCACCGTGTCCGAGAATTCCTTCCGCCGCTGCCTCGAGATCGTGGCCGCCGACCGGGGCGTGGACGCGGTCATCGCCCTGGTCCTGTCGACCGCGGCCACCGGCGACCTGGTCGCGGCGATCCGTTCGGCGGACGTCAGCGTGCCGCTCGCGGCGGTCGTGCTCGAACAGGCCGAGACGGTCAGGCTGCTGCCGCGGGCCGTCCGGGAGACCGGCGCCACGGACGAGACCGGCGGCGCCGCGGGCGAGGGCGGGCAGACCGCGGGCGAAGGCCAGGCGCAGGCCGCGCCCGGGGGCACGTCCATACCGTCCTACGCAGACCCCGAGATGGCCGCTCAGGCCGTGGCCCGCGCGGCCGGGTACGGCGCGTGGCGGGCCCGGCCGTCCGGGCGCATCCACGAATTCAGCGACGTGGCGTGGGACGACGCCCGGGCGCTGATCCAGGACTACCTGCACCACTGCCCCTCTGGAGGGTGGCTGCCACCGGACAAGGTCGCCTCGCTGCTGGCGTGCTACGGAATCCGGCTGACCGAGCTGAAGCCGGTCTCCAGCGCCGACGAGGCGGTCCAGGTCGCCGCCGGCATCGGCGGCCCGGTCGTGCTCAAGGCCGACGTCCCGGGTCTGCTGCACAAGACCGACGCGGGGGCGGTCCAGCTCGACCTGCGCACCGAACTCGAGATCCGGCGCGCCTGGCGCCTGCTGACCAGCAAGTTCGGGCCACGGCTGCGCCAGGTGCTGCTCCAGCCCATGATCACTGGCGGCACCGAGGTCATCATCGGCGTCGTGCAGGAACCGGTCTTCGGGCCGCTGGTCATTTTCGGCCTGGGCGGCGTCGCCACGGACGTGCTGGCCGACCACACGGCCCGGCTCGCCCCGCTCACCGACACCGACGCGGACGATCTCATCCACTCCATCCGGTCGGCGCCGCTGCTGCTCGGGCACCGGGGCAGCCCGCCCGCCGATCTCCCGGCGCTGCAGGAGTCGCTGCTGCGGATCTCCCGGCTGGCCGATGATCTGCCCGAGATCGCCGAGCTCGACCTCAACCCGGTCATCGCCCGCCATGACGGGGTGTTCGCCGTCGACGCCCGGATCCGGCTGGCGCCGGCCAAGCCGCAGGACCTCTTCTTGCGCAAGCTCCGCTGAGGTGGGCCATACCGGCGCCGCGACGCGGGCCGCACAAGCTCCGCCGGCCCGGGCTGCGGCAACCAGACCCGGCCCGGGCCGCGGATTTCCAGGCCGACGTGGCGAGAGCCTGCATAAATGTGGTTCCGGCAGCCCGCTCGGGCAGCTAAGTTTGGTTTGTGAGCGACAACAATTCCGAGGACGGGCAGATCCGGGTCTTCCTGCTGGACGATCACGAGATCGTCCGGCTCGGCGTCCGTGATCTGCTGGAGGCCCAGCCTGACATTCATGTGGTCGGGGAGGCGGGTACCGCAGCATCCGCGCTGGCCCGCATCCCGGCGCTGCGGCCGGACGTGGCCGTCTTGGACGTGCGGCTGCCCGACGGGGACGGGGTGAGCGTCTGCCGCGAGATCCGGTCCCGGATGCCGGAGGTCGCCTGCCTGATGCTCACCTCCTTCGGCGACGACGAAGCGCTGTTCGACGCGGTGATGGCCGGCGCGGCCGGTTACGTGCTCAAGCAGATCCGCGGCACCGATCTGGTGGGCGCGGTGCGGACCGTCGCCTCCGGCCAGTCGATGCTGGACCCGAAGGCGGCCAGTCAGCTCATGGCCCGGCTGCGGGACGCGTCGCACAAGCGGGACCCGCTGGAGGGGCTGACCGGGCAGGAGCGCCGCATCCTGGAGCTGATCGGCGAAGGGCTGACCAACCGGCAGATCGGCGAGCGGCTGTTCCTGGCTGAGAAGACGGTCAAGAACTACGTGTCGGCCCTGTTCCAGAAGCTCGGCATGGAACGGCGGACCCAGGCCGCCGCGTACGCCGCGCGGATCTTCGGCGATGGAGACGGCGGGGCGGACCATCCCGGAAAGGACCTTCCCTCCTAGCCGTCCCGGACCTCCTGCGTGGCCGTCGCGGACCTTCCGCCTGGCCGCCGCGGACCTCCTGCGCGGCCGTCGCGGACCTTCGGCCCTGTGCCCAGCCGCCACGCCGCGAATATCCCTAATACATGAATGCAGATGCCCCTACGCTACGGACGCTCCCGGCCGGCGAATGTCTCCGGCGGCTGAAGTCAGTCCCGGTCGGCCGCATCGCTTACACGAAGAACGCGCTGCCCGCCGTCGAGCCGGTCAAATTTGCCCTCGACGGGCGGCACATCATCATCCGGATTGATCCCGGCAGCGCACTGTCCACGGCCCTGCACCACACCGTGGTGGCCTTCGAGGCCGACAATATGGATCTTGAGAACCACCGCGGCTGGAGCGTGACCATCGTGGGCAACGCCCGCGAGGTGATCGAGCCCAGCGAAATCGCCCGGCTGCGGGCGCTCGGCCTCGAGTCCTGGGCGGCGGCCGACGACGACTACTTCGTCCAGATCCTGCCCGGCATCGTGACCGGCCAGGAACTGCGGGCCGCCGCCAACTAGGCGGGCGGCTGGTCCCGGCCCCGGGGCGGCACCCGCCAGACCAGCTCGGTACCCCCGCCGTCCGCGTCGGCTGGCCCCAGCCGTAGCTCACCGCCGAGCTTCTCGGCCCGCTGCCGGAGGTTACGCAGCCCGCTGCGGCGGCCATCGGGCGGGATCCCGACCCCGTTGTCGGTGACCCGCATGGTGAGGAAGCCCTCGGCATCGATGTCCACGCTCACGTCGATCCGGCTGGCCTGCGCGTGCCGGGCGGCGTTCGACAGGGCCTCGCGCAGCGCGGTGAGCATGTCCTCCGCGATCTCCGGCCGCACCCGGTCGTTGAGTTTCGCGCCCAGCCGCAGGGACGGCGCGAAACCGGCCGGCGCCGTCATCTCCTCGACCACCCCCACGATCGCTTCGCGCAGATTGAGCTGGCTGTCGCGCCCGCGGGACTGCAGGGCAAAGATCGTCAGGCGGATGTCCTTGATGGTCTCGTCCATCGCATCCACGGCCCGCTTGACCCGGGTGGCCGTCTCGGGCCTGGTGATCATGGGCACCGTGCCCTCCAGCGACATCCCGGTCGCATACAGCCGCTGGATCACCAGGTCATGCAGGTCCCTGGCGATCCGGTCCCGGTCCTCGTACAGCGAGAGGCGCTCCGCGTCGCTCCGGCGGGCGGCCAGTTCCAGCGCGATCCCCGCCTGAACGGCGAACGAGCCGATGACTTCCGCGGTGGCCTCCGGGAACGGCATCCCGCCACGCCGGCGGCCCACGGTGAGCACGCCGCGCACATCGCCCGCCGCGCCCAGCGGGAACAGGACCGCCGGCCCGATGTGGCCCATCGGCTCCCGCACAACCTCGGCCGTGCGCTCGTTCCCGGCGAAATCCTCGACCGCGAGCGGCTCCCCGCTGCGGAGCACGTACCCGGACAGCGACCGGTCGGCCGGCAGGACCAGGCCGCGCGCGGAATCGGCGCCATCCCCATCCGCGAACCTGATCGTCAGCCGCCTGGTGTCCTGCTCCGGCAGCGCCAGCACGACCAGGTCGGCGTTCGACAGCTCACGGACCTGCCTCGTCACCACGGCGAGGACCTCATCGGGGTCGGCCCCCGACAGGAGGCTGGTGGCGACCTCGGCGTTGGCCTGCATCCACCGCTGCTGCCGCCGCGCGGCCTCGTACAGCCGGGCGTTCTCGATCGCGACGCCCGCCGCCGCTCCCAGCGCGACCAGCACCGCCTCGTCATCCTCGGTGAAGTCGTCGCCGCCCCGCTTTTCGGTGAGGTACAGGTTGCCGAACACCTCGTCCCGGACCCGGACCGGGACGCCGAGGAAACCCTGCATCGGGGGATGCCCCTCCGGGAATCCCGATGAATCGGGATGAGAGGAGATGTCGGCGAGGCGCAGCGGCCTCGAATCGCGGATGAGGAGGCCGAGCAGGCCATGACCTTCCGGCCAGTGGTCGATCTTGCCGATGGCCGACTCGTCCAGGCCCACCGGGATGAACTCGGCCAGCCGCTGGCCCTCCCCGATCACCCCGAGTGCACCGTACCTGGCGTCCACGAGCCCGACGGCCGCCTCGACGATCCGTTTCAGCGTGGTCTCCAGGTCCAGGCCGGAGGCGACGGCGACGACCGCCTCGAGCAGGCTGTGCATCCGGTCTCGCGTCGCAATTACGGCGGCCAGCCGCGACTGCAGCTCGGCGAGCAGGTCGTCCAGTTGCAGGTGCGGCAGCATCGCGGGACGGCGACCCGCGCGACGTTCCATCAGGCAAGCCTCTCAGAATCGGTGCGCTCACGCTGAGCCGGCGAGCTGAACCGGCACAGCCCAGCGTAACCACCCGCCTGGCAAAGGGCCAGATACATGATCATCAGGGGCCAACGATCAATGCCGAACGGGCCCGCGCGGGACGATGCCGCCAGGCGGGGAGTGGGCCCGCCCGCCGGTGAGCCCGCCCCGCCGGGAGCGGGCCGCGGGCACCGGGCAGGCCCGCGGCGGCCCGGCTGGGCGGCGACCCGGCCGTGAGAACGGCTTTTCCCGCGTTGTCAAGGTCGTGAACCCATTTTCCCGCGTTGTCAAGATTGGGTACGGACCAAAGTCCCGACCGGACGTTGCCGACGGCCCTCGCCACCGCGCTGCGCGCTCGCGATCCTTCATCACGTGAGCCCCGAGGGAAACACAGCCTAAATCCCCTTGGGCCTCTATTCGGCAGACGGCCTGGCTCGGGCCAGCACGAACGCGCTGTGCATAGAACAGAGGTGGGGCAGCATGACCGCCAGTCAGGAAACAGAACACCGCCCAGTGGCATCGGACGGCGGATTGTCGTGGCCGTCCCCGCCTTACCCTGGCGATCTGAGCCGCAGGGTCACCCAGCGGCGGCAGGAGCTCAAACTCACCCGGCAGCAGGTCGCGGCGCGCGCCAACGTAAGCCTGCGTTATCTGGAATTCCTGGAGAACTACCCGGGCATGCCCACCGGCGCCGTGCTGCGCCAGCTTGCGGCGGCCCTGCAGACCAGCCCGTCGGCCCTGCTCGGCGCGGGGATGGAGACCCCGCCCGGTGGCGGCCGGCCGCCGAGCCACCAGGTCACGACGGAGCGGCTGGTGCCGGCCGAATGCCGCCAGCTGATCTCTGCCGGGGGCATCGGCCGGATCGGTTTCCCGACCGCGTCGGGCACGGTGATCCTGCCCGTCAACTACGCCATCGCCGCGAACACGATCGTGATCCGGGTCGGGTCGGGCTCCGTCATCGCCGCGCACGGCGACGGTGACGTCTCCTTCCAGGTCGATCACATCGACGAGGCGCTGGAGCAGGCGTGGAGCGTGCTCGTGCAGGGTCAGGCCCACCGCGTCCTGCAGCGCACCGAACTGGCCCACCTGCAGCGGTGCGCGGCGGTGCTGCCGTGGCCGGGCGGCGATCACGACGCCTATATCCGGATCGCCCCGCACCGGATAAGCGGACGGCGTCTCATTCGCCGCTGAAATCCCAAAACGGGACCTTGGTCCTCCGGGCGGAGGCCGCGTGTCCCTACGTGACCTGCGGGTATACCAAAGATCATCGTTATGGCGCGACGCCAAAAGCGCCCGTGTCGGCACTTTTGGCGTCATAACGACATCAGCCTGGGAGGCCGCGGGTGAGCGTGCTCGAGCTTTCACGGTGGCAATTTGGCATCACCACCGTGTACCACTTCTTGTTCGTGCCGATCACGATCGGCCTGGCGTTCCTGGTGGCCGGATTCGAGACCGCCTGGCTGCGTTCCGGTGACGAGCGGTGGCTGAGGCTGACGAAGTTCTACGGGAAGCTGTTCCTCATCAACTTCGCCATGGGCGTGGTGACCGGCATTGTGCAGGAATTCCAGTTCGGCATGAACTGGTCGGCCTATTCACGGTTCGTGGGCGACATCTTCGGCGCGCCGCTGGCCGTCGAGGCGCTGCTCGCCTTCTTCCTGGAGTCCACGTTCCTGGGCCTGTGGATCTTCGGCTGGGGCCGGCTGCCCCGGCGCGTGCACGCGGCGTGCATGTGGATCGTCGCGGTCGGCACGATGCTGTCCGCCTATTTCATCCTGGCCGCCAACTCCTGGATGCAGCACCCGGTCGGCTACCACTACAACGCGGCCACCCACCGCGAGGAACTGACCAGCTTCGTGTCCGTGCTGACGAACCCGACGCAGCTGGTCACGTTCCCGCACACGATTGCGGGCTGCTTCCTGGTGGCCGGCGCCCTGGTGGCCGCGGTGGCCCTGTGGCACCTGATCCGGCGCCCGGCCGGGTCGGACGTCGCGTCGGCGTCGGCCGCCGCGGCGTTCCGCTCGGCGGCCAAGGTCGGCCTGGTCACGGTCCTCGTCGCCGCGGTGTTCACCGCGATCACCGGTGACGTCCAGGGCAAGATCATGACGAAGTACCAGCCGATGAAGATGGCCGCCGCCGAGGCGCTCTACCACACCGCCCAGCCGGCCTCGTTCTCGCTGTTCACCATCGGCAGCCTGAACGGCTCCAAGGAAGTCTTCGCGGTCAAGCTGCCGCGGCTGCTGTCCTTCCTGGCCGACGGGAACTTCGGCGGCCAGGTGCAGGGCATCGACAACATCCAGGCGCTGTACACCCAGACCTACGGGCCCGGCTCGTACACGCCGATCATCCCGGTGACGTACTGGAGCTTCCGGCTCATGATCGGCATCGGCCTGCTGGCCGCGCTCATCGCGATCGTCGCGCTGTGGGTGCTGTGGCGCAGCCGCCGGGCCGGCGATCCGCTGCACATCAACCTGACCGGGGGCAAGCGCCGGGCGCTGCTGTGGTCGGTCATCGCGCTGCCGCTGCTGCCGCTCGTGGCGAACTCGTTCGGCTGGATCTTCACCGAGATGGGCCGCCAGCCGTGGCTGGTCTTCGGCCAGATGAAGACGGCCGCGGGGGTGTCGGCCAACTCGGCGGGCGAGGTGCTCGCCTCGGTGATCATCCTGACCCTGCTGTACGGCGGCCTGGCGGTGATCGAAGTGGGCCTGCTGCTCAAGTACGCCAAGGCGGGCCTGGCCACCGAACCGCCCCCCGGCGCGCCCAGCGACGAAGACAAGCCACTCGAACTCGTCTACTGACCGCCCCGCGATTACGAGAGAAACAAGGAGCCAGTCGTGCTGCACCTGTCCGACATCTGGTTCATCGCCATCGCCGTACTGTGGGCCGGTTACTTCGTGCTGGAGGGGTTCGACTTCGGCGTCGGCATCCTGCTGCCCGTGCTTGGCCGCAACAACGCCGAGCGCCGCGCCATGATCAACACGATCGGCCCGGTCTGGGATGGCAACGAGGTGTGGCTGCTGACCGCGGGCGGCGCCACGTTCGCCGCCTTCCCCGCCTGGTACGCCGCCATGTTCAGCGCCTTCTACCTGCCGCTGCTGCTGGTGCTGGTGTGCCTGATCTTCCGCGGGGTCGCGTTCGAGTACCGCGGCAAGCGGGACAGCGACCGCTGGCGGCTCGGCTGGGACAGCGCGATCTTCGTCGGGTCGCTGCTGCCCGCGCTGCTGTGGGGCGTCGCGTTCGGCAACGTGCTGCACGGCATCCCGCTGGACGCCGCGCACAACTACACCGGCAACTTCTTCAGCCTGCTGAACCCCTACTCCCTGCTCGGCGGGGTGACCACGCTGTCGCTGTTCACGCTGAACGGGGCGCTGTTCCTCGGCCTGAAGACCACCGATGACCTGCGCCGCCGGGCCAACGCGCTGGCCTGGAAGATCGGGCTCGTGGCCATCGTGGCCGCGGCCGGCTTCCTGGCCTGGACCGGGGCCAGCTACCGCAGCCCCGGCCACGTCGGCACCGGGGTCGCCTCGGTGGTGTTCGCCGCGGTGGCCGCGGTCACGCTGATCGGCGGCGTGCTGGCCAGCCGGCTCGGCCGTGAGGGGTACGCGTTCGCCGGCGTGGCCGTGGCGATCGTGACCGCGACGGGCTCGCTGTTCACCGCGCTGTTCCCGGACGTGCTGCGGTCCTCGGTCAGCCCGGCCTACACGCTGACCGTCGGCAACGCGTCGTCGACCGCGAAGACGCTGGCGCTGATGACCGTGATCGCGTGCATCTTCCTGCCGTTCGTGCTGCTGTACCAGGCCTGGACGTACTGGGTGTTCCGGAAGCGGATCAGCGTCCCCGGCAGTTCTTCCGCCGCGCCGCAGGAGGTCCCGCCCCTTCCGTCCAGTCCGGCGAGCGGCGCCGCGGGCCCGCTCGCCCCTGGCGACGGCCCGCCGCGGGCGGAACCCGGAACGCCGGCATCCAACACGGCAGCGCGGTGAAACCGCTCGACCCACGGTTGCTCAGGCACGCCCGGCAGACGGCGGTCTACATCGCCATGCTGGTCGCGCTGGGCGCGGTCGCCGCTGGGCTGGTCATCATCCAGGCGCAGCTGCTGTCCGGAGCCATCGCGGGGGCGGTAGACCACGGTGCCACGCTGACGTC
>Ga0335081_10014757_pt1 | contig 12636 bp, 13 predicted proteins | sample Lox_Sample_35_FD_206713 | JGI IMG/M metagenome (GOLD analysis project Ga0335081, IMG submission 206713) | Soil microbial communities from Loxahatchee National Wildlife Refuge, Florida, United States - Lox_Sample_3.5 | ecosystem: Environmental > Terrestrial > Soil > Wetlands | place: USA...
AGCTGTCCAGCAATGTGCCTTTCATCATGCCGGAGCGCATTGCCAAGACCGACGCCAACACTCAGATCACCGATCCGACCGGCTCGGGGCCGTTCAAGTTCCTCAAGGATGAATGGGTCCCGGGCAGCAAGGCGGTGTTCGTCAAGAATCCCGATTACGTGCCGCGCAGCGAGCCGCCGAGCTGGGCGGCGGGCGGGAAGGTGGTCAAGGTCGACCGTGTCGAATGGGACGTCATTCCCGACAGTGCGACCGCCGCCGCGGCGCTCAATGCCGGCGAGGTCGACTGGTGGGAGCAGTTTCCCCCCGACCTGGTGCCGATGCTGCGGCGGAACCAGGACGTGGTGGTCGCCGATACGGATCCGCTCGGCAGCGTTGGCGTCGCGCGCTTCAACAGCCTGCTGCCGCCCTTCAACAACGTGAAGATGCGCCAGGCGTTGCTCTACATCCTCGATCAGACCGACATCATGACGTCGGTCGCCGGCGATCCCGAGAACTGGAAGGCCTGCTATTCCGTCTATACCTGCGGCACGCCTATGGCGAGCGATGCAGGCGCCGCGCCGCTCATGGGCAAGCGCGATCCGGCCAAGGCCAAGGCGCTGATCAAGGAGGCGGGGTATAACGGGGAACGCATCGTGCTGATGACCGCCACCGATCAGCCGAGCATCAATGCGCAGGCCAATGTCATCGCCGACGAAATGCGAGCGGTCGGGCTCAATGTCGACCTGCAGGCGATGGATTGGGGCACGCTGGTCAATCGCCGCGCCAGTAAGGCGCCCCTCGACAAAGGCGGCTGGAACATGTTCTTCACCTGGTTTGGCGGCGCGGACATGCTCAACCCGTCGCTCAACTTTCCGCTCAACGCCAATGGCGAGAAGGGGTGGTTCGGCTGGGCCTCGGATGACAAGCTCGTCGCGCTGCGCGCGCAATGGATGGAGGCGTCGGATTTCGCGACGCAGAAGAAGATCGCCGCCGAAATGCAGGAAGAGGCTTTTACCAGCGTGCCCTATATTCCCACCGGCCAGTTCGTCATGCCCACCGCCTTCCGCAAGAATCTGAAGGGCGTGGTGCCGGCGCCGGTCGTGTTCCTGTGGAATGTGTCGAAGGAGTGAGGGCGCGGGTCTCTTCGTCCGGCTGACCGTGCTTTCGCGCGCGCCTCGGGCATAGCCATGTTCGCTTATCTCGTTCGCCGTCTCCTCGCCACCATTCCGGTGATGGGCGTCGTTGCGCTTTTCGTGTTCTCGCTGCTCTATATCGCGCCGGGCGATCCGGCGGCGGTGATCGCCGGCGACTTCGCCACCCCGGAGCAGATCGCCGCCATCCACAAGAAGCTCGGCCTCGACGAGCCGTTCCTCGTACGCTTCGGCCACTGGCTCTGGGCCGTGCTCCACGGCGATCTCGGCATCTCCATCTTCACCAACCTGCCGGTGACGCAGTTGATCGGGCAGCGGGTCGAGCCGACCCTGGCGCTGACCTTGACGACCCTGGTGGTCACCATCGTCTTCGCCGTTCCCCTGGGGGTGATCGCCGCCTGGAAAGCCGGCACTTGGGTCGATCGCTTGGTGATGATTGTCGCCGTGGCGGGGTTCTCGTTGCCCGCCTTCGTGCTGGCCTATCTCCTCATCCTCGCCTTTTCGATCAAGCTCGATCTGTTGCCGGTCCAGGGCTATGTCAGCTTCCGCGACGGCTTTCTGCCGTTCATCGAGCATCTCATCCTGCCCAGCATCACGCTCGGCCTCGTCTATGGCGCGCTCATCGCCCGCTTCACCCGCGCCAGCATGCTGGAAGTGCTGAGCCAGGATTATATCCGCACGGCCCAGGCCAAGGGTCTCGCCAACGACCAGGTGCTGCTGCGGCATGCGCTCAAGAACGCGGCGGTGCCGATCGCCACGGTGATCGGCATCGGCGTCGCTCTGCTCATCAGCGGCGTCATCGTGACCGAGACCGTCTTCGCCATTCCCGGCATCGGCCGGCTCACCGTCGATGCGATTCTGCGCCGCGACTATCCCATCATCCAGGGCGTGGTTCTGCTGTTCTCCGCCGCCTATGTGCTGGTCAATCTGCTTGTCGATGTCAGCTATACCCTGCTCGATCCGCGCGTGAGGTACTGAGGTGGCAGCGATCTCCGCCGACATCGTCGTTCGCGCGCCGCGCACCCGGTGGCTGCGAGAAACCATCCGGCGCCATCCCACCGTTGTTGCCGGCTCGCTGATTCTGCTGGCTATGGTGGTGATGGCGGTCTTCGCGCCCTATCTCGGCACCGTCGACCCGATCGCGGTCGCGCCGGTGAAGCGCCTGCGCTTTCCCTCCGAGCTCTACTGGTTCGGCACCGATGCTTATGGCCGCGACGTCTACAGCCGAACGCTCTACGGCGCACGCGTATCGCTGCAGGTCGGGTTGGGCGTGGCCTTCTTCGCCACCGTCTTCGGCCTCGCGATCGGCCTCGTCACCGGCTTCGTCCGGCTCGCCGATGCGCTGCTGATGCGGGTCATGGACGGGCTCATGTCGGTGCCGCCGGTGCTGCTCGCCATCGCGCTGATGGCGCTGACCAAGGCGAGCCTCGGCAACGTCATCATTGCCATCACCATCTCCGAAGTGCCGCGCGTCGCCCGCCTGGTGCGCGGCGTCGTCCTTTCGCTGCGCGAGCAGCCTTTCGTCGAGGCGGCGATGGCGGCGGGGACGTCGCTCTTGCGCACGCTCTGGCGTCACATCCTGCCCAACACGATCGCGCCGGTGCTGGTGCAGGCGACTTATATCTGCGCCTCGGCGATGATCACCGAGGCGGTGCTGAGCTTCATCGGCGCCGGCACGCCGCCGCAGATCCCGAGCTGGGGCAACATCATGGCCGAGGGCCGGCTCTATTTCGAGATCAGGCCCTACCTCATCATCTTCCCCGGGCTTTTCCTGTCGGCGACGGTGCTGGCGGTGAACCTCGTCGGCGACGGTTTGCGCGACGCGCTCGATCCGCGCCTTGCGCGGCGCATGTGAGCGGCGCATGAGCGAGCCGCTTCTTGCCATCGACGATCTGCGCACGCAGTTCTTCACCCGCGACGGCGTCGTGCGTGCGGTCGACGGCGTATCTTACGCGGTGCGCGCGGGGGAGACCTTGGCGGTGGTCGGCGAGAGCGGCTGCGGCAAGAGCGTCACCGCGCTCTCCATCCTCCGCCTCGTGCCGTCGCCGCCCGGCCGCATCGTCGGCGGCGCGATCCGCTTTCAGGGCCGCAACCTGCTCGAGCTGCCCGAGGCCGAGATGCGCCGCATCCGCGGCAACGAGATATCGATGATCTTCCAGGAGCCGATGACCTCGCTCAATCCGGTGCTGACCGTGTCGCACCAGATCGGCGAGACGCTCCGCCTGCATCAGGGCCTGGACGGCCGCGCCGCGCTGGCGCGGGTTGTCGAGATGCTGCGTCTGGTGCGCATCCCCGAGCCCGAGCGGCGCGCCCGGCAATATCCGCACGAGCTTTCGGGCGGCATGCGTCAGCGCGTGATGATCGCCATGGCGCTTGCCTGCAATCCCAAGCTGCTGATCGCCGACGAGCCGACCACGGCGCTCGACGTCACCATCCAGGCGCAGATCCTCGATCTCATGCGCGAGCTGAAGACGAAGATCGGCGCGGCGATCATCCTCATCACCCACGATCTCGGCGTGGTCGCCGAGATGGCGGAGCGCGTCGTCGTCATGTATGCCGGCCGCAAGGTCGAGGAAGCGCCGGTGCGCGCGCTCTTCCGCCGTCCGCTCCACCCCTATACGCGCGGCCTCCTCAATTCGGTGCCGCGGCTCGGCGCCGCGCAGGGCCGCGACGCGCCGCGGCTCGCCGAGATTCCCGGCACGGTGCCTTCTTTGCGCGAAGAGATCCGCGGCTGCGCCTTCGCGCCACGCTGCGCTTATGTGACCGAGCGCTGCCGCAGCGAGGTGCCGCCGCTCGAAGAGAAGGCCCCGGGGCATTTCGCCGCCTGCTTTGCCGCCATGCGGCTCGCCTCATGAACGCGCGCGCGATACCGCCGCTGATCGAAGTCGAGGGGCTGAAGAAGCATTTTCCGGTGCGCAAGGGCGTCTTCTCGCGCATTGCCGGCTATGTCTACGCCGTCGACGGCATCAGCTTCCGCATCGCCGAAGGCGAGACGCTCGGCCTCGTCGGCGAAAGCGGCTGCGGCAAATCGACCGCGGCGCGCGCGATTCTGAAGCTGATCGAGCCGACCGCCGGCACGGTAAAACTGCGCGGCCAGCGCGTCGATCATCTGCGGCAGACGCAAATGCGGCCCTATCGCCGCGAGATGCAGCTCGTTTTCCAGGATCCCTATGCCTCGCTCAACCCGCGCCTTTCCGCCGGCGAGATCGTCGGCGAGCCGCTGCTCAACTACGACATCACCCGCGGCCAGGCGTTGAAGCAGCGCGTCGCGGAGCTCTTCGCCAAGGTCGGGTTGCGCGAAGAGGCGATGCGGCGCTATCCGCATGAATTCTCCGGCGGGCAGCGGCAGCGCATCGGCATCGCACGGGCGCTGGCGCTCAGCCCCAGCCTCATCGTTTGCGACGAGCCGGTCTCGGCGCTCGATGTCTCGGTCCAGGCGCAGGTGGTGAACCTGCTCAAGGATCTGCAGCGCGAATTGAAGCTCTCTTATCTCTTCGTCGCGCACGACCTGGCCGTGGTCGAGCACATCAGCCACCGCGTCGCGGTGATGTATCTCGGCCGCATCGTCGAGCTCGCCGACCGCGACACGCTCTTCCGCGCGCCGCTCCACCCCTATACCGAGGCGCTGCTCTCCGCCGTGCCGGTGCCGGATCCCGATGCGAAGCGCGAGCGAATCATCCTCTCCGGCGATGTGCCGAGCCCGATCGACCCGCCCAAAGGCTGCCGCTTCCACACCCGCTGCCCCTATGCCGAGCCGCGCTGCCGAGTCGAGGAGCCGGAGATGCGCGAGCTGCGGCCGGGGCAATTCGTCGCCTGCCATCTGCGCGAGGTCGACAAGGCCGCCTTCGCGCGCGATGATGCGCCGCATGGCGGGATTGGGACCCAATGAGGCGCTGATCGGCCGAGCGGGTAGCCGCGCCGCTCTCGACACCCCGGCGCTCATCGTCGATCTCGATGCACTCGAGCGGAATATCGCCGCCATGGCGGCCGCCGCGCGCGCCGCGGGAGTGGCGCTCCGGCCCCATGCCAAGACGCACAAATCCGTGCGCATCGCCGAGATGCAGGTGGCGGCGGGCGCGCTCGGCATCTGCTGCGCCACCCTGGGCGAGGCCGAGACGATGGTCGATGGCGGCCTGCCCGGCGTGCACATCACTTCGCCGGTGGCGACGCCACCCAAGATCGCGCGGCTGATGGCGCTCCATCAGCGGGCCGAGCGCGGCTTGAGCGTCGTCGTCGATCACCCCGAGAACCTCGCGGCGCTCGACCGCGCCGCCGGCGCGGCCAAGCGTCCGCTCGCGGTGCTCGTTGATTTCTCCGCCGGCCATGGCCGCACCGGCTGCGCCGACGAGGCGGAGCTGGTGCGGCTGGTGCGCGCCGCGGTGGCGGCCGAGTCGCTCGAGTTTCGCGGCATCCAATCCTATTCCGGCAATCTCCAGCATATCGCGCGCCGCGCCGAGCGCCGCGCTCGCACGCTCGCCGAGCTCGAACGGCTCGGCGGCATGCTGCGGCGGCTTCGCGACTCCGGCATCGCCGTGCCGATCGTCAGCGGTGCCGGTACCGGCACCTTCGACCTCGATCCCGAGGCGCGCATCCTGACCGAGCTGCAGGTCGGCTCCTATATCTTCATGGATGTCGATTATCTCCGGGCGCTGAAGGACGGCCGCAACGCGCCGCCGTTCGAGACGGCGCTCTTCGTCGCCACTTCGGTGGTGAGCGTCAATGCGCCGGGCTATGTCACCTGCGATGCCGGGCTCAAATGCTTCGCCACCGACGGGCCGGCGCCGGAGCCGGCCGCGGGCGCGCCGCCGGGCAGCCGCTACGAGTTCTTCGGCGACGAGCATGGCAAGCTGGTTTTGCCGCCGGGCGCGCCACGGCCGCCGCTCGGCGCGATCCTCGAATGCGTGACGCCGCATTGCGATCCCACCGTCAACCTGCACGATGTCCATCACCTCGTGCGCGGCGACACGCTCGTCGATATCTGGCCGGTGGATGCGCGCGGCAAGCGATGACCGGGTTTGACGAGGCGTTTCGCGACGAGCTGCGCGAGCTGATTCGCTGGCGCCGCGACGTCCGGCGCTTCCGCCGCGATCCTCTGCCGCCGGGTACGGTCGAGCGCCTGATCGAGCTGGCAAGCTTGGCGCCGTCCGTGGGCTTGAGCCAGCCCTGGCGCTTCGTGCTGGTGGAAGACACCGCTCGCCGCGCTGCGGTGCGCGCCAATTTCGAGCGCAGCAACGCCGATGCGCTCGCGGCTTACGCCGGCGAGCGGGCGCAGCGCTATGCCAGTCTGAAGCTTGCCGGGCTCGACGAGGCGCCGGTGCAGCTCGCCGTCTTCGCCGATCGCGGCACCGCGCAGGGCCACGGCCTCGGCCGCCGCACCATGCCGGAGATGGCGGAGTATTCCGCGGTGATGGCGATCCACACGCTCTGGCTTGTGGCGCGGGCCGAAGGACTCGGCCTCGGCTGGGTGTCGATCCTCGATCGGGCCGAGGTGATGCGCGCGCTCGATGTGCAGCCGGAATGGATCTTCCTCGGCTATTTCTGCCTGGGCTATCCGCAGGTCGAGACGCTCACCCCCGAGCTCGAGCGCGAGGGCTGGGAGCAGCGCCGGCCCTGGCAGGACTTCGTGCTGCGGCGGTGAGGGAGAACGGCCCGTTTTCGGAAAGCCGCGTCACTCGCCGCATCCCAAGGCATTGGAAACCGCATCGAATGATGCTATAATTTGTGCCTGATGCGGAGATCGAGGGATGCGGACGACCTTGGCGCTCGACGACGAGCTGGTGGCAAAGGCGCAGGCCTTCACCGGGCTCAAGGAAAAATCCAGCCTGGTGCGAGAGGCGCTAAAGGCGCTGATCGAACGGGAAAGTGCGCGGCGACTGGCGCGTCTGGGCGGCAGTGAGCCTGGTTTGAAGCTGCCACTGCGGCGCCGGCCGGCTAAAAGGTGATCCTGGTCGATACCTCTGTCTGGGTCGACCATCTCCGCGCGGGCAACCAAAAGCTTTCCGCTCTGCTCGAGGCTAGCTTGGTGATGACCCATCCCTTTGTCATCGGCGAACTCGCGCTGGGTAACTTGTCTCGACGCATGTTTGTTCTGGGCGCTCTTTCCGACCAGCCTCATGCCACGCTTGCTACGGACGCGGAAGTTCTGCACTTCATCGAGCAGCACGCGCTGTTCGGCCGAGGGATTGGGTATGTCGATGCTCATCTGCTGGCGGCCGTCAGCCTCACTTCCGGCGGAGCGCTATGGACGCGCGACAAGCGGCTGCACGGCATTGCCGATCAATTGGGCTTGGCTGCGACGCGCCCGTAGCGTCGGCCATGTGCGGCAGCGCTTCTGCCGCTCGGAGCAACTCTCTCACGCTGCAACCGTTTCTTAGCGCCGCCGCGCGGCGCGGCGCGTGTTCTCGCCGAGAAGCGCCGCGATACCAAGGAAGAGCACGGCGCCGTCCCAGCCCGCCGACGCAAGCTGGTCGAGCAGTGCGACGAGCGCGAGCCAGACCAGAACGGCGAGCGCCAGGCTGCCGTCATCGACGAACAGCCCGGCGAGCTCCTTGAGGAGGGCGGCGAGCGCGCGCATCTCAATCGCCGCGCTCGAGCGCCGCCGCCGGGCGCGGGCGGCAGGCGGCGATGCTGAACGCCGCTGTCGCGGCAAAGCCGGCGACCAGCGCCAGCGCCGCCCAATCCGCGCCCGGCCAACGGATGCCGATGCCCTCGCCCGCCCAGAAGGTGCCAAAAGCGGAGAGCAGCACGCCGACGACGAGCTTCAGCGCATTCTCCGGCACTTGCGCGAGCGGCCGATGCAGCGCAGCGCCCAGCGCCACCACCGCGATCAGCGCGGCGACCGCACCGAGGCTCGCCGGCAGCAGCAAGCCGCCGGCGGCGCCGACAGCGATGACGATGAACACGACCTCGAGCCCTTCCAGCACGACGATCTTGAATGCCGTCGCCACGCCGAGAATGTCCCAGGCGCGGCGCATGCCGGCGCCACCAAGCGCGGCGGTCTCGCTGGCGAATGCGGCGCGCTCGTCGTGGAGCGGAATGATCCCGGCGGCGCGCAGCACCGCTTTACGCAGCCAGCGCAGCCCGAACAGCAGCAGCAACGTGCCGACGACGAGCTGCAGCGCGCCGAGCGGCACCAGCGCCAGCGCCGGACCGAGCAGCGCGACGAGCAGAAGCAGCAGCAGGAGGCCCAGCGCCGTGCCCAGCAGCGCCGGCCGCCAACCGCGCGTCACCCCAACCGCCAGCACGACCGTCAGCGCTTCGACGAACTCGACGAGTGAAGCGAGGAAAGCCGCGAGAACCGTAGGGGCGGCGTGCGGAAGGGAGGCGAGCATCACGTGGGTATACGCGCAGGCGGCAAATCGGTTCGTGCGTCCTTCGACAGGCTCAGGATGAGGAAGAGCGAGAATGGCATCTGCCAAGGGCCATAGAGAACCGTCCTCATCCTGAGCCTGTCGAAGGACGCAGGCCGTTCATGCAACCTTCACGTGACCGTCGCCTCCTTCTGCATCTGCTGCCGCCGCAGCGCCCGGCCGGGTCGCGCGCCGGTGGCGGCGCCGTCGCGCCACACCGCTTCGCCATTGACGAGCACGAGAGGGATGCCGGCGGCCGGAATCGTCGGCTCGGCGAAGCTGGCGCGGTCGATGATCGTGCCGGGATCGAAGACGGTGATATCGGCGTAAGCGCCGGGCGCAAGGCGGCCGCGGCCGGAGAGGCCGAAGCGCTGCGCCGGCAGCCCGGTCATCCGCCGCACCGCCTCGGCCAGCGGAAAGAGCTTCTCCTCGCGACAGTAATGGCCGAGCACGCGCGCGAAGGTGCCCCAGAGCCGCGGATGGGGATGGCGGTCATGCGGCAGCCCGTCCGAGCCGATCATGGTGTGCTCGAAGGCGAGAACGCGGCGCACATCCGCTTCGCTCATCATGAAATAGATGGCGCCCGCCGGCTGCAGCCGATCCGCCGCCTGCTCGGGGCTCACGCCCCATTGGCGCGCGATCTCGGCCAGCTCGCGCCCGGTCGCGTCGGGATGCGGCTTCGACCAAGTGATGAGGATCTTGATCGCACGCGCGATGTTCTCTTTTCGCAGCACGGTCGACGAGGCGATATAGGGATAGGCGTCGAGCCCGATCGCCTGCTGCGCCATCGCCGCTTTGATCTTGGGCAGCGTCTCCTCGGTGCGGCCGAAATTGGGCGTGCCGATCACCTTGTGATGCGAGATGACGACGGGAATTTCCGCCTCGCGTCCGACGGCGAAGGTCTCGTCGAGGCTGTCCAGCACGTGATCGCCTTCCTCGCGCATATGCGTCGTGTAGATCGCGCCGGCACCGTGCAGCGTCCGGGCGAGCGCCACCAGCTCGGATTTGGGTGCGGCATTGGCGGGCGCGTACCAGAGGCCGCTGGAGAGGCCGATGGCTCCGGCATCGAGTGCTTCGGCGAGGCGCTCGCGCATTCCGGTGATCTCGCGCTCGCTCGCCGGCCGGTCGAACCGGTCCATGGTGCAGGCGCGCAAGGTGGAATGGCCGACAAGCAGCGCGGCGTTGGCTGCCGCCGGCGCCGCGTCGAGCGCCGCCATATACTCGCCGAAGCGGCGGAAGCGGAACTGCTCGGCCGAGCCGATGAGATCGAGCGGCGGCGGCAGATCGCTGCGCTCGATCATCGGCGCAAGGCTGACGCCGCAATTGCCGGCGATGACGGTGGTGACGCCTTGGCTCACTTTGGGCGCCATGTCCGGCTGCGACAGTAGCGCGCGATCGTCATGGGTGTGGACGTCGATGAAGCCGGGCGCGACGGCCAGGCCGGCGACGTCGATCTCGTTGGCGCCGCTGCCTTGTGGCAGCTTCTCGATGGCGGCGATGCGGCCGCCGGCGATGGCGAGATCGGCGGTGACGCCGGCGGCGCCGGTGCCGTCGAGCACCGTGCCGCCGCGCAACACGAAGTCGTAACGCGCCATCGCTCAGGCCTTCGCCGCGATGGCTTCGACCTCGACCAGCATGCCGGGCCGCGCCAGCGCGCTGATGACGAGCAGGGTCGAGGCCGGCCGCGCTTCGCCGAGATGCTTGGCGCGGACCTTGCCGTAAGTCGCGACATCCTCGGCGCGGGTGAGGAAATGCGTGCATTTCACCAGATCGTGCACGCTCATGCCGGCGGCGGCGAGGATCGCTTTGATGTTCTCCCAGCACTGGTTCGCCTGGCCTTCGAAATCGGCCGGCAGCTTGCCGTCGGGCGAAAGGCCGATCTGCCCCGCGAGATGAATGACGCGGGCGCCCGCCGGAATCTCGATGGCGTGGCTATAGGGTCCTGCCGGCGGGGCGACGGTGCCGGGCGTGTAGGTCTTCATCGGCAATCCTCCTCTCACTCGGGGTCAAGGATGGGGGTCAGCGCGCGCCGAGCGGCGCGCGGCGCAGAAAGTCGAAATCGCAGCCGTAATCCGCCTGCAGGATCTGCTCGCGATAGAGCCTGGCATAGCCGCGTTCGGGGGCGACCGGCGCCGGCGCCGGACGGCGCGCGAGCTCGGCGGCATCGACCAGCAGATCGAGCCGGCGCTCTTTCACCGAAAGCCGGATCGCATCGCCGCTGCGCAGTTTCGCCAGCGGCCCGCCGCTCGCCGCGTCCGGCGTCACATGCAGCACCACCGTGCCATAAGCGGTACCGCTCATCCGCGCATCGGAGATGCGCACCATGTCCTTGACGCCGGCGCGCGCCAGCTTGCCCGGAATCGGCAGATAGCCCGCTTCCGGCATGGCGGATGAGCTGGTCGGGCCGGCGTTCTGCAGCACCAGGAAATCCTCGGGCGTGACGTCGAGCGCGAGATCGTCGATGCGCGCCGCGAGATCCTCGAGCGAGCTGAAGACCACGGCGCGGCCTTCGCGCTCGAACAGCCTGGCATCGGCGGCCGAGCGCTTTAAGATGGCGCCGCGCGGCGCCAGCGAGCCGAACAGGGCGACGAGCCCTCCTTGCGGCTGCAGCGGCGCCGCAAGCGGGCGGATCACCGCGCGGTCGATAAAGCCGCCCTCGCTTTCGGCGAGCCGCTCGCCGAGGCTCTCGCCGGTCACGGTGAGGCAGTCGAGATGGAGCAGGGGCTTCAGCTCGCGCAGCACCGCGCCGATGCCGCCGGCGGCGAAGAGGTCCTCCATATAGTGCGGCCCGGTGGGCTTCAAATCGACCAGCACCGGCGTCGTGTCGCTGAGCTCGTTGAGCCGGTGCAGCGAAACATCGACGCCGGCGCGGCCGGCGATCGCCGTCAGATGCAGGATGGCGTTGGTCGAGCCGCCGATCGCCAGCAGCACGCGCAGCGCATTCTCGACCGCGCGCGCCGTGACGATGCGATCGGGCGTCAGCTTTCGCCGCGCCAGCTCCACCGCCGCCATCCCCGTCGCCTCGGCGGCGCGCAACCGGTCGGCATGGACGGCCGGGATCGCCGCGGTCCCCGGCAGCATCATGCCGAGCGCTTCGGCGATCGACGCCATGGTGCTGGCCGTCCCCATCACCGCGCAGGTGCCGGCGGTGGTCGCGAGCTTGCCTTCGATCTCGTCGATCTCGCCGCGGCTCACGTCGCCGGCGCGGAAGCGCGCCCAGAAGCGCCGGCAATCGGTGCAGGCGCCGAGCCGCTCGCCGCGCCACGGCCCCGTCATCATCGGCCCGGTAACGAGCTGGATCGCCGGCCGATTGGCCGAGATCGCGCCCATGAGCTGCGCCGGCACCGTCTTGTCGCAGCCGCCGATCAGCACCACCGCATCCATCGGCTGGGCGCGGATCATCTCCTCGGTGTCGATCGACATGAGGTTGCGGAACATCAGGCTGGTCGGGTTCAGAAACACCTCGCCGAGCGAGATCGTCGGGAATTCGAGCGGCAACGCGCCGGCGGCGAGCACGCCGCGCGTCACCGCCTCGACGAGTTCCGGCACCAGGCGGTGGCAATTGTTGAAGCCGCTGGCGGTGTTGGCGATGCCGATCACCGGCTTGGCCAGCATGGCCTGGGAGTAGCCCATCGATTTGGCGAAGGAGCGGCGGAGATAGAGCGCGAAATCGCGGTCGCCGTAATTGGTGAGACCGCGGGCAAGCCCGACCGGATCGCTCATGAAACGCCCCCGCCTGATGGCGATGAGCCTGAGCCTAGCGCGCCGGTTCCGCTTGGGGCAAATGCACCTTCGTTGATGCTATGCCATGATCTACCCCTCTCCGCCCCTCTGGGGCGGAGAGGTTGGGTGAGGTGGGGTCTATGCCCGTGAAAACGAGGACAGAGATCGCGCGGCGCTTGCGCAAAGACGCAACCGACGTCGAGAAAATACTTTGGCGAGCTTTGCGCGAGCGGATCGGGATCTGGAAGTTTCGCCGACAGCACCCGATCGGACACCGTATTGCCGACTTCGCTTGTCCCTCGCGTAAGCTGGTAATCGAACTTGATGGCAGTCAGCACGCCGAGCGAACGGACGCTGACGATCGGCGCGCCGCCGAGATTGCGCGCTATGGCTACCGCATCATTCGGTTTTGGAACAGCGACGTGCTGGAGAAC
>Ga0335081_10014758_pt1 | contig 12636 bp, 14 predicted proteins | sample Lox_Sample_35_FD_206713 | JGI IMG/M metagenome (GOLD analysis project Ga0335081, IMG submission 206713) | Soil microbial communities from Loxahatchee National Wildlife Refuge, Florida, United States - Lox_Sample_3.5 | ecosystem: Environmental > Terrestrial > Soil > Wetlands | place: USA...
ACTGCTGGAATTGCACGACAACGACCTGCTGATCACGGAAGGTTACGACGATGGCGTGATCCAGAAGGCAAGGGACGTGTTCTTCTACCGCATGTCGCTGCCGGCGCAATCGCCGAAGACGAAAAACTGAAAAGGAGCACCCGCTCCGCCTGCAACCAGGCGCAGCGCCGGGCTGAGCGGATTGACTCATGCCCATGAGTCATCCAGACTCATCTCATGTCTAAACGTTTACAGGTCATCCTGGAGGATCCGGAATACCGGGAGATCCAGCGGGTTGCCCGATCGCGCCACATGTCTATTGCCGAGTGGGTCCGGCAGGCGCTGCAGGCGGCGCGCCGGCAGGAGCCTATGGGTAGCATCGCCAATAAGCTTGCGGCCCTGCGCGTCGCGGCGCAGTATGAGTTTCCCGCGGGAGATATTAACCGCATGCTGGCGGAGATCGAAGCCGGTTATGGAAATGGCGCTCCGCCGTGATTCTGGTCGATTCGAATATTCCCATGTACCTCGTGGGTGCTTCTCCTCCGCACCGCGCCAGTGCACACCGGCTGGTTGAAAAACTGGTCCGGGAGCGGCAACGCCTGGTGAGTGATGCCGAAGTATTGCAGGTCTGGCAAAAGGCGTCACCACAGGACCGAGGAAGCTCGCCCTGGAGCGTGTCTTCAAGCCGATAGGCTACAGCATCAGCGGCGGAATCGGCAGCGCGATGGGCAGCTTTTCCATACGTCGGAGGACCGCAGCGAACCTCACCCTGGAGCTGAAGTTAGAGACCGGCACGTGGTTTCACTGCGTGATGGCTATGTTCATGGTTTACGGCTTAGGATGGAAGGCAACGCTCATTCTGCCGCCCACACAAAAATCGGTAGTCGGGTGCCAATACCCAACCAGCGACGCCGAACAGTGGCAGAAGATTGTGGAGAACCTGGGTGCGCTAGTCGCGGAGCTGGAACGCACCTTCGTCCCCGAGATCGAAGCGGCAGCCGGACCATCGCCGGCATGGTATAAGCCCGAGAGCTGAGTCATGACAGCAGGCGTGCAGACCGGATCGCTGGCAGAGCCCCGGCCGCCGTTTCCACTAACCTTCTCCGCAGGTCATTGGGCTCTACCAATCGAACGGCGCTCTTGACGGCTGAGTCTGGTGCGGCAGGCTTCTTTTGAACTTGCACCTATTCTGCACCCGCGTTTGAACTTGCACCTATTCTGCACCCGCGCCGGCGGCACGAGCAGGCAACCGGCTGATCACGCAGACCTTACATGAATCGATTCGCTGATGCCGACGGTTTAGAAAACCGTTTACGGGCGAGCTGCTATTGTGCCCCTTTCTGAAACCCCCTTCGAGACCGGTTAAGGTTGCCCTCCTATGAAGTGCCGGAAGTACCCACATCGCGAGAGGCGCCGCGAACCAAGCGGATGGCCGGGAGCCGCGGTCCGGTACCTAGGAACCCGCTCAAACCCGTGGGGCCAAGCCGCGGGCGTGCCCGCCGCTGGACGCCCCTGATTCTCCAATGGGGTATTAAGGGAATAAAATACTTGACACACATGTGGTTTTAGTATACGATTCCTTACATGAAGGAACCAAAGACACTTCAAGAGGCAATCACGCAGTTCGCGGATAAAGATCACGCTTTCGAGTATGCGAAGCACCTGCGCTGGCACGGCGGCAACGTGACGTGCCCGCGTTGTGGAACGGCAAAGCACTCGTTTATCAAGACACGCCGCATCTGGTTTTGCTACACCTGCCAGAAGCAGTTTACGGTCAAGGTGGAAACGATCTTCGAGGATTCGGCCCTTGGCTTGGATAAATGGCTCGTAGCGATCTGGATGATCTGCAACTGCAAGAACGGACTTAGTTCTTACGAGCTTCACCGCGCCATTGGAGTGACGCAAAAGACGGCATGGTTTATGCTCCATCGGATTCGTGAAGCGATGAAGAACAACTCCATTGCGAAGTTTGGGGGTGAAGATGGCGGACCAGTCGAAACCGATGAGACCTTTGTCGGGCCGAATCCTGCCAAGATGCACCGCAGCCGTGCGAATACCTTGCGCCAGCGGCGCGGGCAATATCGCGATACCTACCTTGGCAAGACGGTAGTCTTTGGAGTGCTTGACCGCAACCTGCGCCAGGTACGCGCCAAGGTCATTCCGAATGTTAAGCGCGAGACCTTGCAGGATGAGATTCTCAATAGCATTGAGCACGGCAGCACGGTCTATACCGATGCGGCTGCCAGCTATGACCGCTTCAGTAAGGAATACGTTCACGAAGTGGTTACCCATGCTGTCGAGTACGTCAAAGGACAGGTACACACGCAGGGCATAGACAACTTCTGGTCGCTGTTGAAGCGCACCTTGCGCGGAACCTATGTCGCTGTCGAGCCGTTCCATCTTGACCGTTACCTTGATGAACAAGTGTTCCGCTTCAATAATCGCGCCACTCGTGACAACCCGCTGAACGATGCTGACCGCTTCGCGCTAGCTATGTCCCAAGTCGCTGGCAAACGCCTGACCTATGCACAACTAACAGGTAAGCAGGTTGACGCGCTCCACCATCCGGCGGCAGAGACGGGGACAGAGGAACCGCTCTAGCCCTTTCCACTGCCGTGAGTTTTGCGGGAGGTAGCCTTCTTTGGCTGCCTTTTTTTCTTTCTGCCGTCCTTTCGTGCTTGGAAAAGAGCAGTCGCTAGCAGTTTAAAATTCGCTGCCGCTTCTGGTCCCTCGGTGTATTCTGCGTTTCGTACACTCATTTTGGTTTATCCCATTGGCAGCTTTGCATACCGCTCCACAGGAAGGACGATGGGCCGAATACCGGGGCCAGTACGGTAGGCCAGTTCCTCTTTTCAAATTTCAGCGGAACCGTACGATCGGACTTCTCGCCGGAGACGTGCACACTAGCCACTTCTCCCCATTGAACAAGCTCAGGGGTTATGCCGGATGAACATACATTGACCACGTAAAAGGAAAATGACCCACCAAGCATTAACGGGTCAAATGAAATCGGGTAGGTATGACGTTTCTTGTCGGAGGTATCAATTATTAATTGCCCCACGATATCCTCCAGGGTGTCATGACCGTAATTCTTCAATGTGCAGTTAAATGCGAACGCGGTAGCGAGTCCGTTACCATCGACTACGGCCTTATGTCTCTCCTGCAATGTCATCCACCTTCCATCGCTCTTTGACGGCCAAGTCATATCCCTATCTGACACTACATCTTCAATAGCGCCCCTGCCAATCATAACTGGATTGCCGTTCAATATGTCTGGATATATTCTTAGAACGTGCACGACTGAATTAGCTGCAATGTGAATTGGAATCTGGCTCCAGTCGCAACCAAGATAAAGAGACACTTGCGACCGCGTGGGCGACATTGGTTGTGGTTCGGTTCTGACTTGTGCTTTATGCAACCACAGCTTTTGAAGGTTCGACCATGGTTCATTATCTGGCTTTCGTAAGTCCGTGATTGTGATGAGCAGGACGCAAATCAGTAGAACTAACACCGCCTGTATTATTTTGAGGAGTACATGCTCGTTCTTGCGCGGATCGCCCCACCAACCCATTTGGCGCGCAAAACCTAGACAGGCCAGCAAGACCCAGCAAGTTACTGCCGCCGCCCATTCGCCTATCTGCATCAGCGCGAGCCCCAAGAACAGGAGTTCAACTTGAGATATGTTCCAAGCGCTAACGCTGAGGTGTCGAGCAAGCCACTTGTTGAACGCGACGAACGGGGACGAAATACTGAGCGCCACCTCCCGGACCGCGTGCGCTGTCGCCCCTCGCCTCGGAACTTCCTCGTCCTCGATTGGCTCTGCCCTCGATGGCTGCTCAAACACCCGTCCTCCCCCTGCCCATCATCCTCCGATTCCTCCCCATCGGAAGTATGTACTTTTGACACATGTGCGTCAAGTATATTTTTGCCGGTATTAAAGGGGGTACATCTACCCCCTCGAAGCTCCCAGATACCTCCCGCGTACCTTCCAGCCGCCCGATTTCTCCGATGGGATATTAAAAGGGTACATCTATCCCCTCCCGAAGGCGGCTGGTACCCCTCCCGGCCATGGCGAGGTGATGCAGATGGAAAGTGCGCCAGCGCCAGCTCCAGCTGCGGCTTCGGTCGCGGCATAGCCCACTGCCGCATCGGCGACGTACGAGCAGAATGCTGAGAAATGTTAAGGTGTCCGGTTCGCTCCGTGAAACCGCGCCGCCGAACCCACGAGGTCTGCTCCGCGGGATTTCGGCAGAGCGCCACGAAGAAACTGCGGTGAAAATTGCGGGGACTTAGGTGGAAAAACATGGAAATTGGGGCACGAATATAGTTGACAACTCACCGGCTCCGCGCTAAGATTCGAGCATGGAACCGAACACTCTGCAAGACGCAATCCTCTACTTCGCGAATCCCGACAACTGCCGTGAGTACTTAGTAGCTCACCGCTGGCCGGATGGCGTCACCTGCCCGCGCTGCGGCAGCAAGAAAGTTCTGTTCCAGCCGAAATACAACCGCTGGCAGTGCGGCAGGAAACACGCATCGCGGCAATTCACTTCCAAGACTGGAACCATCTTCGAGGATTCGCCGCTCGGTCTCGACAAGTGGCTGCTCGCCATGTGGCAGGTTGTGAATTGCAAGAACGGCATTAGCAGCTACGAGATCGCCCGCGCTTGTGGCGTGACCCAGAAAAGCGCGTGGTTTATGGACCATCGGATTCGCTGCGCGCTCGGCATGTCGCCCACCGACAAGCTCTCCGGCCACGTCGAAGCCGACGAAACCTTCATCGGCGGCAAGGCCCGCAACATGCACGTGAGCAAGCGCCAGCGGCGCATCACCGGAACCGGCGGCAAAGACAAAACCGCCGTCATGGGAATTTTGCAGCGCGGCGGGAAGATTCGCACCATCGTGGTTCCGAACCGCAAGAAAAGTTCCCTGCAAGCGGAAATCAGAAAGCACGTCGAAGCTGGTTCCGCTCTCTATACCGACGCCCTGCTTTCCTATGAGGGTCTTGCTGGCGAGTATGCGCATCAGGTAGTCGATCACGCCGTCCAGTACGTCGATGGCATGGTGCATACTAACGGGCTGGAAAACTTCTGGAGCCTGTTCAAGCGCGGTGTCAACGGCACCTATGTGAGCGTTGAGCCGTTTCATCTGTTCCGCTACCTGGACGAGCAAGTGTTCCGCTACGAGAATCGCAAGCTGACCGACGGTGAACGCTTCAGTTTGGCGCTGACCGGCATCGTCGGCAAGCGGCTGACATTCGATGAACTCACCGGCAAGGTGGGAGAAACGGCGGCCTTCTAATCCTTTGCGTTTGAAAAGAGGAAAGAGGAAGTCCGCTTGAACTTCCGCTTCAGAACGTGTCTGTGTCACCTTTCGATTTCTTGCCGGAAGCCTTTGGGTGACTCGTGAGGCGTTCGTGCGTCTGGCCTCAGAAATGAGGATGCGCCGATGTCTGCCCGGAGTCAAGCGTGGGGGCCGCAGGTTGTTATGCTTCTGAGCGGATTTGGCGATGACAGCGCCGACGAAACCAAGAGCCGCGTGTTCGCGGTTGCCAGCGTCATTGCTGACGATGATATCTGGCGGGAGTTGGAGCGCTTGTGGTTGGAGCGAAACAAGGGCGTTCCATTTCATGCCACTGATTGCGACTCCGATAGCAAACTCTATGCGGGTAGATCGCACGCGGAGAACAAGGAACTGTATAAGGACTTGGCGCAGATGTTGGCTCACAGTGGGGCGCGCGGCTTCGGGGTTGTTGTTGATCTGGCTGCTCACCGCAAGTTTTTCCCGAATGTTCCGGAAGAGCTTTCTTATCACTTCTGCTTCGTAAGGGTAGTCGGCTTCCTGGCGCGTTATGCCGTGCGCGCTGGAGCTGCCGAATTGAAGCTCAGCTTCGACAACCGACTTGAGACCAACTTCAATGCCGCATACATGTACTCGGTGATGCTCCAAGATGACGACCTGCCCTATAGGCAGGTACTTGCGGGAGACATTTCTTTTCTCTGCTCGGGGAAAAACCCCAAGATTCAAATCGGCGATCTTTACGCCCGCGAATGCATGAAGCTCCTCGACAACATTGTCGGGCCAGTAAAAAGGGACAAGCGCAAATCGATGCTTGCGCTGGAAGAAACCGGACGCTTCGGGGCCGATATGTACAGCGATGAGTTTTTCCAAGACATGCACGACAGAATGGGGGAGCTACAGCGCCGCGCCGGATACAACCAGCAGGATTACTTGCAATGGCTGGAGCGGCACAAATTCCCAGACACGGTCAGCAACAGATTCAAGTTCCTTGCACTCTTGGTCGCAAAGGATGTGGCGTAATGAGTGATTCTGCGGAAGAGAAGAGCCTTCACACTCGACTCGCTGATTGGATCGAACAACTGCTCATCGAAAACATAGCGCTCAAGCGCTATGTGAAGGAGCTTCACGATATTCGGGAAAACGAGCGTAAAGCTCGTCCAGAGTTGCCGTCAGCGCCGACTGCCCTTCAGTTGATCGAAGGTGCGAGAAGAATTGGGGGAACGCCCGATCTAGCCAAGATGCTTCTTCGCCCAGCTCGCGAAGAGATAGAGCGGTCTGCGGATTTGGAGCGGGTAATTGATGCCCTTCTGCGCGCCGCTCCGACTCAAGGGAAACAGAGTTAACAGCCATCACTTCCTCCGGGTTTACTAGGGATAAGGTGCCGCCGGGAAACGGTGAGCGCTATAATGCCCGCATGAGACCTTTGCCAGCGGCGCCGGACGTACCCGGCAACACGCCAGCGGAACGGCTCAGCAATGCCTTGAATCGCGTCCTGCGCGTGTCCAAGGCCGATCTGCTGAAAGAGGAAGCGCGGCAACGGCAGGCCAGTGAACGGAAGCGGGCCAAACGGAAACGCGCTTCCTGATCGCGCGCAAAGCTGTCACGGCTGGTTTCAACCCTACCTGTTTGTTGATGAGTTGTCACCTATATTTGCGCCGAAATTGGCACAGGGCGGACCTGCTAAGACTAGGGCGTAATCCAATGATTCTGTAGCAGTTACATCACTCAGTAGTTAACCGCAGAAATCATTGAATTACGCCTTACAAGCAGGAGGTCGCAGGTTCGAGTCCTGCACTGCCCACCAACCTCCCGGACAATTCAAACTCCGACCCCCCGGCCCCGAACCAGATTCCGCGCCCTGGTGAAATACCGCTGAAAATTGGTGATTGAAAGAGATTGCTGTTGCGCCAGATTGTTGAACGCTGGTGAAGCGCGGCAGCACGTCGTCGTACATGCCGACCTTGATCAGCTTGAGATGCGACCTTGCGATGCACCGGCACCGTCTGCTCGGCCAGCCAGACCTGCCCCATGCCGCCCTCGCCCAGCTTACGGATAATTGGGTAAGGGCCGATGGACTTGGGCCCTCGATCTGTGGCTGCGCCCGCGACTGAAAAGGATATTCCGAACGTCGCAGAACTATCGATCGTAACCCCAGGGGTTGGAGTTTGAGGGAGGCCGGCCGTCGACCTGCATGGCGTCAACTTCGAGTTTGTGGTTGTTCGCGATCCCGCCGGCTTCGTTCAAGTACACGCCCGGGGGAGCCCGAAGTGGAGAGGTGTAGCACGGCCGTACGCGGCATCGGGATCTGCCGCGGTTTATTTGCGTGTCGCCTTTCCTTGCGGAAATCGGATACACCATTGGGCGGCATGGTAGTGCAGGAAGATCCAGACAATACTATTGACATCACCTTCTGGGCGGAATAACAATCAACAATCAAGACCCTCCCAAAAGTTCTCCTAAGAGCCCTCCGCGTATAGTCAGGGGCAAAGGCACCGCCTCTCCTGTGTCGCGTCCAACATCGTTCGCTGATCAATAACCTGGGCACAGCCGGACCGTTCAACTTCTCGGTATTCAGCATGGGCGGCCCCGGTTCGCTGCTCAACATCAACCTGGCTACGGTCAATGGCGCGGTCGGGGTGGCAAACCCGGGCAGGGTTCAGGAATCAGCCCCATCAGTTGTTGTGGGCAACATTATTGTCGGATCACAGGTAAACACCAGCGGCGTGCACGGCCAGAATTACGGGGTTGTCATCGATGACGCTGCTGTTGCCCAGGCCGTTTCTGACGCCAATCACGCGGCCATTTACTTTGCCGGTCTTGATACAACACCGGACGTGCAAGCGCAGCTCCCGTCCAATGGCCGCATCGTTCAGAACCTTACCGTGACCGGCGATGCAGGCTTGAATGTGGTGAACCTGCCTGGCTTCCTGCTCGATAATGGCGCCACGTTGACGCTGACGGGACCAGTCGGCGCCGGTTTCGTTTTCAACATTTCCGGCGATTTCAATCTTCACAACGGCAATATTCAGGTTGCCGATGGCGTTGGCCCGCTGGATGTCGTCTACAACATCATCAAGGTAAATGCGAGGGTCACGACCATGGTACCGACTACGGCCGTTGGTGTCCTGCTGGCGCCAAACAGCGGCGTCAACAGCATGGATAGCCTCAGCTACACTGGCGAGATTATCGGCGGCTATGCCAGGACGATCGTCCTCATGTCCGGGGCTACGGTCTACAATCCGTGCACGGATCTTCTCCAGTAACGGAGGAATCGTCGTGGGAGACGAACCAGGCTGAATACGGGATATCTTCTTTGCGGGTGCCCCACCTTTTCCATCCCTCGGGAAAGGGTGGGACACGAACCTCTAATCCCTGATCCCTGGGCCCCTTCAAACTCCGACTCCACTTGCGTGGGAGACTAAGTGCCCTTGCGAAGTTCCAGTCCTGCACTGCCCACCAGCGATTTCAGGGCGATGTTCACTGCGCCACAGCTTGCAGGTTACTCGGGGGGGCCGGCCCACCTCCGCTCCCGGACATCGTGAACGAAGTAATCAGCGCTTGCCAGCTATCCGAGTTGTGAATATCCGTCATGTTGTTGGCGGTCGCGCCCGCTGAAGCGCTCAGGATGTAACCCGCCGCGTTCACCGTTCCGTCGAACTCGCACTCCTGGTTTGACTGATAAATCGGGCAACTCCACGGAGAGTTCACACTGGTGACGTGCTCGCTGGTGTAGGTGAAGACAAATAGCAGATCTCCCGGGCTGGGTGTAATCGATGGAGCGTTGATCGGTCCGGGACCGGTGTCGTTCGGATTTCCAGGAAAGTAGCCCAGTGGAGAATCCACGTTGTGGGTGAACGTGCATCCAGAGCTTGCGCTGAAATCAATGTAAGAAGTCTGAATATCCGAATGCGTGCCGGTCACAGTAAATGTCGCGGTTTGCGGACCGGCTTCCGCAGCCGACAGAATGTAAAATATGAATCCCTGCCCCTCTCCCGGATTTCCGGGCCCAGGATTGCCTGAAACTGTGGTCCGGGTGGCGGTCTGATTTCCCATGGTCAGACTTACGGGAGTGCAGCTTGAATAACACCACGCAGTGAACGCAACCAGGTCTCCAACAGCATAGACATTTACGGTGACAGTTGCAGTGTTGCCGGAGCCGTTCTGAAGGCCGAAATCCGCATTCCGCTCCGTAGCCGTGCAGGCAGCGAAGCCGGTTGCGGCCGCGGTGAGCAGAATCGTGAGCACAGCAACCAATTTTCTCGCTTGAGGTTTATTTCCACACATAGCAGGGACTTCCAACTTTCCGATGACTTGCGGCGAGCTGCGAACCGGAAATCGCCCGGCCCGCAGCACGCCAATACCAACATACAGCGTGCCGCGTCCCAAACGGACGTGTGCTGGTTTGATTTCAGTTACGTCAGTAACCGTTGCCTCGGGTTTTTCCACGAGAAGCAGACCACACGGGGAGGGGCCTGATCTGCTTCAGCTTGCGATTCAAACAGGGAGCGCCCTCCCGACTCTCTTGCAAGGTTTTTCAGAACGGGGAGCGAGGCGCTGGATCAGGACCAGAGGTCCGACCGAGCGCAGTTCGATACGCTTTAACGAGGATCTCCTTCTGGTAATCCCAGTTCAGGCCGTTCTCGATGCGACTCCTGCCAACCGCGCCCATCTGATGCCGTAATGAGGGCGAGTCCAGCAGCTTTGCGATCTCATTGCCGAAATCTACAGGATCGTTGGCCGTGGCATAGACCGCCGCTCCATCTGCGGAGCGGCGTCCTTCCGTGAGCCCATACATCACCACGGGAAGCTTGTAAGCCATATATTCGAAGATTTTCACCATGGTGAGTTTGTCGTTCAGATCGTTGAGAGGATCGGGTGCCACGCCTACGTCCGCAGTGGCCAGGTACGACAGGAGGGGCTCGCCGTAGAGTGCGCCGGTAAACCGCACGAAGCCGTCGAGGTCTCGTTCCACCGCACGATGTTTCAGTCGTGGCAGCTCTGTTCCTGCGCCGACGAGCACAAAAAGCGTGTCCCTGCGGCCCTTTTTTCGCACAAGGTGTTCGATCGTCCGCAAGAGCAGGTCCAGACCGTCCTGGGGGCCCATCCTTCCGAGGTAAAGAACCATATGCGTTCGCCCTTCTTTAAGTTCCGGACGGGGCGTGCGACAGGGGAAGGAACTCAGGTCGGGGCAGCCTCGCACGATGAAACTGCGGCCGGGCGGAACACCACCGCGAACCAGAGCTATCTCCCGCAGCGTATCGTTTGTCGAGATTGCCACATCTGCCGTGCGAAACGTCAGGCGTTCGGCGAAGCGCGCCACGCGGTAAAGAAAACCGTTGCCAGAGAACCGGGCCTCATAAAGCTCGGGAGTCGGGTCGTGCTGGTCGAAGATGAATCGTACGCCCAGCAGCTTGAAGAACAAGCCGATCAGGAAGATCGTATCGGGGGGATTGCATGCCTGCAGGATACGAAAACGGGTGCGGGCATAAACCCTGAGCGCCAGCACGAACTCGGCGGCCAACGCCCAGCTGTATTCAACAAGGTACTCCAGTTTGCCGGATGCTTCCCAAACAGGGTGACGATAAACGTCGATGCCCTCCAGGGTCTCGCGCGCGGCCTGAAATCCCGGTCCTTGCGGGCAGATGATTGAAACGTGATATCCGGCAGCCGTAAGCGCACGTGCTTCCTGCCACACACGCCGGTCTGCAGGCACAGGCAGGTTCTCAACGATGATACAGACGGGAATGGTTGTTTTTGGCATCCCGGGGAAAACTCCGTTCCCGGACCGATCTCTGGTATGCAAGCGCGCGCTGCGAATGACGGCCCCGCTTGCGGGACTGGGGTCAACGGACGGACGAGGGCTCAACAGAGCTCAGGTCAGTTGCGTGACCAATGCCCGTCCGCCAGCGGAAAACAGCAGCAAGAGATCAACAGCGATCAAAAGGAGGGGGGAGAACGGCCGTCGTGGGGCAGTCGCTCGCGTTGCAGCAAGCGGCCCGGCGCAGTCTCGTACGGCCAATCCTCGCAGCCATGCCGTGGAGTCAAAACGTGGACTATAACGATGGCGGACAGCAGGAGAGCAGAAAAACCGTCCTGCATGTGATGCAGGCAGGCAGAAAGCTGTGAAATCCGCCGCGCCGGATCCTCCAGAACCACCATTGCCGGATGGAAATCGTCGCTGACCGAGATCACGGGAAAAAGCACGAGAAGGAGGGTACTGAGGGCTATCAACGCCGTCAGGTCTGCAGCGTTAACGCGCCTCCGGGATCTCCGTTGTCGTAACCCGAATGCCGCAAGGGCCCCGAAGGCCAGGGCAGCCCAAGCCACATTGAGCAACACTTCCACTAGCAATTCATTGCCAGTCACGACGTCGACCCGAGCCTGCGCGGATAGCACCGCATCGGCTGATGATTGCACATTGTAGACAAACGAGGCAGTCCGGAAAAGAGAAATCAGGCAGGGCTACAGTCGATTAGCGGTTCAGAATCCTTGCACATGCCGATGGCGAGGCTGCCCTTGCATGCGCGCTCCGTGCCGCTCTTTAGGTGCGACCCGGTCTCTCACTGCGCCCTGCCAGGAGAATGGCCTGAAGCTGTCGTCCAGGAGAATCTTATTACTTCCTGATTACCGTCGTAACTGGATCTTGCCTTTTGCGGGGTCAATCTCCGGTTCCCCTCGGCTACTCTGAAGTTGCGGCTGTTGCTGCACGCCCGATTCATCGCAGCGAACGCCGATGGGATGAACTTTGTCAGCGAGCGAGGCCCATCTTCATGGTTTGTAAGCGGCTTATGTCCCTCTTTTCCTTGAGATTTTGCGGCGCTCTGGTCCTGGTTGTTGCTGCAGCCACAGCTGCAATAGCACAAACACCTGTAGCGGAATGGAAGTTCGACGAGGGTTCCGGTAGTACCGCTTTTGATTCCTCCGGTAATGCCGGCAATGCACTGTTGTCACCTGACGTGCGCTGGGTGCCCGGGCTTCAGGGCTGGGCCATCTCTGCCGATGCTGCCAGCCGTGGCTATGTGACCCTGCCTGCTGTGGATCTCGGCGGAACGTCGGCAGTGACCGTCGCCTTCTGGACAAAGCGCACTTATTCCACCGCGGGTGGAGTTCTCTTCGCGGCCGGCAACAATCATCCAGGCTCCGGCATCCCCTTCGCACTTCTACCGGACGACGAGACCTGTCACGGTATTCAGGCTGCCTTACATGGCAACGAGGGTACGACGGCGAATTGCTACTCCCAGCCCTCGTCGGGGGCCTGGCATCACCTGGTGATCGTCTACGACAAGAGCCAGACCGGCGGCAATGCGATAGCTTTCTACGTCGATGGTGTCTTGCAGACCCCCAGCTGGAACCTTT
>Ga0335081_10014760_pt1 | contig 12635 bp, 11 predicted proteins | sample Lox_Sample_35_FD_206713 | JGI IMG/M metagenome (GOLD analysis project Ga0335081, IMG submission 206713) | Soil microbial communities from Loxahatchee National Wildlife Refuge, Florida, United States - Lox_Sample_3.5 | ecosystem: Environmental > Terrestrial > Soil > Wetlands | place: USA...
GTCCCCCAGGGTGCCCGGATCGCCTGGCCGTCACCCCATGTGGCCCAACATGCCCGGCAACGGCCACGGCTCTCCTTATCAGACTCCGCAATTGCTAATCTTAGCAACCAGTTGGGCTGAGGAGGCGCCATGCGGGTCAGCGGATCAGCACGGCGAGACATGTACAACGATCCACCTGGGCAGAGGAAGTTATAAAGCAGCCAATCAGGTGGGCCGTACCCGATTATTTCCCGCGCCGGGTAGTCTCATCCGTCTGGGCTCCGCGCAATACAGGCAAGTCAATGTTCGCCGTCTGGTTGGCGGCTGAGGGGTCGAAGCGCATCGGCGGCCTGCCTAAGCCCTGGGTCTGGCTGAATCCCAGGAAGAACGACCCGCACTCGAGGTTCTCGCTTGAAGGATGTCGCGCACCGTGCTTGGCGGCACACGGATGCCACTCCCGGCGAGTTTCGCCGCTGATCCGCTGGTAGCCCACGTCGGGTTTCACAGGCCAGGCGCAGGACCGCAGCACGAATGTCCTTCATGGTGGATGGGCGTCCTGGACGTTTCCGCGGGTAGGTCCACTTGCGGGCAACCAGGTTGCGTGCCAGCGCAGCAACATCGCCGGTGCCACGAAGAAGATGCTCCACGACCGACGAGGCAACAGCCGCGAGATCGCCGCCAGCAGCACTCTGTCCCGGTCGCCCAGATCGGGCCGGTTCACCCTGCGGCGCAGCACGGCGACCTGATGCTGGAGCGCGAGGATCTCGACCTCCTTGGCTCCGGCTCGCCGCGCCCGAGCAGGATCAGGGGCCGCCCATAATCGGATTTCGGCGCGCCGGGCGCGCTCGCTGCCGCGCTGGCCGGGCCCTACGCCGGCGCCGGCGCCGGCGCCGGCTACTGCGAGCGGATGGATACCGGGTCGTTCATGGAGACGCTCGGCATCCCCGAAGTCACGTTCAGCGCGGCGCTGACGTCGGGGGGCGGCGGCTCTGCGGGGTCGATCGGGCTCGCCCGGGCCGCCATCCTCGCGGGCGACGCGACCTGCGTGGTCACGGTGCTGGCGTTGCAGCAGGCGAAACAGCGGCTCGGTACGGTCTTCGGCGCCGCCCCGGCGACACCGGAGAACTCGTTCCAGCAACCCTCTGGTCTTGTCGGGCCGGGGCATCTCATATCGGTGCTGACCCGGCGGCACATGTACGCCTACGGCACGCGCCGCGAAGCGTTCGCCGAGATCGCGATATCGAGCAGGCAAAACGTGCTGCCGCGGCAGACCGCGCTGATGCGTAAGCCGCTCACCCTGGATGACTACTTCGGCGCGCCGATCATCGCCGACCCGCTGTGCCTCTACGATTTCTGCCTGGAGACCGACGGCGCAGTCGCGGTTGTCACCACGTCACTCGAGCGGGCGCGCGACCTGAAGCACAAGCCAGTGCGTGTGGTCGCCGCAGCACACGGCCGCAGCCGCGACTGGGGCCGTGGCTGGGAGTGGATGGGCATGCCGGAGGAGACGTTCGCCTCGTCCGGGCACGCGCCCATCGCCAAGCACCTGTACCGGCGGGCCGGCGTAGGTCCCGCCGACATCGACGTGGCCCTGCTCTACGACCACTTCTCGCCCATGGTGGTCATGCAGCTCGAGGACTACGGATTTTGCCTCAAAGGCGAGGGCGGGCCGTTCGTCGAGAGCGGTGCGATCCGCTACAAGGGCGGGTCGATCCCGGTCAACACCCACGGCGGACAGCTGTCCGAGGCCTACGTGATCGGCATGACACACATCAGGGAGGCAGTCGAGCAACTGCGCGGCGTCGCCGTCAACCAGCTCGATGGCGCCGAGCTAGCCCTGGTGACCGGCGGGCCCGCGGCGCTGCCGGTGAGCGGATTGATCCCGGGAGCAGACTGATGAGTTCAACCCGGGCGGTCGCGCTACCCTGCGACCACGTGCGCATCAGCACCAACGCCATCACCGAGCCGTTCTGGCAGGCGGCGAAACGCAGCCGGCTCGCCGTCCCGGGCTGCGCCGACTGTGGCCACTTCCGTCTGCCACCGACCCCGTTCTGCCCCAATTGCCAGTCGGAGAACGTCGACTGGGCGACGCTACGTGGTAGCGCCGTCCTGTTCAGCTTTGCGTCGTCGACCGCCCGCCGTTCCCTGACGTGCCGGACTTTACCTACGTCCCCGCGATCGTCGACCTGCCGGACGCGCCGGCAGCGCGGCTGGTGAGCAACATCGTGGACGCCGACGTCGGTGACATCCACATTGGCATGCGGCTGCAAGTCGCCTTTCACCCGATCAGCGATGGCTGGAAGGTGCCAGTATTCCGGCCGGCGTGATCCGGAATCGCCGCTTGTCAGGCGAGCCGGACTGCGCAAACGCGAGGTGGTTCCGTCAGCTACCTGGGGCCACCGGCCACCGCTCGGCCCAGTGAAGCGGGCGGCGGAACAGGATCCGGGCCGCACGGGAGAGCGACTGATGGTCAGGGCGCGTACTTCAGCACCAGATCCCCGACGTGCGGGAGCGCGGCCTCGACATTCCTGGCTGCGCTGCCGCGGACGGCGCCGTACGCCTTGATGACCGTGGGCCGACCGGAGGCCGCCGCGCGGGCATCGGTCACCGACAGCAGGGCCTGCGACACCTCCTCGCCGCGCTTGGCCCGGTAGTCGCCGGCCAGCCCCGCCGCGGTGGCCGGGCTCAGCCCCGGCACCGGTGCCAGCTGCTGTCCCGCCGCGTCGGCGCGCGGGCGGGCCAGCCCGATCAGGAAGTCCTCCCCGGCCAGCTGCGCCGCCGCGACCCCGGCCAGCAGCTCATCGGCGCCGTAGCCGCGGTCCCGCTGCTTGATCGGGCCGACCGCCGCATCCGCTGCTGGCGCCGCGGCTGACCGTATTCGGGTATGACCGCAGGGGCCGGGGCGACAGCGGCGATACGCTCCCGTACGCGGTGGACCGGGAGATCGAGGACATCCAGGCGCTGATCGAGGTGGCCGGCGGGACGGCTGCGCTGTACGGTCACTCTTCTGGTGCGGCGCTCGCGCTGGACGCGGCGCTGCAGCTTGGCGGCAGCGTCAGCAAGATCGCCATGTACGAGGCGCCCTACAACGACGACGCCGCCCGGCGGGCGTGGCGCCGCTACCTCGAGCAGCTGGCCGAGGCACTGGCAGCGGGCCGCCACGGGGACGCGGTGGCGTTGTTCATGGCCTACGTCGGGACCCCGGCCGAGCAGATCGACGGCATGCGCAAGCAAGACTTCTGGCCGGCGATGGCGGCGCTGGAGCCCACCCTCGCCGATGACCACACCGCGATCCTCGGCGAGGACGCGGCCGTGCCGGCCGAGCGAGCGGCACGGCTGTCCATGTCGGCGCTGGTGACGTACGGAACGGCAAGCTTCCCATTCATGGCCGAGACCGCCCGGCAGCTCCAGCAGGCGATGCCGCATGCCGAGCTGCGGGCGCTGGAGGGTCAGGACCACAACGTCAGCCCTGCCGCCCTCGGCCCGTTGCTGCTGGAGTTCCTGACCTAGCCACCAGCCTCAGCCGCGGTCAAGGCCCGCCGGGAACGCCAGCGTCGGCCGAGACCGAATCGCCGTGACAGGGTTGCCCCGGCACCATCGAGGGCGTGATCGGCCGTCGTGTCACCCGGGCGCGCATCGCCGCCGTTCGGCGCGGTCGGTGATATCCGCCGCTATGCGCGCCTGCCTCTGTCCGGCGGAGACGCTGTCGCACCGCGCCGAACAGGTCGATCTGCGCACCGCTGCATCTCGGCGACATGGCTCGCCCATTTCACTGTCATGACCTGATATGCCTGTGATCGTGAGGCACCAGGATCGAGGCGCGCTGCGCCTCGATCACAGGCATGATCAGGCATTATGCCGAGCCCGAAGGGCGATGTGATCTTCGATCACCAGCATAATGCCGATGAGTGCGCGTCGGTTCGGTGACGCCTCGCCCTAGTTTTGGTTTCCGCGGCTGAGATCGTTAGGCGGCTGAACGCTGGATGCAGCGCCTCAGGACGGGGACGAGGTTGCATGGTACGGTCTTCGCGGCGCGGGTCGGCTTGTCCGGCCGGGGGGCGGTCGCGGTGAACGTCTTGCCCGTGTGCTCTGTATTGTCGGTCAGGCCGGACGGTGGCCACCAGGTGCTTTCCCCTGGCGGCTGGGAGGCGGCGATGACTGACGACCGTGAGCTGGCCGGGCTCGATCCCTTTGCCCTGCTCGATGGGGAGGCGGAGCGCCTGGATGCCTTCTTCTTTGGCCTCGGCGAATCCGGCTGGAACCGGGCGTCGCGGTGCGCTGGGTGGACGGTGCGGGACGTGCTGGGGCACCTCACCGCCGGCGAGGATTATCATCGGGCCTGCCTGGATGGGACGGTCGCGGTGTTTCTCGCGCGCTTCGCCGGGCGCGGCGGTACGGACTTGGACTCGGTGAACGCGCTCGGCGTCGCTGGCTACGCTGCCCTGTCCCCGGGCGAGGTGCTCGCCCGCTGGCGTGCTGCCAGCGCGGACAACCGCCGCCGGTTCCGTGAGCGAGGAGATGGCGTGGTGGACACCTCTGTCGGCGATTACTCCTGCCGCTGGCAGGCATTCCACGTGGCCGCCGAGCTCGCCACCCACGCCGACGACATCGGCGTGCCCGCGGCAGGCGGCGAGCGTGGGAAGCGGGCAACATGGCGGGCCCGCTACTCCCGGTTCGCGCTTGCGGAGGCCAAACCTCACCTGACGATCCAGGCTACCGGCGCGCGCACGCTCATCACCGATGGATCGGACACCGTAGAGGTCGATGACCACGAGCTGGTCGAGGCCGTGATGGGCCGTCTGGACGAGACGTGCAGGCTCAACGCGAAACTCCGGGAGCTGCTGTCGACTATGCCGTGACCCTACGCGGCATGGCCCGGTCAGAAAGCGCCACGGGTGTCGGCCTGTGTTCTGCCATGACCGGGGCAAGAACCCGCATCACTTGCCGTACTGCCCGATCTGGAGGATGTTCCCGTCGGGATCCTTGAACCACGCGCCCCGCGCGCCGCTCTCATGCTCGGCGATTCCATCGACCGTCTTCACTCCTGGGAGGTCGTACTCCTCGAACACGATCCCGCAATCCCGAAGCTGTCTGACAGCGGACTCGACGTCCTCTACCTCGAACCTCATGCACGTGCTCTTCGCCTTGTCGGCAAACTCAGATCGGTAGACCAAGAACCACGAGCCGCCCTGGGTCTCATACCGGATACCAGTCCCGTGCCGTTCGTCGCTGGCCGTAAGCCCGAGCACGCCGCTATAGAACTCCTTGGCCCGGCCGAGATCCTTGACAGCGCGAGCAGCTTTGCGAGTCCAGCTCGGCTCGTCCGCCAGGACTTCGGTCGTTGGCGCCGGGGTGTCGAAGTCTTCGACCTTGATGCCGTGGGTGCGGCGTTCGGCCATCTCGGTACGGATGTCGCTGACCTGCCACGCTGCCTGACCGAGGCGGCGCAGCGCCGACAGGCATCGACCCAGACGTCGTTGACGTCTTTCCCGTCCGCGATGGCGCGGGCAATGTCTGCCGCGGTGATGATGCGGGCCGGCTGACCGGCCCGCGCATCCACGACTACCGGCCCGCGCATCCACGACTATGAGAGCCGTGGTACCCGCGTGCTTCATCGGGTACGCGGCCGCGGCCGCGTGGTCGTGCTGGTGGACCGTGGTCGGCGGTAGCTGCATGACGTCGGCGACGGTGGCCGCGGCCGGCCGCGGATGAGACGGCGATTCCTGCGCGGAGACGCCTGTCCTGATCTGTTCCATTTCCGGCCTCCTGACATGCCGATGCCGATGGCGATCATGTTGTGCTCGGCGGGGGTGGGCACGTTCACCCGGCCGCTTTCTGGGTCCCGGCCGCGGGTGTGCTGGCCGGCGGGGGGTTACCGGCCCGCGGCGGGCTGGCGGCCGGGCCAGGTAGCGGTGCACTAGGGGGATGGTGGCCGCTCCTTCGCCGACTGCGGAGGCGACCCGGTTGACCGATCCGCGGCGTACGTCACCGGCTGCGAACACCCCGGGCAGGCTGGTCTCTAGCGGCAGCGGCGGGCGGCCGGGGGGCCAGCGGGTGCCGGCGGGCAGGTCAGGGCCGGTGAGGATGAACCCCCGCCGGTCGCGTGCCACGGCGTCGCCGAGCCATTGCGTCCGGGGCTGCGCGCCGATCAGGACGAACAGGGCGTCAGCCGGGACGCTGCGCCGCGCCCCGGAGGCGGTGTCCTGCAGGACCAGCGATTGGAGATGGCCGGTGCCGGTGCCGTCGGCGACCTGCACGCGGTAGCAGACGTCCACGTTCGGGGCAGCGCCGATCTGGCGGATGAGGTAGTCGGACATGGTGTCGGCCAGCGACCGTGCGCGGACCAGGATCGTCACCCGGCCGGCCCACTTGGCCAGGTGCAGCGCGGTCTGCCCGGCGGAGTTGCCGCCGCCGGCGACGAACACGTTCCGCCCGCGCATGGCCGGGGCCTCGCTGGCCGCGGCGCCGTAGAAGACCCCCTGGCCCTGCAGGTCCTCCAGGGCCGGGATAGCGAGCCGCTGGTAGGTGGCGCCGGTCGCGATGATCACGGTGCGCGCGGTCAGGACGCTGCCGCCGGACAGCCGCAGCCGGTGGTGGCCGTCCTTTCCCGACAGGTGCTCGGCCTGGCGCATGTACAGGAACGTGGTGCCGAAGGTCCAGGCCTGCCGCCAGGTTTCCTGCGCCAGCCTGGCGCCGCTGATGCCCTGGGAGAAGCCGGGGTAGTTGCGGATCATCGAGCTGGTCCCGGCCTGGCCGCCGATGGCCTCATGCTCGATGACCAAGGTCCGCAGGCCTTCGGAGGACGCGCCGACGGCGGCGGCCAGCCCGGCCGGGCCCGCGCCGACCACCGCGAGATCGAAGACCTCGCCGGGCGAGACCGGTGTCATGACGCCGAAGGCGTCGGCGATCTCGGCGTTGGAGGGGTTAACCAGCGCTGGCCGTCCGGCCCCGAACCGGAGCACGACAACCGGCAGGTCCGGCGAGGCCAGGCCGAGTTCGCCCAGCAGCTGCCGGGCGTGCCCGGAGGCGGCGTCGTAAAAGCCGGCCGGGACCCGGTGGCGGGCGAACAGGTCCCGCAGCTCCTGAGACCGCGCGGACCACCGCTCGCCGATCACCTGCACCGGCTCGAAGCCGCCGCCGCGCTGGCTGCTCCACTCCCGCAGGAACTCGGTCACCGAGCGGTGGAACTCCTCATCCGGGGCCTGCACCGGACGCCACACCCAGTGGTCGAGGGTGCCCACGGTGACCGCGGCGAAGACCGACCGCACCGATTGCCAGTCACCCCAGCTGACCGCGGCCACCCGAAGCGCCGTCGGGTCGATGGCGCGGATCGCGGCAAGCACCTCGATGCCATCGGGGTCCCGGGCGCCGACCCCGCCGATGACCAGCGCCACCGGCAGGCCAGCGGCCCGCAGGTCCCGCATCCAGGACGCCAGCTCCGCGGGCCGGCCGCAGGCGAGGGTCTGATAGTCCGCGCCGTACCGCTTGGACAGCTCCCGGTGCAGGCTCTCCAGGGCGCCAGGCTCCCGGCCGACGATGACGATGGCCGCCTGGGCCTCGGCGTCTTCACCGCGCACGGCGGCAGCCGGCCCCTCGTACGCCGCGGCGGCAACGCCCGCTGATGCGCTCATGTCGACCTCTCCAGATGCGTAGTTTGAGATTCGGTGACCGCACGGGAATGCCGGCGCAGGACCGGGACGTACCCGCGCAGTGCCCTGCCGTGCCCGGCCGGTGCGGCTGAGGCGTCCGGCTGACCGGCCGGACGCCGGGAACCAGGCTCGTTTCCCGGGCTGCCCGTCGCTGTGGCTGTCGTGGCCGCGGGCTGGCAAGGCAGATGGACGGGGCAGGGCGTGTCCTTGTACCGAGCCGCACAAAGCATGATCAGCGCCGTGGCCACGATCTGGATCCCGCCGAGCACGATGAAGACGCCCGCGTGGATGGCGATGGCGCGTGCCGTGGTCAGAACGGACGCCAGGAGCCATACCTCAAATGCCAGCCGGCTGATGCCAGCCGAGCAGCGGGCCCGGATGAGGTGGGAAATCTGCGGCAGGTAGGCCGCCCCGGCCAGCCCGGCGCCGGCAAAGCCCGCGATCTCCGTGGCGGTCAGCATCGCTGGCTCCATGACCGAGGCGCCTGGTCATACCCGGGATCTCCAGGCGTGATCAGGTCAGCGCGCGGTGGACGCCCGTTAGCGAGGTAACAGGCTTTGCGCATAAGGTCCTGCCTGGTGATCCCGGAACGGGCGCCGGCATACCCGCCGCTGCCGTCCTGGCGGGGATGGTGCTGCTTCATCGTGATCTCCGGTGCAAAGTGATCAGCGCACGGCGTGCGCGCGGCCGATGTCAAGGCGCTGGATCCAGGCCGGTCTGGGCGGGAGCCCGCCGGCTGCACGCCTGCTGTCCTGCCTGGCCCGGCGGGCGCCCGGTCGTGGTGATGCCCGGTGATCCTCAGCGGGCCGGCGACGCGTATCAGCGGAGGGTGAGGATGGTTTCCAGGTAGGTCGCGGGGATGGCGATGCTGCCGCCGTGGTTGCGGTCCCAGCGGCGGGCCAGCTGGGCCAGGTCGGCGGCCAGCGCGGCGCGGCCGTTGTCGTCGAGCACCTCGAATGCCTTCAGGGCGGGCCCGTACCAGCGGCGGAAGAACGCGGCGAACTCCTCGGGGGAGGTGAACCGCCAGGTGCAGGTGCGCTGCGTGGACCGGGCATCGGCGGCCGCCGCGCCGAACAGGCCGGACAGGTGCTGTTCGGTGCCCCACAGCAGCGGCGATGCGACGCCGGGCGGCCCGGGCACGTGCCGGGTGATGACACCGAACATCTGGCCGATGAACCCGTCGGGGGTCCACGAGGCCAGGCCGACGGTGCCGCCCGGGCGGGCGGCCCGGATGATCTCGTCCGCGGCCCGCTGATGATCGGGCGCGAACATCGCCCCGAAGACGGAAAGCACCGCGTCGAATGACCCGTCCTGCACGGGCAGGTCTTCGGTGTCGCCGAGCCGGAACTCCACGTCGAGGCCCTCGGACACCGCGCGCCCGCGTCCGTCCTCGAGCAGTCCGGGAACATAGTCGATGCCCAGGGCGTGGGTGCCGGAGCGGGCCGCCGCCAGGGTGGCGTTGCCGTTGCCGCACGCGACGTCCAGCACCTGCCAGCCCGCCTGCAGGTCGGCCGCGTCGGCCAGCAGCTCGCTGGCCACCACGATGCGGGAGGCGACGACGGCGTAGTCGCCGCTGGCCCAGGTCTTCTGCTGACGCGCCTTGATGACCGACAGGTCCGCACGCGCCGTTGCCGTAGTCATAACGACTCCTCTTTCCCGGGCCCCGGTATGGGGCGCTCCGGTAAAGAGCTTGCGGCCGCGGCAATGCCCCGGACGAGTGATGGTCTGATACCACCACCGACCGGGCAGCGAGCCAGCGAACCGGGTATCACGCGGCCTCGAACGCCGCGGGCTGGTCCGCCGTGAGCCCGGCGCCCGCGGCCGACCCGGACGGTACACGCTGACACCGGCGGGAGAATCGGTGACCCCCATCGTCTGGGCCATCGGGCACTGGGCCGCCGAGTGGACCTTCGGGGACCCCGCTGAGGAGGACTGCGACGGCCGGTCGCTCATGTGGCGCCTGCACCAGCACGCGAACCCGGCCAAGCTCCCCCGGCAGCGCACCGTCGTGCACCTGACGCTGACCGGCGCGGGCGCCGCCCAGGGCTGGCTCGACATCCAGCGCGGCGCGGTCACCGTGTGCACCGACGACCCCGGCTACGACGTCGACCTGGCGGTCCAGGCTGACACCGGGCAGATGCAGCGCTGGCTGGTCGGCCTCGTCCCGTTCCGTGACCTGATCGCCAACGGCCACGCCCGCATGCTCGGACCCAGCCGGCTCGCCCGGGCGTTCCCGACCTGGTTCGACACCACCTACTTCGCCGAGGGCCTGCGCCGGGCCGGGCAACGCAGGCGAGAGGCCGTACCCGCCTAAGGCCTGACCGCCTACGCGCCGCTGCCCGCACCATGCCACTATGGGCGGCGGGATCAGCACAGCACCGGGCCCGGCCCCAGGAAGCGCTCACGGGCAAGACGAATACGCTCGTCCGGGAACGGGCCAATTGCCGTCGGCCACCGTCAAGGACGCGCCCGTCAACGGCTCACCAGCCGCCCAACCAGACGCTGACCGCCGCCCGCCGAACCAGAAGAAGAACTCACCGGCAAAGACGGGCAGGTGGTCTCCGGCCACCAGCAGCGGCCGACCTGCCGCGCGGCGGCGGAACCCTCACCGGCCATCCGCTTGCCGCATCAACCTGCCGGCCCCGGGGCCACCGGCCCGGGCTTACGGGGCATCGCGACGCTGCGGTCCCAGCCGGCACCGGCTACCGGGCCTGACCCGCCTCTGCTCTCGGCCGGGCCATAGAGCAGCAGCCGCGATGCCAGCCCGTCCGCCGCGCTGTCCGGCCAGGCGACGAGGCTGGTGCTGCCCGCGGCCGGGCGCGGCCCCTGAAGAAGTACCGTGCAAACAGCTCGGCAAGCGCGTCGACGGCCCGCCACGAACGCCCAGAACCGGACGATATGCAACCGTCCGCCCACGCAACCAGCGCAACTCCGAGCCACGCCGATTCAGCGATCTGGCCCACCCGGAGGATGGGTACCAGTGCTCAGCCACGTGTCTCACTGCATTGCTGATCACGAATGGAGATGCTGGCCTCTGCATAAGGATGCGCAGAGGGAACTCGCTCACATCGGCATACCAGGATGGGTCTGATGGCGCGAGATGACGCCGTGCCTGTTCAGGTGCCGGAGGCCATGTAGGCGGCGAGGATTGTAGTTGGGGTGGCGGTCGAGGTTCTTACGGGCCCGGTCGTAGCGCATTGTGGTTCTGGGGTCGGCGTGGCGGGCTGCGATCTGCACGTCACGAAGATCCACTCCAGCGTCGAGCATGGCGGTGACGTGTGCCTGAGCATATGCGGATGGGCCCGGAGGATCCGCACCCCTGCGGTCTCGGCTATCCGGCGTAGCCGAGGTGTCGCGGCGTGCCGGTCCATCCGCGCGCCCAGTGTTGAGCAGGACCGGGCCGGTTGCGCGGTCCCCGGTGGCCCGGTCGATGGCCCGGCCGGCCGCGCGGGTGGCAGGGGGACCAGCACGACCTTGCCGCCTTTGCCGCAGACCCGCAGAACCCGATGGCCATGTTCTTCGCCGAGGTCTTCGATGTTGGCGCCGGTGGCTTCGAAGATCCTGGCTCGATGGCGCCGCGGCGTTCGACCACGGCAGGCCATCACCGCAAGCGGTTCGGCTTACGAGACTGCCACGGAGCTCGTAGCGGGCGTTTTCGGAGCAGAATACGACGACCGGCGGACCAGTCGAATTCAATGGCGGAAGGTGACGTCATGGACGTGCAGTTCATCACCAGCGTCGCAGTGATTACCCCTGACCCGAGCGTCAGCCGGGGGTTGTACGTGGACGCGCTTGGCTTGCCGCTGACCGCGGAAGGTGACGGCTACCTGCACAGCGAAGACATCGACGGTTGCAAGTCCTTCGGGATCTGGCCGCTGTCTCAGGCTGCGCAGGCGTGCTTCGGCACGCCTGACTGGCCAGTGGAGCGACCGGTGCCGCAGGAAGTTCCCCAGCTACTTCCCCTACAACGGCAAGCTGTGCATCAACGGCAACCATTGGGCACAGCGGCAGGCGGCCAGGGCCGGAGGTCATACCGGTACCCGGCCACCCGGTCCGCTGGGCTGAACGGGTGCGGCAGCCGGGCCAGCCATTTGCGCAGTTCAGCGGGACGCCGGAGGTCAGGGCGTCGAGGTGGAATCCGCCGATGTAGGCGTCGAGCTCGTTTTCTACCATCATCCGTTCGGCGTAGCGGGCGAACAAGTCCTTGCCGGTGGTGGTGACTTCGTTGCTGATGAGCAGGGTGGGCTCGTCGCGGCCGATGTTCTTGACCGCGATCTGGCGGACTTTCCCGCTGACGCCGGTGAGTTTGATCGTGTCTTCGTGCAGGCGGGGCCGCCGGTACCGCCCGGACCGGGTGATGGTGGCGGTTTTCCATGCTGATGCGGGCAGGGCGGCGAGGTGGGCGAGTTCTTTCTTGCCGCGCTGGCGCAAGGTGAGCCACTTGATGCGGCGGCTGGTGAGCTCGTCGAGAATCTTGTAGGTGGTCAGCTGGGAGTCGAAGACCAGCAGGCCGGGGTCTGATCCGGTGGCGGCTTTCCAGTAGTCGGCGAAGGCGATGATCTCTTTGGCTTGCCCGGCTGTGCGTCCAGAGACTGGAGGTTGATCATGTAGTCGGTTGATCGCTAGTCGCGCTCGTCGTTGCTTGCCGGTGTAAGTCCGGCCGGGGTAGCTGCCAGGAGGCCCCGCCCCGTAGCAGGCTGGCGGTGCCGGGGGGAAACGCCCGGTGCCGGAGCCCAGCGTCAAGAGCCCTTTTGGGGGAGCAACCGGACGGTCCGTAGCGTGAAGCGAAGCCTGCCGCGTCGTTAAAATCCCTGCCGGAAGGCAGGAAAGAGGGAGAGCCGAGCCCCGAGCTTCAGGGTGAAGGCCATGGAAGCGGTGAAGATCCTGGAAGCAGCCGCGAGGGACTCCCCGGCGTAAGGGGCTCGGAACGTCCGGATAGTGACGGCGGGAACTGGAGAGGCCCTCCCCGGCCCGGTGACCTGCGGATGGTGTCACCGGAGCGGCGTG
>Ga0335081_10014761_pt1 | contig 12635 bp, 16 predicted proteins | sample Lox_Sample_35_FD_206713 | JGI IMG/M metagenome (GOLD analysis project Ga0335081, IMG submission 206713) | Soil microbial communities from Loxahatchee National Wildlife Refuge, Florida, United States - Lox_Sample_3.5 | ecosystem: Environmental > Terrestrial > Soil > Wetlands | place: USA...
CATCGATCTCACGCACCCGCAGGCGATCAGTCACCGGCCCAGTCTGCGCGATCAGCACCGGCAGGGAAAGCAACCAGCGGGCCAAGCCGGACAGGGCAAACGTGACCTGCTACGGCACTAGTTCTCCGATCTTGCCTTGCGCGTACGGCCAGGTCAGCCACGGTATGCCACAATCTGCCTGCTCTTTGCAAGCAGGGGATCCCGGATCGAGTCTCGTTAACTCCACCGGGCGAAACACCGTTATTCAAGATCGCTAGCGGTCCAGCTCACCCGCGGTGTGGGAGTAACAGAGGGCCGCCGATGCCGAACAGGTGGCCCAGGCCGTGGAGGGTCATCCACAGGATGTGCTGCACCGCCTGCGAGGGCACGAGATCAGAGAGCAAGAGACTGAACAGAGCGCCGTTGAACAACACCAGCCAGTCTTTCCGGCCCATGCGGCGGCTCGCCTGCTCGGCGTGATCCAGCAAGTCCTCTACCGCTGCTAGTTGCTCGCCTGTTAGCTCATACGTGGTCTTGATGTACTCTCCGACCTGCTGAATCTGGTTGGAGATCTCAGCTCGTTCGAGTTGAGTGAACGGTGTGTTCGCAAAGTGCTGCTGACCAGCGAGAAGTTCCTTGCTCTGGCGGAGCTGCGCCCACAGGTCGGGCGTGGCTGCATATTTCTCGGCTAGCTCATGGGCCTTCCGAGCCCATATCTCAACTAAGGAAAGTAGCTCGGGCCAGGCCAGATTCATGCCCGGGATTAACGGTGAATGCGCTCGCACCCCCCCATAATGCCAACTTAAAGTTATGATAGGCCTGCCGCTCCTTTTTACGTCTCTGCGCAGCTGGCGCCTTATCGCCATCTGTCAGCCACCCGTGGATTGAGAAAGTCTCGCCGCTAGGTAACACAGCGAAGTATGACCCCGAGACTTGATGATCAAGAGATGCCCATGCCGATCCGTCCTGAGCACCTAGCAGGCGAACCTTCAGCTCGAACTCCGTCACCCGAGCACCGGCCTGCTCGATGGCCTGGAAGAGGTCATTCCGTTGGGACTTCGACAGTAAGTCCCCTAGCAGCATGGCGAGATCTAACTCATCTGGGGGCGTTGGCACGGCCTAAGGTTACCGCCCAGCAGGCGGTGAGATGGGCATGACTGAGCGACGATAATCTCTGTACCGAGTTTCCTCTGGCTATGATGCTCAAAACTGCCACACGCCGCTTTAGTCCTGCTGCTCGCCCCAGCCAGATGAGCAGAACTATTATAAAGGCACCTAATCCCATAATCAGTAATCCTGCAAGCATTACGAGGCTTTCCGATGATTTTTGCCCTTTGATCATAGATATTGGAACGTCGGCCCAGAGCGCTGACACACGTGGACGATCCTGGATGGCTTGCCCAGAACTACGGATCAGATGGTTGCTGCCCTAGGGGCGCCCCTACAGCAGCCTTAGGGTGCCCGTGACAGTACGGGTAAGCGCTTGGCAGCTAGTAAGGCAGCAAGGGCGAAGGGCTAGGTCACGCCGCCAAAATCGCTACCGGAGCCTCGAAATCGACACCCTGATAAGGAATAAGTCAACGGATCAGCATCAGGCCGTAACCTGTGAGTCATGGACCTTGGCCAGATCGTTCGCGACTTTGCCTTGGGCATGGAAGCTGCTGATCATCGCCACCCCCAAGCCGCAAGTAGCGTGACGCAACGAGGCTGTATCAGCCGGGGATCGGTCCATTCAGCGAGGATGCGGCAGTAGCAATGACTTTGGCTGAGATGCGGGCAGCGGGCGATGGTGCCTACGCAGTCGCTGGGAAGCGCCGCTACCCGTCGGGTAGGTCTGTGTGCGATCTTGCTATTGGAGGTCTGCCGGACTGGGCGATTGAGGTGAAGCTGGCACGGCTAGGGCGCGATAACGGGACGTACGAAGACGCAGCCATCAAGAAGATCCTCTCGCCCTACCCCGAGGACCGGAGTGCCATAACCGACTGCCAGAAGCTTGCAGGGAGCGGCTTTGCCGGGAGGCAGGCAGTCCTGATCTACGGATTTGAAGATCCCGCTCGGCCTCTCTCGTGGTTGATCGAAGCCTTCGAGGCAATCGCAGCACGAGTGGTCTCGCTGGGCGAGCGCGACGAGGCACCACTGGCTCACCTGGTGCATCCAGTCTTCGCGGCAGGGAGGGTTTACGCCTGGGAGGTTCTGACAGCAGAAGTGACAGCAACACCAGCATCCATCGGGCCAACTCCGCTCACCCTGACGACCGCCAAGGCCTTGTCGATCGGACTGTGACCCATGGTTGCCCATTACTGATAAGGAAGAGATCAGTTCGTGTTCGCGGCGAAAACTCCTGGCCGGGCTCAGCTCCGGGGATGGCCGCTCAATGTCTGGGGGTGCCCCTCCACCCGTCAAGGGCACCCGAAGATCCTTTCAGAACCGCTTCGCAGAAAGCATCTTCGGGACCCGCCCTTGAGCGGCGGAGCCTCTGCACCCCCTCCGGCCAGGAACCAAGGGCCAGGCACCAGCCTGCCCGGACGGGACGCGGGCCATCCCCTGTAACAGTATGCGCGAGCAGTGCTCTCACTTGCCGTTGACGGTAAGCCAGTCCCAGCACGGATCCGGCGGCGCTACGGGGACTGCCCACGGCGCGGGAGCATCACTTGGCAGAGGCTGTTCGTAACCACGGCGAAACAGCAGCCTCAGTTGAAGCCTGCTCGAACGGTTCCGGCGCAGGTAGGAGCCATGGCGCTAACACGGGCCGCCGACTCCCCGTAAAACCGCGGGCGTCGCGCATCTGCCGTATCCCTCGTTGATGCTTAGCCCGCTTAGTGCACCGCGGTCAGCCGCTGTCGCCCTCTGCTCGCCGAGTATTCTCCAGCCATGAGCGACGATGGCGAGGCCGTACCCGGCGAGGTACTGACATCCCGCGGTCCTGTTGCATGGGTAAGAGGCGCCGTGCGACGAATCTGGGTTCCTGCGGCCGCCGCACTGGTCCTTGTTCTTGTAGCGCTTGGGATCATTTTCCGGCACTCGCTGAGTTGGGGTGATGTCCCGACTTGGGTTCTGGCCGTTACGACGCTTCTGGCTTTCCTTGCTGCGGCGTTTGCCGGGTTGGTGGCTTATGAGTTGCTTAGAGTCGAAAGCGCCAGAGATCAGGCAGCAAGCGTAGAAAGGAGCCGTGTCGCCGCCGAGCGAAGGCAAACTGAGGCTGAAAGGGCCGCGCAGCGCGAAGCTGACCGACGCGCCCAGGCTAACAAAGTTACAGCCTGGTTCGATTCCTATAGGGCAGGAGTGCCCAGAGATCAGTACTATCCGGGCAGTCCCGCGGTTGCGACTGCGCCTACCACATGGGGAGCTGCCATCCAGAACGCCTCAGAATTGCCGATCTTCGACGTCCGAGTGTCTTTCTACAGGGTGAACGATCCAGGTAACGGCAGCTCGTGGACGGCTGATCTGCGTTACACCCCGCCAGAGAGATTTCGGGTCATCGCACCGAGCCACATCCGGCATTTCGATCTGCCCTCTACTGTCCCGAAGACGGGCGAGGAATGCAACGATTACGTTTATGTGGTTGGCGTGGAGTTCACCGATGCAAGCGGCGTCCGCTGGATGAGGGATGCGCACGGCGCGTTAGTAGACCAGAGCGGTTCGGTCTAACGTTGGCCAAACGGTGCCTCCGGCTGGGTGGCCTGCCCGCTACATGGCCGATTCGACGGCTGGCCAAGGGTCATCCCAGCAGTGACACATCGAGGACCTAGCGAAACGCGGCAGCTGGCCGCATTCTGGCCGCATAACAACGCTCAACGCTGCCACTGCTTGCGCATCGCTGAGCAGCATCGGACCAGGTCATTGCGCATATGGGCCGGTGGCGGATGTGCCCGTATATCTCTACGGATTAGATGCTCCGGACTTCTCAGCAGTTGCTGCTCTGCGGCAAGTTCCAGTCGCCGCAGCCCTCCGTACCTGTGGCGCCGGGCTGGGCGCCGGCGGCCCATGAGTGCAAGGCCGCCAACGCCTTCTTGGCAAAGGTCTCTGCGTCCGTCATGTTGTTGTTGGTGAGCGATACGCCCATGAAGCCAAAGTTGGCCATGGCCTGCTTGTACTCGTGCCGGTGCACGGGCGAAGGGTTCTGGAGCGCGGCACCGGCGGCCTCGGCCAACTGGAACCCCACCCCGCCCGTGCCGATGATGTCCTGGGAGTCGCCCGCGTTCAAATCCTGGTTAAGTTGCCGCATGTCGGAACCAACGTCCAGCCAGGACTGATAACCGGAGCTATTCTGCTCCCAATTGGTCTCGGCGGCGGGCTGCGCGGGCGGAGGTGGGGGCGGGGGTGGCTGTGTCTGTTGCACCGCGGCTGCCGCGGTATGGTGCTGCGGCGGCTTGCCACCGCAGGCGGCGGCCAGCGCTACGGCCAGAAACAGCGCGGCCCACCTCGCGTACTTCACAACGGTTCCTCCCGTTCTCGCTCGCTCTGCCTACTAGGTGCGCTCACTGTGAGCCCGACCTGAATCGAGGACTATTCCTGAACTGAGCGTCTGTCGCAACCCCTTTCCGCTATTTGGCTGTTCCGGCGTTGAACGGACCGCGAATGGGTCAGGTAAGCAATCTTTGACAGCGGACCATCGATGGTTTCCGACCCGAAAGGTCATATTTTGCAAGCATATGGTCAGCCCCGGCACAGTCGATGGCTTCTGAGTGACCAACTGAGTGACAACAAGGGCAACGGACGACGTACAACGACGGACGCACGCGGACGATAGAGGCAGGTCAACCGATGAATCGCAGATCGTCCGGGGCATACCCAGTTTGCCTGATAACGAAGAAGTCCATGGTTCAAGTCCACGCAAGCCCACCACGAGAACCGGCCAGACCCTACTCCCTGCGCCAGAGGATGAGGAAGGTAGCCGTCTAGTGCGGCTATTACCACCACTTGAATATGGGTCGCTGCCATACCTTTCGTGCGCCCTTGGTAGGATCGGACGCAAGAATGTAGACCGCCGACGCAATAGCCAAAAAAACAATCACGCAGATAAAGCATGCGAAGGTAATCCATTGGTACCAACCATTTGTGTCTTGAAACATAAGCGCAAGAACGCCCGCCACTGTCCCGGTGGCTGCGATAATGGGCGAGTAAAGATACAAGATGCTAACCAGTAAATAAAACAGAGCTGGCCAACGTTGCTGTGTCTCAGATGAGAGATGCTCAGCGAAATCGCGGAGTATGTAGGTGGCAACCATCAAGACGGGAAGTATCGTGACAATTGCGACGTAATAGTCTGGATAAAATGTTTCGGGCGTCTTGGCGGCTGCAAGCGCGGTATACACAACATTAGTATGACAGCAGGCAGCTAGCAGTGGAGCCGTTTTCCCGCTACGCAACAACGCCGGCAGACTGTCCGCCGGCGGCCGGGCCCCGCCGCGCGCTCGGGCGCGGCTTGTTCCCCTCCGAAGCGTCACGACCTCGGCCAACTGGTCCGCGTATCACTCCTATCGCGGACTTGGGTCACGCTGTTGAGTTGTGTAGCCGATGTAGCCCGTACAGGCAGACGCTCATCGGGCTGCCGATAGAAGCAGCCTGCAGTGTTGGGAACTAGCTGAGTGGCGATCGTCGGCCACGTCCCGGCGAGTGGTGTATGAGATAGCCACCTCGCGATCAATTCCTATTTAAGCACCAAGAGCCTCGATTGTCACTCTATTCTCATTAGTTTCATTACTGGTTGCTGCTTTCTTGCAGGCGGTGAGGATTTCCGGGCCCATATAACGGCGGGCCTCGGTCCATTCGTCGTTCTGCTCGGCCAGGACAGCGCCGACGAGGCGCAAGATGGCGTCGCGGGACGGGAAGATGCCCACCACGTCGGTCCGCCTGCGGATCTCCTTGTTCAGCCGCTCCTGGGGGTTGTTGCTCCAGATCTGGCGCCAGATCTCGCGGGGGAAGGCGGTGAACGCCAGGATGTCCTCGCGCGCGTCGTCGAGGTGGGCCGCGGCCTGGGGGAATTTCGCCTCGAGGGCGGTGACGACCTGGTGGTGCTGGGTGCGCACCGAGGCGGCATCGGGCTGCTCGAAGATCGTCCTGACCAGGGTGGACACCCACGGCTGCGCGGACTTGGGCACCCGGGCGGCCAGATTCCGGGAGTAGTGCGCACGACAGCGCTGCCAGGAGGCGCCGGGCAGCACCGCGGCGATCGCGTCGCGCAGCCCGTGGTGGCAATCGGAGATGACCAGCTGCACGCCGGACAGGCCGCGGGCGGCCAGCCCGCGCAAGAACGCCAGCCACCCCGCGCCGTCCTCGCAGGTGGCGACGTCCAGGCCGAGGATCTCCCGCTTCCCGTCGGCGTTCACGCCGGTGGCGATCAGGGCGTGCACGTTCACTGTCCGGCCGCCCTCGCGGACCTTCTGGGTCAGCGCGTCGATCCACACGAACGCGTACGGCCCGGCGTCCAGCGGCCGGGACCGGAAGCTGGCCACCATCTCGTCCAGCTCCGCCGCCATCACGCTGACCTGCGACTTCGACAGCTTCGTCACCCCGAGCGACTCCGCCAGCTTCTCCACCCGGCGAGTACTGACCCCGAGCAGGTAGCTCGTCGCCACCACCGAGGCCAGCGCCCGCTCCGCCCGGCGCCGCCGCTCCAGCAGCCACTCCGGGTAGTAGCTGCCCTGGCGCAGCTTCGGGATCGCCAGCTCGATCGTCCCGGCCCGGGTGTCCCACTCCCGCTGCCGGTAGCCGTTGCGCGAGTTCACCCGGTCCGGGCTGACCTCCCCATACCCCGCCCCGCAGATCCCCTCGACCTCGGCGTCCATCATCCGCTGCGCAAACCCCTTGATCATCTCGCGCAGCAGATCCGGGGACGCCGATGCGAGGGTCTGCTCGAACGGCACCCCGGGAACCGGCACAATGTCACCTACGGCCACTTCGTTCTCCTTCGTCTCGACGTGAGCACTTCGAAGGATCACGAGGTGGCCGCCTGCCATCACGGCGACACGCCGTACTACGGCAGACCAGTCACATCAGTACCGGTTACCCCATACACCACTCCCGTGGACGTGAACAATTCCAACAATTCCGCTTAGTGCTTCAATCCGCTCTCGGTCGGTCTTATTCGATGCAAGAGCGGCTTGTGTCCGCTGCCGTACCGCGAGAGGAGGCAGCTTAAGCACTTCCCGCATCCATCGCGCGGTCTGTACATGCTTCCAAGTGATCAACGCCGCCAAATCCAGCTTTGTTGCATAACCGGAGGAGTTGAGTCGCGCATGCACTTCTTCGAGAAGTTGATCGTAAAGGTGCGGATACTCGTTGAACGCTCTAGCCAACAATCGCTTAGCATTTGGCAAGAGCAATGGATCAGCAGTCGGACAGCTCATGCCGATATCGTACGAGAATGCCCTGGAGAGCCGCACGGTTTCTTAGCGGTCCCGGGAGCTGCGCGAGCGTTCGGCAGGCGCCACGCGAGCAGTTCTGCGTCGGCTGGACAGATCGGCCCTCGATCACACTGCGTCCTTGGTGTCGCCACCAGTCAACAGTCACGGACACGCAGAGCCCTCATCGAAACACTCGCTGGATCCGGCAGGGGACTCACTCTCGTGCCGCGACGCGCGCGGAGCGATCCTCACGCAAGGATGCAGTCATGAGCGATGGCATCCAAGAGGCCGAACTCCCTGAGATCCAACAGCGCGCCGCGCGAGCCCTCGCGGTCGCGCCGACGCCTGGATCGCGCAGCTCGAGACGCTTCAGCGAATCGGCGGCGGAACCTTCATACAGCTCGGCGATGACCCAGATCTCGACTAGGAGTTGTACGTCAGGCTGTACAGAGGACCGAACCAGATCGCCTCGCCTGACGTCGGCCTTGATGCCGTCGTCGACTGCCCGACAGGGCGGCCTGGCCCTGTGCGAGAATGCTATGCCTTCGAGGAAAGTACTCCGCGTCATTAGGAATCTTTGCGGAGCAGCCGGTGGCTCGCGTCCCGGTAGGCGCCTGGTCCAGGCTGGCAAGATGGGCCAGAACCCAGCAGCTGGTTGGCGGTGCGGTGGTAGGTTCGCTGGCTCTGGTGATGGCCGTGGCCAGTACTCGTATGTGACGGACGACTTAACGCACTACTCTGGTCCATGACTATCCAGAGTGGGGTGAGCCAGACTAGTGCTAGGATCTCTATTTACCTTTGCTCCTGGTAGGTGAAGTATTGGAAGCCCGGTACCGGCGCGTTCTACTCGGCGCTGCCGCGGTGACGGTGTTTGCCATTGTCTGGCTGATTGCTGCGGCGGGTTTCCATCAACCTGCTAATTCCGCAGTACCGACTGCGGCAGCCTTGGACGCAATAGCTCTGATGCTCATCGCGCCTTATATCCCAGGCCCTGTCAAGCCCCCCGAGCTAGCTGGGGAGGTCCTGGCTGAAGCCCGCGACAGGCTGCGGCAGACAGTGCGGAGCCAGGTCGCCCAGCAAGCGCTAGCGTTGACGGACCGAGGGGTGCTGGCGGTTCCTTGGACTGGTGGCCTTTCTTACGCCCGCGCCACAGTGCCCGAGCTTGCCAGTATCGTCGACGGCGGCCAACTGATCGTTTTCGGCGATACTCAGTCTGGAAAAACTACATTGGCGACGAGACTTGCCGAGGAGCTAAGTACGGAGTCAACTCGCCAGCCAGTGCTCTTCAGCCTGGCGACCTGGAGTCCGGCCACCGTCTGGCTGAAGGACTGGATGTTGCAGACAATCCGGACCGCGTATGGCCTGGCATCGCCTGCGGACCTGAAGGCCGCTGAAGCGACATTACGAGAGGGAAGTATCGTCCCGATCTTCGATGGCCTGGACGAGATTGGCACCAGCGACTTGATCAGGGCAGCTGACGCGATTCACAAGCAGGTGGGCGCCTCTCCTGCAGTCCTGACCAGCATCAGGACGCCTGAGACGGATCGGGCCGCGCGGGCTGCCCTTCCCTCAGCCACGGTCATCACCATGGCGCCAGTGGAAATGCAGGAAGTGAGTCGCTATCTTCTCGAAAGCCCATTCGCCGAAATACAGGAGCTTGATCCGATCACGTCCGAGATCATTAACGATCCACGGTCGCCGGTCGGTCAGGCGTTGTCGTCGCCTCTCATGGCGTGGCTGGCCAAGACTATCTATGCCGCCGGGGGCTCGGCAACGAGCCTGCGAGGCGTGGCCCGGCCCGACGAGCTGACCAACCGGAAGATCTTTGGCGACTTCGAGTCGGTTGAAAAGCACCTGCTGCGCGGCCTGCCGGTTTCGGTTTTCGAGCGGTACCGCTCAAGCCCAAAGACGCATGGCTCGCCCGCTGGTGCCTTCACGCCGGAGCAGGCCGAACGCTGGCTGGGCTTCCTGGCCGCGCGTGCGACTCGTCGCATCGTCGCCTTCTGGGAGTTCTACCGGTACGCACCACTCTTCCGGATCGCGCTGGTGTCTGCCGTAATCGCTGGATGCGCAATCGCGGCCGTCGGCAATGCTGTTGGTTACTTCGCTGGCCCGGGCTACCTTCTGCTACTGGCTGGTGGCGTCTTTGGGATCGGGTGGTCGCGTGGCTACGCAACCAGGGATAAGGTCAGCGATCCGACGCGGATCGGCTATAATGCCGGCCAGTCCTATGAGCGGCTAGACCTGCACGAGGTCAGGTTCATGCGCGCGGTCGCAGCGGCCATAGTTGCCTATGCATCAGGTGTTGTGCTGCAGACAGCACAGCGAAGGACCTCTTGGCTGTTCGGTCTTACGCCGCGCGAGTTCGGAACTGCGGCGTTCTTTGCGACCGTACTGTGCTTCCTCGTCGCCAACGTAGGTGGCCGCATCGCTGCCTGGATCCTGCTACGCCGACCTGAAATCGATGCGCGCATGGGCGCGAGGGCAGGCGATCCGCTGGCGGCCATACAAAGCGACAAGCGCTCAGGAGTTGTGATCTTCGTAATTGCCACGATAGTGCTGGGCGCCGGAATCGCGTTGTATGACGCTGCATTCCTCACCGTCGCCGCCTGCTGGAACGTGTGCATCGCACCGCTAGGAGCTGGCATCGCCGCATCTATCTGGAACGAATGGCTTCCATTCAAGGTGAGCCATCTCTGGCTCGCGATGCGCGGCCGCCTTCCTCGTCATCTCGGCGCGTTCTTGAGGCAATGCCATGAGGGAGGCATCCTCCGGAAGAATGGCAATCACTTCGAGTTTCGGCACTTGAGGCTGCAGGAGAGTCTGCGGACCATGACTCCGGGGGGCCCAGGTACACGGTGATGGAGACAATCGGAGGTCGCGGCATTGTCAGCCTTCCAGAGCTAGCGCACGTGCTCGTTCCCGGCCGTGGACGGGACGCTACAGGAACGGGCCTCACGCCCTCCGGCCAGGACCGGGTCGCAGTTGCACGCATGCTCTATGACATTGCAGTCCGGCCGAACAACGGACGAGTCATCTGTTCAGGGTATAAGTCGCCATCGGATAAAAAGGGCGAAGACTGGTCGCCCGCCGATGCTCCGGACGAAGTGTTCCGAGGAATACCGGAGGCCGACATTATGCGTTCAGAACTAATACGGCTCGGTGTCCCCGAGGCGTATGTTTACGCTGAACGGCACTCTATTGACACGACGACGAACTTCCTTCGGTCCGAGCGGGAGGGATGGTTTGGCGACGCTCGACCAGTAGCCATCGTCGCGCAGCGGGCGCACCTGAACAGGATGCTGCGCATTATCGCGCCACGGACCCTACGCCGCCTCTACATCGGGGTCGTCGTACCGGAGACGGATGAGTGCGAGGAAAGTCCTCTCGCGAGCCTTGTCAGCTCGTCGATCCTGGCGTGCCTTCCAGAGGGCCTGCGCGCAATTGATATAGCTGAGCGCCGCGCCGGCAGGCTCTGGCGCCTGGCCTGGCTGGTCGGCGTACGCCAGTATCACTGACGCCGTGGTCCGCGTACAGGAATAAGACCACCCGGACTGCTAGCGCAGGCTCGCTCGAAGCTCAGCGACTGGTTCACCCGAGGCTTGTTCGAGGGCACGGTATCGCGGCAGACGCACTCTCTTGACGCCGTTCAGTGTCACGGACCTGGACCACGAGGCGGGCGTCCCGTAGAACAGCGGCATGACTGACGTGCTCACCACGCTGCAGGACCAGTCCTTCGCCCGGGCGACTGCCGCCACCGCCAGCTCGTATCCGCCCGAGCGGCGGCTCAAGGGCGGCCAGCTTGTGGAATACCTCGGCCGCCGCGCTTTCGCGGTAATCGGGTCCAGCCGTCCCGATGGCCGCCCCCATGCGGCCATGTCCTCCTTCATCAGGCGTGGGACGGCCTTCTGGCTGCCAACAGTGGCCGGATCGGTGCGGGAGCGCAACGTGCGCCGCGAACCTTGGCTGACCTTGACGGTCACCGAAGGTGACCGCGACATGCATGTCGTGGTTCTCATCGAAGGGCCAGCTGATATCGTCCCCCTCTCCGAGGTCCCAGCCGATATCCGCGCCGCCGTCACCGGCGACTGGATCGCGGCGTGGATCCGGATCAAGGCCGAGCGCATGCTCTCCTATGCGTCCGAGGGAGCCCTGCCGTAGGAGGAACGGAATACCCGCACATGCCGCGAGTTGAGCGGCGGTACCGATGCTGGCTGGCACCCTTCGATGCGGCGGCCTCAGCCCCGTGACGACGGTCTGGGAAGCCCATTGCGTGAGGATTTCAGCTCGAACAGGCCTCTTTCGAGGGATGATGCCCGCATGTGGGGCGAGCAGCGTGACGCCGACCGGCTGAGTCTGGCGGCGGACATCTTCCATTGCGAGGTGATTGCCGCCACGCTTCGGGGACCCCGCACTCCGTTCCGGGACGTGGTGACCTGGCAGGGCCTGCAGCCAGACGTGCCGCGGTATGTTCTCGAGCCCTCGGCTGGTCGCCTCGGGTCGGCTCCGATCTTGTTCGTCACTCGCCAAGGCATTGCTTCACAACCATCAGCGACAGCGGGACGACTTCGCCGAGTTGCCGCCTAGCCCTGAGAATTCGTGCGCCCAGCAGAACGGGAGGTGACACCGTGACGTAGTTGCCATGGTGGATCTTTGCGTTCGTAAGCTCGTCGTCGCCTGCCGGTGGAAGTCCGGTCCGGGTAGCTGCCAGGAGGCCCGGTAGCAGGCTGGCGGTCCGGTCTGGAAACGGGCCGGGCCGGAGCCCAGCGTCAAGAGCCCTGCAAGGGGGAGCGACGATGCGGTCCGTAGCATGACGCGAAGCCTGCGGCGTCGTTAGAGGTCTCGTCTTCGGGCGGGGACAGGGAGTGCCGAGCCCTCGAATTCAGGGTGAAGGCCATGGAAGCGGTGCAGATCCTGGAGTGCAGCCGTGAGGGACTCCCCGGCGTATGGGGCGCGGAACGTATCGAGGGTGGCGGCGGGAACTGGGGAGGCCCTCCCCGGCCCGGTGGCCTGCGGAAGTGTCACCGGAGCGTGGCGTCCTATAACCGGTGACCCCGGGAAAATGGATCGCTGGCCGGGTGGGCGTCGGAGGCGGCCGTAGTACTGCTTGAGCTGACCGGACAACATAACCGGCGGTGAGGGAAGGGCCGCTGCTTCGTCGGTGCGCAGTGTCTGTCAGGAGGGGCCCGGTGAGTGCCGTCTCGGCTAGGGCGTGTCCCGTAGATCTACGGGCCGGTTTGGTGTAGATCATTTCGCGTGGATGATCGCCTGAGTCGGCATGACCTGACTGATGAGGAATGGCAGCGGCTG
>Ga0335081_10014762_pt1 | contig 12635 bp, 10 predicted proteins | sample Lox_Sample_35_FD_206713 | JGI IMG/M metagenome (GOLD analysis project Ga0335081, IMG submission 206713) | Soil microbial communities from Loxahatchee National Wildlife Refuge, Florida, United States - Lox_Sample_3.5 | ecosystem: Environmental > Terrestrial > Soil > Wetlands | place: USA...
CCCTACGGGCCGTCGTCGCTTTACGGCACCTATACCTTTTCGGGCAGTGATCTGGTCAACTTTGCGCTGGAAAGCACCTCCACGAACACCGTTTACACGATCGCGGATCCCGCGAACTACGCCACGCAAATCTACTCCAATCCGATTGACCCCTCCCATTCGGTCAATCCGGTGGTCACCACCCCCTATTACAACACTCTGCTCCTGGATTGGAATCTGATGGGAGGTGGCTATGATCCATCCATCGATCCCATGCTGACGCTGACCCAGGCGATCAACCCTTACGACGGCATGGCGCCGGTGGTGCCGTTGCCGGCAGCAATGCTATTGTTCGGCTCTGGCTTGCTTGGCTTGGCGGGTTGGCGGCGACTCACCGCATAAGCGCGAACACCGTCAAGGCACGCCCCCCCGGAGGGATCTCCCCATTCCTTCGGGGGGGTGTTGTTTTTACCTCATCTTTACCTCCTGTTAACACCACCGCATTTCGCACTCGGCACAGTACCGACCCCCGGTAGTCTGTCCGGCCTTTGTCAGGATCGACACCGGTTGCGGGGCGGGCAGGGGCCCTCCCCTCAGATGACGCTTCAATACGCGTGAACGGGGATTCGATCGGACGTGTTCGGTCCGGCATGAATTCGATCCTCCTCGTCCATGCCGTCAGGGCGTCCCAACCAACCACCGTGGCGCCGGGATGCGGCAGTCTCGTCCGAATCGGGGCCAGCAGAAGGGAGAGTCGCACATGAAGAGGATGGGGATGGCAGTGGTGTTGACAATGGCGGTACTCGGCGTCCTGAGCGCCCGGTCGGCCCATGCGGCCCTCGTGGTGAACGGGCCGGGCGAGGTGCTGATGGTCGACGGCGGCGATAAGAATTCCACGGTCGGGCTGTTCGGCCTCTCACTGACCGGCCTGCCGGCGGGATACGATTTCGGATTTATGGATGGGGGAACGTTTATCCCGATCGCGCTCTCATCCAGACGGGGAGGCGCCTTCCACAGCTTCTACACCTTTTCAGGCGGGACGGTGGTGGACTTTGCCGTCCGGAATAATGCCACAGGGGCGATCTTCACCATGGCCGATGCCGCGGGTGACGTGACGCAACTCTATACCAGGCCAATTAACCCCTCCAAATCGTCCGACCCGGTGGTCAGCTCCGACTACTACCGAGTCCTGACCTTGGATTGGAAATTGAACGGAAACGGCCTCGATCCCCTTGACTCCCAGGGGTTGATCGTCACGCTGAGATCGCTGAAGCCGCAAGACGGCATGATGCCTGAGGCGGCGCCGGTGAAGCTGCTGGGGTCGCTCATCTTCGCTACAGGTTTGGCCGGCCTGGTGGCCTGGCGACGGTTGGCGTCGTAACTCATGGTTGGCATTGATGAAGATTAGGCCTGGAGGAGATGGTGATTCCTCCGGGCCGGCGGAGGTTTAACCTCCCGTTAACAGATTGTTGACCGAGTTGCCATGCCGTTCAGGAATAATGGACCGATTCCACGACCGGCTGCAAGGATCCAACTGTTGCGGAACATGGAGGCGACATGAAGATTGCGCACGTGGTGGGGGCGAGGCCGAATTTCATGAAGGTGGCCCCTATTCTTGAGGTGATCGAGCGGCATAACCGTAGGCCTGGGCAGGAGGTGATCCAATCGCTGCTGGTCCACACCGGCCAACATTACGATTACGCCATGTCGCAGTCCTTTTTTGAGGAGCTGGGGCTGCCCAAACCCGACATCAATTTGGAGGTGGGCTCGGGCAGCCATGCCGTGCAGACCGCGAAAATCATGACCGCCTTCGAAGAGGTCGTCCAGCGTGAACAGCCCGATCTGGTGCTGGTGGTGGGCGACGTCAACTCCACGATGGCCTGCGCCATCACGGCCAAGAAGCTTCACACGGCCGTCGCCCATGTGGAGGCGGGTTTACGCAGCGGGGACATGACCATGCCGGAGGAGGTGAACCGGAAGGTCACAGACGCCATCGCGGACTACTGCTTTACCACCGACCGGATCGCCGACGCCAACCTCGGCGTCGAGGGGGTGCCGAACGACCGGATCTTTTTCGTCGGCAACGTCATGATCGACACGCTCCTCACACATCTGGAACGCGCCAGGCGGTCGACGATCCTTGAGACGCTGGGCCTGCGGGACGGCGACCAGCCCCGCTCCTACGCCGTGGTCACGCTTCATCGTCCCTCCAACGTGGACGATCCGCGCGCGCTCCGGGAGATCTGCGAAGCGCTGAAGACCGCCGCCCGGCGCCTGCCGGTCATCTTTCCCTGCCATCCCCGAACCCGGGAGCGGCTGGACGCCTTCGAATTGACCGGCATGATCACTGATGGGAGCATCACCATGACGGCGCCGTTGGGCTACCTCGATTTTCTTCAGCTCAACGCCCATGCGGCGATGATCCTGACCGACAGCGGCGGCATTCAGGAGGAGGCGACCATCCTCGGCGTCCCCTGCCTGACGCTCCGGGAGAACACCGAACGGCCCATCACCGTCACGCAGGGGACCAACCGGCTGGTCGGCAACCGCAGAGAGATCATTCTGGCCGGCATCGAGTGGGCTCGCCGGCAGGCCGGCCAACGGATCTCCCGGCCTGAGAAATGGGACGGCAAGGCGGCGGAACGGATCGTGGAAGTGCTGGCCGGTCTGGCCCGGAGCGGCGCCCTGCGGTCCGGAGGGTTGCGACAGGCAGTTCGTCAGTCGGTTGGGTGACCACCGGATGATGGGAGACAGAAACATTCGAGGTCCGCACCAGCGATGAAATTTACGGTGATGTCCCATGCCGGTTTGCACGTCGAGCACAACGGCTGCTCGGTCGTCATGGATCCGTGGCTCGTCGGAAGCTGCTACTGGAGGTCGTGGTGGAATTTCCCCGAAGTGGCCGTCGATCCGGCGTCCCTCACGCCAGACTATATCTACCTGACGCACATTCACTGGGATCATTTCCACGGCCCGTCGCTGAAAAAATTCAGCCGCAAGACGGTGATCCTGATTCCATGGGACCGGTATGACCGGATGAAACGCGACCTGAACGCGATGGGCTTCGGGAACGTCAAGGAGATCCCCGACGGCATCCCGTACCGGTTGGCGGAGGATTTGTATCTGACCCCCTATCTGTTCGGCATCTTTACAGACTCCACAGCCGTCCTCTCCTCGCGGCTGCTGACGCTGCTGAACGCCAATGATTGTAAAATACTCGGTCAGCCGCTGAAACGGCTCCTGCAAGACCACCCCAAGATCGATTTCGCGTTCAGAAGCCACAGCACGGCCAACGCGCGGCTCTGTCACGAGTATCTGGATGCCCCCAATGAAAAGCTGGACGATCGGGAGCGCTATATGAGCTCCTTCTGTCATTTTATGAAGGCCGTACAACCAGCGTACGCCGTCCCCTTCGCCAGCAATCACTGCCATCTGCACAAGGACACGTTCCGCTTCAATGAGTGGATCGTCTCGCCGATTGACGTGAAGAACTATTATGATAAATACCGCCTGTCCCATCATCTGGCGACCGAATTGAAGATCATGCTGCCGGGAAGCCGGTGGGACGAGGAGCGGGGATTCGATCTGGTGGACCCCGCCCCGTTTTTTGATGACAGGCCCAACCGGATCAAGGACTATCGTGAACGCCGGAGTAACACGCTGGCCGCCTATTACGCGAAAGAGAAGGCGATGCGCGTAACGACGAAGGAGATGGAAAAATTCTTTCTCCCCCTGCTTGAACAACTGAACTGGCTGCTCCGCCTGCCGTTCAGGGGGAAGCCGGTCTATCTCAAATCGAACGGTCCTGACGGCGGGAGATCCTGGAAAGTGGATCTCTGGAGAAAAACGGTCGCCGAGTGCGACGAGACCGAATTTGCGAACGGAAAGATGCAACTGCTCTTTCCGCCGATCGTGCTCCTCTGGTCGTTGAAGCTGAACATGTTCAGCCACGCGGGGATCAGCAAACGCGCACGCTACAAGGCCGACCGGCGGCATATGAAATTCCTCATCCTGTTTGAGCTCTATCTGAAGCTGCGCGAATACGACTATCTGCCGTTGAGGAGCCTCCTGTCATCCCGCAGCCTCGCCTGCTGGGTCCGACGTTGGCGGGAGCTGTTGGTCTTTGGCCGGGTGTTGTATCTCCGCTTCGTCAAAAAACGGTCAATGGTAGACATCGAACAGCTATTGCTGGCCGTAAGACAGGGATGAGTGCGTCTTGATCCGGCAAACGGAAAACAACTAGGGGCATTTCAACGATGCCGTATATTTTCGTGCTGATCGCGCTGGCGCTTGTCGGCAAGGATGTCCTGCCACTGGGAGACAGCTATGTGATGCGCGGCGTCTCCGAGGGGCTGGCTTTGTTGGCCGGGATGTACTGGTTCGTGACGAGGGGCCGCGATGAGACCGTGAAGCGGTATGGCCTGGTCCTTGCCTATCTGGCGGTGTTGCTGCTGACCTCGATGGTGTCGAGAAGTCCGCTCTACGTCATTGTTCAGACCTCGTCACTGATCGCCACGGTCCTGTTTTTTATCGCTTATATCGAGTCGCAACGGCGGGAGGAAGAAAAAAATCAAACCGTCTTCATGACATCGGCGCTGCTCTTCACGGCGGTCTGTTTGGCCAGCTTGATCCTGGCTGTGTATCGGCCTCAATTAGTCTATGAATCGACCATCGAGGGAGAGCGATTCAACGGTTTGTACGGCAAGTCCGCCATGATGGGCACGGCGGCGGGTCTCCTGTTCGGCTTGTCCGTGCTGGGCAAATGGAATTGGCCGCTCCGTATCGTGGGGCTGCTCGTCTCGCTTCCGTGCCTCTACTTGACCGGGTCAAGAACCTTCTGGGTGGCCGCGGCGGTAGGGCTGTGCGTCGTCGCCGTGCTGTATTTCAAGCATAAATGGGCATGGATGGCGGCGGTGATTGTCGCCGCGGTCGTTCTGCCGTTGACGATGACGGCGGCCGATTTTCACATTTCGTCGAAGAGAGAATCACAGATTCTGCGAACACAGTCGATGGCGAATCTGTCTGGCAGGGTGACCATCTGGAATGTCGCGTTTACAAAGTTTTGGGAGAGGCCTCTGTTGGGCTATGGATTTACAATCGGGGCGGATGCGTTTGAAGGCAAAGCCCAGGGTTCGAAAACCTCAGTGCCGGTGGGAAAGGATTATAAATATGGCAAGTCATTCATTCCCACTCTCCATAATGGTTTTATCCAGGCGTTGCTCGATTCGGGCGCGTTGGGCGCCTTCCTGTACGTCACGATTATCGGCTATTCCCTCTGGGCGATGTTGACGCGAGATGGCGCAAGACAGTACGGAGTGGAAATGTTTGTGTTGATTTTTTTAACCCTGTCGAATTTCGGCGAAACCGTGATTTTCTCCGCCGCCGAATATCCCGGAGTGTTTTACTGGTATATCGCGCTCTTTGCCATGAGCTTGAAGCGATCCAAGAAATTTGCGGCAGCGTTGTCTCAAGCCGAGCCAATAGGCTGGGCCGGTTACGACTCACTCAGACTGACCCCGATCCCGGCGGCGCTGGCTTCATTTCCATCGAGTGTACGGGGGAAAGTGCCGAATGAAGGGAAACATCGTGTTTCTTGATAGTGGCATGACAGTTGGTCATCCCTTGTTTGAACGGAACAATCACAGGGCATCAACACGCGAGACCACATACAATGCCGAGCGCGATCCCTCACTGGACTTTGTCAAAGGGCTCCTGGTGCTGGGCATGATCGCCTATCACGCGGGCGTCTCCTTTATTCCGGACACGCGCGTTCGCTCCATTCTTCTTGATGGCTTGTTAAATTTTGTGAGTGGGAGCTGGGTATTTATCTGCGGGCTCATCATCACGACGCACTACCATTCGAGGTTCCAAACAGAGGCGCGAGACGTTTCAATTCGGTTATGGGTCAGGGCCGTCAAGTTGATTCTACTCTTCAGTGTGCTCAACCTTCTTGTCATCCTGCTGGGCGTCAGGCCATCCTCTGAACTCTTGAACCACACGACACTTGCAAAGGTTTTTATCCATGGGGATGGGAAACTGAGTTCCTTTGGAATCCTGCTGGGAATCGGTTATGTCCTCCTGCTCGGTCCCTTGTTTCTTGCCTTCAGGATGACTGGGGTGGCAGTTTCCATCATGGCCATTGTAACCGAAGAGTATCTTGTTCAGACGGGACACGTCATTCCGGGCAATTATTGGATTGTGCTCTGCGGTCTTGCCGGAATGACCATTGGAGCCACAATCTGGCCAAGTTTTGTGAAGGTCATATGTGTAATTCCTCACAAGAGGTGGATGTTAATATTGATGGCACTGTCGGCGGTGGGCGCCTACTATGCCGTCAGTATCGGTTGGAGCGTGAATCGAGGCCATCTGCCGGTCTATCTCTGGGGCGTCGCCGGTGTTCTTGCCGCGTTGTATCTGTCTCATGGCTGGTTTGTTTCCATGCCGACGATCAACGGATGGCTGCGGCTCGTGGGGCGGTATTCACTCATCTCCTATTTGTTTCAGATGGCCCTGTTTCGGCTGGCTTTGAGTGCGCAATCATTCCTGGCGGTGGCTTTACCATATTGGTGGATGTTTGTGATCGTCGTGTTGATGGTTAGTGTGATGATCTCGCTCCTTGACAGAGAGATCCGGAAGAATGTGATTTTCCAAAAGTCCTATCAACTCGTATTCGGGTAATCATCATGGCGATCCATTTCATCTGGAGCAGATCATGTGCGGCATAGCCGGATTGATCGCTCGCGACCCTCTGCGGCTTCAACATCATGACCGGCTCGCCCGAATGAGCAAGGCGATGGTCCATCGCGGGCCCGACGGCGAAGGCCGCTATCACGATGCGCACGTCGCCCTCGTGATGCGGAGGTTGAGCATCATCGACATCGCTCATGGCTGGCAGCCGCTTTACAACGAGGACAAGACGCTGACGTTGATCGCCAACGGGGAGATTTACAATTTCATCGAGCTGCGTGAGCAGCTTCAAGCCGGAGGCCATCGCTTCTCGACGGGCAGCGACTGCGAAGTGGTCGTCCACCTCTATGAGGAATATGGCGTGGATTGCGTCCATCACCTGCGGGGAATGTTCGCCTTCGCCTTGTGGGACAGTCGAAAGAAATCCCTGCTCCTCGTCAGGGACCGGATGGGCGAAAAGCCCCTCTACCTGTTCGAGGATGACGGTGCGCTGCTCTTCGGCTCCGAGCTGAAAACCCTGCTGAGCTCCAGGCTGGTCCCGTTCGAATTGGATCCCCATGCCATCGATCTTTTTTTTCACTATCAGTTCGTTCCCGAACCCCGGACCCCCCTGCGTCATCTCCGCAAACTGCCGGCCGCCCATCTGTTGACCGTGACACTCGATCCCTGGAGGGTCGAGGAGCGCGCCTATTGGAAGATGGACGACATCGCGCCGCGCTCCGGCGATCCGGCCGAGGTGATCCGGGCCGAGCTGGAGCGGGTCGGCGAGCTGGTCGTCCGGTCCGATGTGCCGGTCGGCGTCGCGCTGAGCGGCGGACTGGACTCGAGCGCGATCGCGGCGATCGCCGCGAAGAAATATCCCGGCCGGATGCACGCCTTCGGTGTCGGCTATCCAGGCAGGCCGTTCTATGACGAGCGAACCGACGCTAAAGCCCTCGCCGATCATCTCGGCATGCCGTTTCACGATGTCGAAATCACATGCGACCGCGTGGTTGAGTTCTTTCCAGAGCTGGTCTATTGGCTGGATGATCCGATCGCCGACCTCTCCGGATTCGGTTATTACAGCGTAATGCGGGCCGCGCGGGAGGCGGGGGTGCCCGTCATGCTTCAAGGGCAGGGGGGCGATGAGCTTTTCTGGGGCTATCCGTGGGTGGCGCGCGCGGCGAAGGAAACCTTTCGCAAGATCAACAGTTCGGTCGGCGGCCGTCGCAAGTTCCGGGACTATCTGGCGCTCCAGTGGCGTCCGCTCCTCTGGTCAAAACGGGGCTGGTGGGACTGGGGAATGTCGATTGGCGGCCTGAGGACATCGTGGGAATCGTTCCGGCGTGACCGGGATAGCCGCGCCGATCAGGTGGTCTTCTATGACCTGACGCCCGATTTCCGGATTGCCCGCCGTTGCATGGGGAAGTGGTATACGCCCAAGTTCATCGAATCGCTCGGAGATGCGACCCCATACGATCCGTTCACGATTCCACAGCCCCGGCCCCGTCCGGACATTCTGCTGACGCAGTTGATCTGCTCGACTTACCTGTTGGAGAACGGCATGGCGCAGGGAGACCGGCTCGGCATGGCCTCCTCGGTCGAGCTCCGGCTGCCGTTTGTCGACTACCGGCTGGTCGAAACGGTGATCGGTCTCCGCAAGGCGCAGCCTGATCATGCCCTGCCGCCCAAAGCGTGGCTCAGGACCGCCCTCAAGGGCGTGTTGCCTGATTGGGTGCTCAACCGGCCCAAGCAGGGCTTCCGGACTCCCGGAAAAGGATGGCACCGGGCGCTGTTCGCGAAGCATGGAGAGCTGTTGAATGACGGTTATCTGGTCCGGGCCGGCGTGCTCAAGCGGGAGGCGGCCCGCACATTGGCTCAGGGTCGCTTTGCGCTGGGGGCGATTGTGCCGCCGTCGTACAAAGCGCTGGTGATGGAGCTGTGGTGCAGGCGCTTTTCCACCGAAGGATGAGTCAGGAAACCGTGACGAACCTGTTGCGAGAGGCCGGATTGCGCACGATGCAGAGGGTATCGATCATCCAGCGGGAAATCCCTCATTACCGCGTGCCGTTTTTCTCTCACCTGTGCCGGAACGGTGAAGAGGAGGGATTACGGATCACCGTCTTCAGCGCCGCCGAGTCGGGGCTTCCGTGCCGTGAATTCCGCCACCGGCCGCTGCCGTCGCGGCCGGTCGGGTCTGGTGGCGCCCTCTGGCTCCAGGGATTGACCGACGCGGTGGCCGGCTCGGACGTCATCATCGCGCCGCAGGAATTGCAGTGCCTGAACGTCCCGTATTTATGGACGAGACGGCATCGGTTTTACCGTCGATGGATCTGGTGGGGGCATGGGTATAACTTTCATGCCGCGAAGCGCGTGCCCTGGCCGCTGGCGATGAAAGAGTCTGCGAAGCGATTCATGACCAGGCATGCCGACGGGCTGATTACCTACACCGAGGGGGGCGCCGACTACTGGCGCAAACAGGGCCTACCGGAGGGATCTATCAGGACCTATGACAATACGATCGACGTGGAGGGTATCCGGGAGGCCGCCGGCGTGAGCGAAGAAACGCTCGCGGAAGCCAGAGCGTCATTGGGGCTCGGGAACACTCGTGTGTTGTTGTTTTCAGGCCGGCTCTATGCTGAGAAGCGGGTCGATTTCCTGTTGCGGGCCTTCGCCAAGCTGCAACGGAGTGAACCGACCTCGGCCTTGCTGATCATCGGAGACGGCCCTGAACGAAAGAGGCTGGAAACGTTGCGCGATGAGTTGAACGTGCGGCACGTCCATTTTCTCGGCGCCTGTACGGACCCGGTGCGGTCGGGCGTCTACTTTCGACTGGCTGAGCTGTTGACGATTCCCGGATTGGTCGGCCTGGCGATCGTCCACGGCTACGCCTTCGGGCTGCCGCTGGTCACGACCGATTATCCCGGCCACAGTCCGGAAATTGAATATTTAACGGCCGAAACAGGCATCATGACGACGCAGGAGATCGATGATTATGCGGCGGCAATTGAAAAGCTTTTGACGTTGCCGGATCGGCTCTCGGAGATGCGGGATGCCGCCATGCGGGCGGGAGACCGGCTGCGGCTGGGCGAGTCGGTCGACCGCTTTCTCGACGCCATCGTCGCCTTTTCCAATCCTGCAGGCGTCGAACAGGGCATATCCGGCAAGCCGCATAGGTCGGTTGCCCATCACTAGTGCGCCCTCTCACCCTTTCCTCTCCCCCTTCGAGGGTGAGAGAAGAAAGGTGTGGGGTCTGAAATTGACACGATGAAAAATACAGCGACAACACCTTCCTGCGCGATGGAGAGTTCAACGCCGCTCGATTCGGGGCTTTCCGATCCGTTGAATAACGGGTCAACCGAGTCGAAACAGGACACAACGGCAGGCGACACACCGGGGCTGCTCAGCGGTAGCGTCCTGATCCTCGTGGCGTCGGTCTTCGGCTGTGGATTGAATTATCTCTTCGGGATCTATCTGGCCCGCGTGCTTGGGGCCGGCGATTTTGGTGTGTATGCGATCGGGCTGAACGTGTTCAATATCCTCATCCTGCTCGCACCGCTGGGCCTGGACACGACCATTATGAAATACGTCTCCCAAGCGATCGGCCTTGGAGAGACCCATCGGATCAGGTCATACATTCTTGTGGCCGGCGCCGTCACGCTGATTTGCGGCGCTTGCTTCGGCCTCTGTCTCGGGTTGTCGTCTGGCTGGGTGGCCGAAAAGATCTTTGGAAAGCCCGAGTTGACGCGGGTTCTGGCCGTCTTTGCGATCGGGATTCCTGTTGCGGCTGTTTCGGCCGTGCTTCTCTCCTCCCTCCGGGCGCTTCACGACATCAGACAGTTCGTGTCGATCAAATATGTTCTGGAGCCGGTAGGAAAGTTTGTTCTGGCTGCTGCGGCGGTCTGGATCGGCTGGGGACTGGCCGGCGTGTTGGGCGCCATCCTAGCGATTTTCACAGTCGGCGCGTTTGCCACAATCGCCTGCCTGTTGAGGATGACCGGCTATCATACCGGTCACCACTATGCTGAGTGGCGGTCAAATGCTGTAACCTTGCTGCTTTTTTCAGCTCCGCTGGTGGTCTCGAACCTGTTTGGCATTATTGCCCCCCGATCGGATATGCTCTTCATCGGTGCCTGGTTCGCCTCCAGTGACGCCGGCATTTACAGCGCCGCGTCGCAAACGGCGGCGATCATCGGCCTGATCATGACCGCGTTTCATTCGGCGGTCATCCCGATGATCGGGACGGTCATCGCCCGGAAAGATCAGGTGCGGCTCAAATCGCTCTACCGGTTCACCTCCCGCTGGACGATGACGCTGTCGCTCATGATTTTCGTCTGTTTCGCTCTCTTCGGCGGGGAGATTCTGCAGTTGTTCGGACGGGATTTTGCGGCGGGCCTCCCCTGGCTGATCATTCTGGCCGCGGGCCATCTGGTCAACAGCGCGTCGGGGCCGGCCACGGCGACGATCATCATGGCCGGCCGTCCGAAGATCATCTTGATGAACGCCGTCGTCATGGGACTGTTTCTGATCGGCGCGAACATGGTGCTGATCCCCCGCTACGGGCCGCTCGGCGCCGCCTGGGCGATGGCGCTGCACGTGGGCGCCGGAAGCGTCCTCTTTATGGCGGAAGCAAGATGGCTCTGCGGCGTGACCCCGTGTTCACGGGGCATGGCCAAGTCGCTCTGCGCCGGCGCGGCGGCGTTGGCCGGCGGATTCTTTATGACATCGGAACTCAAGCCGTCCCCTGCCATCGCGGGGGCGTTGGTCGCGGCGATCTTCGGCGCGGTGCTGCTGGTGTTGAAATTGGAGGATGAGGACCGGGAGGCGCTTCGAGAACTGGCCCGGAAAGTCAGGCCGTTTGCGCGATGGTTCCCCGTCCCTTTCCCCGAATGATACCGATGAACGACCGCGGCCGACAGCCGAAAGTTTCGATTTTGATCACCGCCTACAACGCGGAACGGTATATCCACGCCTCCGTGAGCGCCGCGCTGGCCCAGCGCTATCCGAATTTTGAAGTGGTCGTGGTGAACGACGGCTCCTCCGACAAGACGGGGGAGATCTGCGCGGCCATCCGCGACAGCCGGTTGCGCTATCTGAGCAGGGGGAGGCTGGGCCGGGCGCGGGCCCTGAACGAAGGGATTGCGGCGGCGGCGGGGGACTATATCGCGATCAACGACGCGGATGACCTGAGTCTGCCCGGCCGGCTGGCCTACTCGATGGAGGTGGCGTGCGCGCATCCGGACCTCGCCTATCTCGGCACATGGTATATTCGCACGGCCCACTTCCGCGATCAGACCCCTTCGACCGAGTCGTCGGCCTTGAAAGAGGGGGCTTCGGATCGGATCGTCTGGCCCGCGCCGGCGATGGTGTATCTGCGCAACATGTTTGTCAATTCAACCCTGCTCTACCCCAAATCGACCTGGGAGAGGATCGGGGGATACGATGAACGGCTGCCGCTCAGCGAGGATTATGATTTTCAGCTCCGCGCGCTTCAGTGCGGCCGGGCGGCGTGGCTGCCGAGGCGGACCGTGGTGTGGTATGAAAACCCCGAAAGTTTTTTCAAGAAAAAAAGCAAGCGGGAGCAATGGGAATCGCTCGGACTGATCAGGCGAAGGGCCCGACGACTGTTGCGACTGCCTCTCCTTCTCGGTTTGTACCATCCCGTATGGGTGATGATGTCCGAATGTACGGCCGCCGTTCCCGTCCTGCGGACGGTGATGAGCGGCGTCAGGGACGTCATCGGCAGAATGGCGGTCGACTAGAGGAGCGGGATGTTTGCAACGGGATGATTCTTTCAACGGGCGCCGCGCTTTTTTCGACCGTGTCCCCGGAATGGCGATGAACAACCAGGGTCGACAGCCGAAGGTCTCTATCCTGATCACCGCCTACAACGCGGAACGGTATATCCACGCCTCCGTGAGCGCCGCGCTGGCCCAGCGCTATCCGAATTTTGAAGTGGTCGTGGTGAACGACGGCTCCTCCGACAAGAC
>Ga0335081_10014763_pt1 | contig 12635 bp, 10 predicted proteins | sample Lox_Sample_35_FD_206713 | JGI IMG/M metagenome (GOLD analysis project Ga0335081, IMG submission 206713) | Soil microbial communities from Loxahatchee National Wildlife Refuge, Florida, United States - Lox_Sample_3.5 | ecosystem: Environmental > Terrestrial > Soil > Wetlands | place: USA...
CGGGTCAAATGCGGGCGACCGGTCGCGAGGCGCCGCGGTGCAACGGGCGCGACCGCCGGTTGATTCGGAGCGCAGCCACGAGTGCTGTTTGCGGGGATAGAACCGCCCGCTACCCCCTCACCAGCTATGCGATAACGAATTACCAAGCGCCGGTAAGGCCGCACCTGTTTAGGTCTCGTTAAGTATAAAAACTCAGCGTCGCATTGATAAACCTACAGAAAGCAGGTTTTCGATGCGGCGCTTGCTATGCAATTATCGTATATCATATTCCGTTCGGCCTTGGCTCTTGAGCGCCACCGTTTGCGTCCTGCTCGCGGCGCCGGCACTGGCCGAAGTCATTACCGTCCACCCGTCAAGTTTGCCGCCTGGCACGGTCGGCACAGCCTACAGCCAGACCATTAGCGCCGACGACGGCGACGACGATCCCGGTGGACCGGACGCCGACGATATTTTCACTTTCGCGGTGACCTCCGGCAGCTTGCCGCCCGGCCTGTCGCTCGACGCCAATAGCGGCGTGCTCAGCGGCACGCCGACGGCGGCGGGCAGTTATCCCGTGACGATCACGGCGTCCAATCCGATCAGCGGCAGCGGCAGTCAGGCCTATACGATTTTGATCGGCACCGACGGTGCGCTGACCATCAATCCCGCCAGCCTGCCGAACGGCATGCAGGGCGTCGCCTACAGCCAGACGGTGACCGCGAGCGGCGGCAGCGGCGGCTACACCTATTCCATCAGCTCCGGCTCGTTGCCGGCGGGGCTCACGCTCAACGGCAGCACCGGCGCGATCAGCGGCACGCCGACGACAACGGGTTCGTCGACATTCACGGTGCACGCGGTCGACAGCAGCGCCAACACCGGCAGCCGTTCCTACACGATCAACGTCGGCGCGGGTGGCGCGGTCACGCTTGCACCGAGCGCATTGCACAACGGCACGCGCGGCTCGTTTTACACTCAGACCGTGACCGCCACCGGCGGCACCGGGCCGTATACGTTCAGCCTGGTCGGCGGCAGCCTGCCGGCCGGCCTCACGCTCAATGCGAGCACCGGCGTCATCAGCGGCACACCGACAACGTCGGGGCCGGCGAATTTCACTGTTCAAGCCGTCGACTCTGTGGGGAACACGGGATCACACCCGTTCTCCGTGACCATCGGCACCGTCTCGCTCACCGTGAACCCGGCGGGCTTGCCGAGCGGCGCCCGGGGAGCGCCCTACAGCCAGACCGTGACCGCCACCGGCGGCACCGGGCCGTATACGTTCAGCCTGGTCGGCGGCAGCCTGCCGGCCGGCCTCACGCTCAATGCGAGCACCGGCGTCATCAGCGGCACACCGACCGCCAATGGCACTTCCTCGTTCACGGTGCAGGCGGTGGATGTGGGCGGCAACAGCGGCACGCGTCCGCTCTCGATCATCATCGGCGCGCCGACCATCACCATCAATCCGTCCAAGCTGCCGACGGCGCTGGCCGGCCATCCCTACAGCCAGAAGCTGACGGCCACCGGCGGCACCGGCCCCTATACCTTCGCCATCATCGCCGGCTCCTTGCCGCCGGGCCTGTCGTTGAACCCAACCACCGGCGTGATCAGCGGCACCGGCGGCGGCAGCGCGACGTTCACGGTGCAGGCGACGGATTCGCTCGGCAACATCGGCACGCACCAATACACGATCAACAATCACTCCGATCCGGCGACCAATCCGCAGGTGCAGGGCCTGATCGCGGCGGAAGTGTCGGCGGCGCAGCGCTTCGCCGCGGCGCAGATCACCAACATCACGCAGCACCTGGAAGGCCTGCACGACAGCTTCAGCCCGTGCTCGTTCAACTTTGGCATCGCGTTGCCGATCGATCAGAGCCTGCCGCCGGCGGCGCCTTACGCGGTGCCGGCCTATGGCGGACCGCCGCTTGCCGGCCCCGCCGCCAACGGGCCGTTGCCTCCGTCTTCAGGCGACGGACCTGCCACGGTGGGATCGCTGCCGCCGCCGGCGCCCGGACCGGTTGCGGCCGGACCATTGCCGCCTCCGCCGCCTCCGCCGCCGCATTTGCGCCCGCGGGCCATCGAATGCGCGGGCGATTGGCAGCCGGCATTCTGGACCGGCGGCGCCTTCCAGTTCGGCCAGATGACGCCGAGCGGATTGGAGCAGAGCAACAAATTCATCAGCTCGGGCCTGACCGCCGGCGTCGACGTCCGCCTCAGCAGGAACCTGATCGTGGGCGCCGCGCTCGGCTTCGGCGCCGACCACACCGACGTGGGCGACCACGGTACGCACAGCAGCTCCGACAGCTTCAGCGGCGCGCTCTATGCCAGCTTGCATCTGTTCGATCCGTTGTTCATCGACGCGGCGGTCGGCGGCGGCAGCCTCGGCTACGACAACAATCGCTGGCTGCGCAGCTTCAACGAGATCGTCTCGGGCGATCGCGACGGCGGCTATTGGTTTGCCACCATCGAAGCGAGCTACGAGATGCGCTTCGACGCGTTCAAGCTCGCGCCCTACCTGCGCGGCGACTACATGGCCGCGAGCCTCGGCAGCTACAGCGAGAACGGGTCGAGCCAGCTGCTCAACTACGACACCATGCACTTCAGCGCGCTGTCGGGCAGCGTCGGGTTGCGCGGCTCGTACGACATCCAGACGCCCTACGGCATCGTCACACCCTACGGGCGCATCGAGTACCGCGCCACCAGCCAGAGCTCTTACGACGAGACCATGTACTACCTCGACCTCGGGCCCGATCTGACCTCGACCTTGAGCCAGCCGGCGGGCAGCTTCGGCGCCACCACCGGGGCGCTCGGCTTGCGCGTGCGCACCATCGGCGGGCTGTCGGCCGAGCTGGAATACGGCGTCACCGGTGGCGGCAATGACCTGATGGCCCAGACCATCCGCGGGCAATTGCGGCTGCCATTTTGACCACGGCCACAGCCCTTACGGCGCCCCCAATTCGGGCGCCGTTTTATGCGTCTAAGATCTTGATTCGAAGAGACAAAATACCTCTTGAAGAATGCGCTTTCGGGTAGCACATCATCGGTGAATCGGCTAGAAAAACCGGCACCAAAATCCGCTCAGGAAGCGATCCTTGTCCGACACCGAAACTCCCAAGTCGGGGGACGGCACACCCTCCGACGTGCGCCCGGTCTCCATCACCGAGGAAATGAAGCGCAGCTATCTCGATTACGCGATGAGCGTGATCGTGTCGCGGGCGCTGCCCGATGCGCGCGACGGCTTGAAGCCGGTGCACCGCCGAATCCTCTACTCGATGAACGAGCAGGGCCACACGCCCGACAAGAAATACGTCAAGTCGGCGCGTGTCGTCGGCGACGTGATGGGCAAATACCATCCGCACGGCGACCAGGCGATCTACGACGCGCTGGTGCGCATGGCGCAGGACTTCTCCATGCGCCTGATGCTGATCGACGGGCAGGGCAATTTCGGCTCGGTCGACGGCGATCCGCCGGCGGCCATGCGCTACACCGAGTGCCGCCTCGCGCGCCCGGCCATGGCGCTGCTCGACGACATCGACAAGGACACCGTCGATTTCCAGCCCAACTATGACGGCAACGAGCGCGAGCCGGTGGTGCTGCCGGCGCGCTTCCCGAACCTGCTGGTCAACGGCGCCGGCGGCATCGCCGTCGGCATGGCGACCAATATCCCGCCGCACAATCTGGGCGAGGTGATCGACGCCTGCATCGCGCTGATCGACGACCCGGGGCTCGACGTCGACGACCTGATCAAGATCGTGCCGGGCCCGGATTTTCCGACCGGCGGCATCATCCTCGGCCGCTCCGGCATCCGCAGCGCCTACCACACCGGCCGCGGCTCGATCGTCATGCGCGGCAAGGTCGGCTTCGAAACCATCCGCAAGGAGCGCGAGGCGATCGTCATCACCGAGATCCCGTATCAGGTGAACAAGGCGGCGATGGTCGAGCGTATCGGCGAGCTCGCGCGCGAGAAGAAGATCGACGGCGTCGCCGAGCTGCGCGACGAGAGCGACCGCGACGGCTATCGCGTGGTGATCGAGCTCAAGCGCGACGCCGAGCGCGACGTCGTGCTCAACCAGCTCTACCGCTTCACCCCGCTGCAGTCCTCTTTCGGCGCCAACATGGTGGCGCTCGACGGCGGCCGTCCGCTGGTGATGAACCTGAAGGATCTGCTCACCGCCTTCGTCGCCTTCCGCGAGGAGGTGGTGTCGCGGCGCACCAAGTTCCTGCTCGGCAAGGCGCGCGACCGCGCCCATGTGCTGGTCGGCCTCGCCATCGCCGTCGCCAATATCGACGAGGTGATCGCGCTGATCCGCGGCTCCAAAGACGCCAACGAGGCGCGCGAAGCGCTGATGGCGCGCGACTGGCCGGCCAAGGACATGGCCGCCATGGTGACGCTGATCGACGATCCGCGCCACAAGGTGTCCGACAAGGGCAGCGTCAAGCTGTCGGTCGAGCAGGCGCGCGCCATCCTCGATCTGCGCCTGCAGCGGCTGACCGCGCTCGGCCGCGACGAGATCAAGGACGAGCTCGACAAGCTCGCCGCCGAGATCGCCGACTATCTCGATATCCTGCGCTCGCGCGCGCGCATCCAGGCGATCATAAAGACCGAGCTCGCCGCGGTGAAGAACGAATTCGCCACGCCGCGCCGCACCGAGATCGTCGAGCAGGAAGCCGAGGTCGAGGAGGAGGACCTGATCCAGCGCGAGGACATGGTCGTCACCGTCTCGCATCTCGGCTACGTCAAGCGCGTGCCGCTGTCGACCTACCGCGCGCAGAAGCGCGGCGGCAAGGGCCGCGGCGGCATGCAGGTGCGCGAGGAGGATTTCGTCTCGCGCCTCTTTGTGGCCTCGACGCACGCGCCGCTGCTGTTCTTTTCCTCGCGCGGCAAGGTCTACAAGGAGAAAGTCTGGCGGCTGCCGCTCGCCGCGCCGCAGGCCAAGGGCAAGGCGCTGATCAATATCCTGCCGCTCGATCCGGGCGAGACCATCACCACGATCATGCCGTTGCCTGAGAACGAAGCGGAATGGGGCGGTATGCAGCTTATGTTCGCGACCACCAAGGGTATCGTGCGCAAGATCGCGCTCGACCATTATGTCGAAGTGCGCCCGTCCGGTCTGAAGGCGATCAAGCTGGAGGCAGGTGATTCAATCGCGGGCGTCGAGTTGTGTACCGACAAAGACGACATCCTGCTCACCACGCGTGAGGGTCAGTGCATCCGCTTCCCCGCGGAAAAGACTTCGCTGAAGAAAGGCCGCGACACCATCGGCGACTTCGGCATCAAATTGTCCGGTGAGGACGAAGTGATTTCGATGACCGTGCTTCGCCATGTCGAGGCGACGCCCGAGGAGCGCGCCGCCTATCTCAAGCGCGCCAACGCGGTCCGGCGTGGTGGCGAAGAGGAGCTACCCGAAGTCGAAGAAGAGGCGGATGCCGAAGAGGCGGCGGGGACAATCGAACTGGGCGAAAAACGCTACGTCGAGTTGTCGGCCGCTGAGCAATTCATCCTCACAGTCTCAGAGCGCGGCTACGGCAAGCGCACCTCGTCCTATGAATATCGGATCACCAATCGCGGCGGCAAAGGCATCGTCGCAATGGGCATCTGGGAGGGCAAGAAAGGTCAGGAAAGGATCAAGGACAAGATCGGACGCCTGGTCGGCTCGTTCCCGGTGGAGGAGGCCGACCAGGTCATGCTGGTCACCGATCAGGGCAAGCTGATCCGTACCGGCGTCGCCGGCATCCGCATCGCCGGCCGCTCGACGCAAGGCGTGATCGTTCTCAACACGGCCGAGGACGAGCACGTGGTGTCGGTGGAGCGGCTGAGCGAGGAAGATGAGGAATAATTGTTGCTGTCGTGCCCCGCGAAGGCGGGGCACCCAGTAATCCCCGGCGCTAATTTGATATACTGGGGTTACTGGATCGTCCGCTTGCGCGGACGATGACACCCCGTGTTGTGGCAAGCTATGAACTGGCAGCTGTTCTCCGCCTTCCTGCTCATCACGTTCGTGCTGGTGATCGTGCCGGGCCCGATCGTCACGCTGGTGATCGCAACCGGCGCCGCGCGCGGCGTGCGCGCCGCGCTGCAGACGGTGATCGGCACTACGCTCGGCAATGCCGTGCTGCTGGCAGCCATCGCGCTCGGCCTGAGCTGGATCCTGAAGACATCGGCCGAAGTATTTGACTACCTGCGCTGGATCGGCGCCGCCTATCTGGTTTGGCTCGGCATCCAGGCTTGGCGCCATGCGGGAAAAGCGGCGGATGCCGCGCCGCCCGGCGCCCATGTGCATGCCTGGCGCGGCTTCGTGGTGGCGATCACCAACCCGAAGACGATTGCCTTCTTCACCGCCTTCCTGCCGCAGTTCATCGATCCGGGGCTGCCGGTCGCGCGCCAGCTCTGGGTGATGTGCGCGGTGACGGTGGTACTGGCCGGTTGTCTCGATGCCGCCTGGGGCATGGCGGCCGGTTACGGCCGCACCTTTCTGATGAAGCCGCGGCACAACCGGCTGCTCGGCCGCCTGTCGGGCGCTGTGCTGATCGGCGGTGGCATCTGGCTATCGCTGCAGCGCCGGCCCGGGTGACGCTCGATCGGCAAGCCGCCCGTTGCTGACCAGACGCACCTGGGCTTGGCCGGTGCCGACGCAGCCGTAATAGGGCCAGGGGCGCTCGTCGCATAAGGCGACGGGAGCCATGGCGCTCGGCGGCAGCGGACTGGCGGCGATCTGCGCCGCCGGGGTGGAGAAGATGGTGAAGACGGTCGCGGCGGTGGCGGCGACCATGACGGCGGTGCCGGAATTCGGCATGACGGTCCCCTGTTTTTCGCTCTTGGGCGCTTGGTCGGTCGCGCGGGGATAAAGGTTCATGCTGCCAGGCCGCGGCCTTGCCGGGCCGGAAGGGGCAAGGTAGAGGCAGGGCCATGGCGCGGACCGCCCTTTATGCCGGCTCGTTCGACCCGGTCACCAACGGCCATCTCGACGTGGTGCGCCATGCCGTTCGGCTGGCCGACAAGTTGGTGATCGCCATCGGCGTCCATCCCGGCAAGGCGCCGCTGTTTTCGGCCGACGAACGGCTGGCCATGCTGGTGGAGACCTGCGCGCCGCTCGCGCGCGACGCCAAATGCGAGCTCTCCTGCATCACCTTCGACGATCTCGTGGTGGAGACCGCGAAAAAGGCGGGCGCGAGCATGCTGATCCGCGGCCTACGCGACGGCACCGATCTCGACTACGAAATGCAGATGGCCGGCATGAACGAGGCCATGGCGCCGGAAATCCTCACCGTGTTCCTGCCGGCTTCCCCCATGGTGCGCCCGATCACCGCCACATTGGTGCGCCAGATCGCCGGCATGGGCGGCGACGTTTCCGCCTTCGTGCCGGCGCCGGTCGCCGCGCGGCTCAAGAAGAAGTTTCCGCGCCGCGGCGCCTGATCACTTCCATTTCGCAAGGAGCGTTGATGCCCACTCGCCGTTCGATCCTCAGGCTCGCCCCCGCGCTGCTGCTCGCGGGCTTGTCCATGCCGGCTTTGAGCCAAGCGCCCGACCTGTCCAATCCGGCGGCGCTCGTCGAGCAGGCGCCGGCGAGCTACAAGGTGCGCTTCGACACCAGCAAGGGCGCCTTCGTCATCCAGGTCGACCGCGCCTGGGCGCCGCACGGCGCCGATCGCTTCTACAACCTGGTCAAGCACGGCTTTTACGACAACGACCGTTTCTTCCGCGTGATCTCCGGCTTCATGGTGCAGTTCGGCATCAACGGCGACCCGCATGTCTCCGCGCGCTGGCGCGAGGCCAATATTCCAGACGATCCGGTCAAGATGAGCAACAAGCGCGGCATGATCACCTTCGCGACCGCCGGGCCCAACACGCGCACCACCCAGGTGTTCATCAACTTCGGCGACAATGCCAATCTCGACGGCATGGGCTTTGCGCCGTTCGGGCAGGTGGTCTCGGGCATGGACGTGGTCGACCGCATCAACGCCGAATACGGCGAAGGCGCGCCGCGCGGACGCGGGCCTGAGCAGGGCCGGCTGCAGATGGAAGGCAATGCCTATCTCGCCAAAGGCTTCCCGCGCATGGACTATGTGAAGAAGGCGACGATCGTGCGCTGAGGCTTTATTGAAGCTGTGGCTTTATTGAAGCTGTCATCGAACGCGACCTCAGTTTTGGAGAATTTCAATGGCCAAGCCGGAAGACACGCTCACGCTGGAAACCACCAAGGGCAAGGTGGTGATCGAGATGCGGCCCGACCTCGCGCCCGGCCATGTCGCCCGCATCAAGGAGCTGGTGAAGCAGGGCTTCTACGACGGCATCGTGTTCCACCGGGTGATCGACGGCTTCATGGCGCAGACCGGCTGCCCGCAGGGCACCGGCATGGGCGGCTCCGGCAAGAAGCTCAAGGCCGAGTTCAACCGCGAGCCGCATGTACGCGGCACCGTGTCGATGGCGCGGGCGGCGAACCCCGATTCCGGCGACAGCCAGTTCTTCATCTGCTTCGACGACGCCGGCTTCCTCGACGGCCAGTACACGGTGTGGGGCAAGGTGATCGAGGGCATGGAGAACGTCGACAAGATCAAGCGCGGCGAGCCGGTCAAGGACCCCGACAAGATCGTCAAGGCGACGATGGGGGCGTAAGGCGAAAGCCGCCGTGAATAAACCGTCATGGCCGGGCTCGTCCCGGCCATCTCGCTTAGGAAGGCAAGACCGTGCCAACCTGACCGGGATGCCCGGGACAAGCCCGGGCATGACAATCGAGAACGATGAAAACCGACCTGTTCGACTTCGAGCTGCCGGCCGACCGCATCGCGCTGCGGCCGGTGCATCCGCGCGACGCCGCGCGGCTCTTGGTGGTGCGCCCTAACCGCGCGCCGGAGCTAGAAGACTGCCACATCCACGACCTCCCGGACCTGCTGCAGCCGGGCGACGCGCTGGTGGTCAATGACAGCAAGGTGATCGCCGCGCGCCTGAAGGGCCGCCGCATCGGCCGGGGCGAGGCCGAGCCCGTAATCGAAGCCACGCTGCACAAGCGGCTCGACGGCTCGCGTTGGAAGGCCTTCATTCTGGGCGCCAAGAAGGTGCAGGCGGGCGATATGGTGCGGTTCGGCAGCGAGGGCCGCGTTTGCTTTCTCGATCAGCTCGACGCTCAAGTTGCACAAAAAGATGAAGGAGGGGAGGTAACGCTTTCGTTTTCCTTCCATGGCCCGGTGCTCGATCAGGCGATTGCAGAGCGCGGCGACATGCCCTTGCCGCCCTATATCGCCTCCCGTCGCGACCCCGACGAGCAGGACCGGACCGACTATCAGACGTTGTTCGCGCATGAGGAGGGCTCGGTGGCGGCGCCGACGGCGGGGCTGCATTTCACCGACGCGCTATTGGCGCGGCTAAAGGCGCGCGGCGTGGCCTTACACAAAGTGACGCTGCACGTCGGCGCCGGCACCTTTTTGCCGGTGAAGGCCGAGGACACCGAAGGCCACAAAATGCATGCCGAGTTCGGCGTGGTGCCGGCGGAGGTTGCCGAGGCGCTCAATACCGCGCGCGCCAAAGGCGGGCGCATCGTGGCGGTCGGCTCGACAGCGTTGCGGCTGTTGGAAAGCGCGGCGGGGGAGGACGGCAGGCTGCGCGCCTTTTCCGGCGAGACCTCGATCTTCATCACGCCCGGCTATCACTTCAAGGCGCTCGACCTGATGCTGACCAATTTTCACCTGCCGCGTTCGACGTTGTTCATGCTGGTGGCGGCCTTTTCCGGACTAGACGAAATGAAAAGCGCCTACGCGCACGCAATTGCCCACGGCTATCGGTTCTATTCCTATGGCGATGCGTGTTTGCTTTATCCGTATTCGCGTGCCCCGGACGCGGTGCAGCACGAGCCGAAGGCGAAGTGATGCACCGCAGATCCGGGTCAGCTTGCTTTAGAAGGAACCGGGGTCCCGGGTCTGCGGCGCACTACTTCGTATTGCGCCGCGCCCGGGACACGAAGTGACCGATGACGGCGCCCTTCGCCTTCGCCCTGCTCAAAACCGACGGCGCCGCGCGCCGCGGCGAGATCGTCACGCCGCATGGGCGCGTGCAGACGCCGGCCTTCATGCCGGTCGGCACGCAGGCGACGGTCAAAGGGCTCACGCCCGATATCGTGCGCGCAACCGGCGCCGCTATCGTGCTCGGCAACACCTATCATCTCATGCTGCGGCCGGGCGCCGAACGCATCGCCGCGCTCGGCGGGCTGCACGCCTTCATGCATTGGCCGCTGCCGATCCTGACCGACTCGGGCGGCTTTCAGGTGATGTCGCTGTCGCAGCTGCGCAAGCTCGACGAGAACGGCGTCGTCTTCCGCTCGCATCTCGACGGCGCCATGGTCGAGCTGTCGCCGGAGCGCGCGATCGAAATCCAGGCGCTGCTCGGCGCCGACATCGCCATGCAGCTCGACGAATGCTTAAGGCTGCCGGCCGGGCCAACCGAGATCAGGCGCGCCATGGAATTGTCGCTGCGCTGGGCCGAACGCTCGAAACGCGCCTTCGAGGGGAGGGCGCGCGCAGGCTACGCCTTGTTCGGCATCGTGCAGGGCGGCGACGATATCTCGATGCGCTGCGAGAGCGCACGCGAGCTGACGGCGATGGACTTTGAAGGCTATGCCATCGGCGGGCTGGCGGTGGGCGAACCGCAGGCGGTGATGCTGAAGATCGTCGAAGAGACTGCGCCGCGGCTGCCGGCGGAGCGCCCGCGCTATCTGATGGGTGTCGGCACGCCGCACGACCTCCTCGAAGCGGTTGCGCGCGGCATCGACATGTTCGACTGCGTGCTGCCGACCCGCAACGGCCGCCATGGCATGGCCTTCACGCGTCATGGCGCCATCAACCTGGCGAATGCGCGTCACGCCGCCGACCCGCGCCCGCTCGACGAGCAGAGCGCGCACCCGGCCGCGCGCAGCTACTCGCGCGCCTATCTGCATCATCTGGTGAAGGCGAACGAGATGCTGGGCGCCGTGCTCTTGTCGACCGTCAATCTCGCCTATTATCAGGAACTGATGGCCGGCATGCGGGCAGCGATCGAGGCGGGGCGGTTCGGCGACTTCCGCGCCGCGACGATCGCGGGCTGGGGGCGAGCGGATATTCCGGCCTTGTGAGCGGGCCTACCCTTGGCTAATGCCTCCCTATGAACGTCGACGCCTCCTTCCTCGCCAAGCGCCGCAAACCCAAGTTCAAGCTGCCGCCGGGCACGACCGATGCGCATTGCCACGTGTTCGGGCCAGCGGCCAAGTTCCCCTATGCGCCGGGCCGCCGCTACACGCCGGCCGACGCGCCCAAGGAAATGCTGCGCGCGCTGCACGACCATCTCGGCATCGCGCGCGCGGCGATCGTGCAGGCGAGCTGCCACGGCACCGACAATTCCGCCATGCTCGACTGCATCGCGTCCGACCCCAAGCGCTATCGCGGCGTCGCCATCGTCGACGACAGCTTCCGCGACGCCGACTACGACAGCCTGCACGCCGGCGGGGTGCGCGGCGTGCGCTTCAATTTCGTCAAGCATCTGGGCGGCGCGCCCGATATGGACGTGTTCAATCGCGTCATCGATCGCATCAAAGACCGCGGCTGGCATGTCGTGTTGCATCTCGATGCGCCCGACATCATTCCGCTGTCCGACATGATCCGGCAGCTGCCGCTGCCCTTTGTGATCGACCATATGGGGCGCGTGCCAGCCAAGGACGGCGTCGGGCAGCCGCCGCTCAAGGCTCTGCTCGCGCTTTCACGGCTGGAAAACTGCTGGATCAAGGTCTGCGGCGCCGAGCGCATTTCCATGCCGCCCTACGACCAGGCGGTGCCGATCGCCCATGCGCTGGTCGAAGCATCGCCGGAGCGCGTGCTGTGGGGCACCGATTTCCCTCACCCTAATGCCACGCACGAGGCGGATGAGGCCGACTTGGTTGACTTGGTGCCGCAATATGCGTCCGACGCCGCCATGCAGAAGCGCCTGCTGGTGGACAACCCCGCCAGGCTTTATGGTTTCGGCTAACGGCGACAAAAAAATTTGGGAGGATTCAAATGACGTTTCTCGCTGCCGCGCGCTCGGCGCGCCGTGTCGCATTGTTGCTATTGCCGGCGGCCTTGCTGGCTCTCGCGCCGCTGTCGCAAGCGCAGGCGAAATGGCCGGAGAAGCCGGTCAAGATCGTGCTGCCCTTCGGCGCCGGCGGCGTCGCCGACGTGAGCAGCCGCATCATGGCCGACAAGCTCGAGAAGATCTTCGGCCAGCGCGTGGTGATCGAGAACATGCCGGGCCCCGGCGGCATCAATGCCGCGCGCGCGGTGATCAATGCGCCGCCCGACGGCTACACGCTCGGCCTGGTCACCAACGGCACCGCCATCAGCGTCGCGGCGTTCAACCACCTGCCGTTCGACCCGGTCAACCAGTTCGCCATGATCTCGGAGCTCGGCGAATTCAACTTGCTATTCGCGGTCGCCGCCGACTCCAAATACAAGAGCTTGGAGGATTTCATCAAGGACGCCAAGGCCAATCCCGGCAAGCTCAACATCGGCACCATCGCCGTCGGCGGCACGCAGAACCTCGGCGCCGAGCTGTTCAAGTCGGATGCCGATCTGAAGGTGGCGATCGTGCCCTACAAGAGCTCGCCCGACGTGGTGGTCGGGCTCATACGCAATGACGTGCAGATGCTGGTCGAGTTTCCACCCGC
>Ga0335081_10014765_pt1 | contig 12634 bp, 13 predicted proteins | sample Lox_Sample_35_FD_206713 | JGI IMG/M metagenome (GOLD analysis project Ga0335081, IMG submission 206713) | Soil microbial communities from Loxahatchee National Wildlife Refuge, Florida, United States - Lox_Sample_3.5 | ecosystem: Environmental > Terrestrial > Soil > Wetlands | place: USA...
ACAGCGATTTCCAGTGTCCCGGCTGTAAGGCGCTGTATGAAACCACGTTGCGGCCGTTGATCGACAACTATGTCGACAAAGGCAAGATCTACCTGGTGCATCACGATTTCCCGCTCCCCATGCACGTCTTCGCCATGCAAGCGGCTTGTTACGCCCGCGCGGCGCACCGCATCGGCAAATACGATCAGGTTGCGGATGTCCTGTTTCGCCAGCAGCAGTACTGGGCGGCTAGCGGCAAGGTGGGCGAGACCGCTTGCAGCGTGCTGACGCTCGGGGAAGCCAAAGAGGTGCAGGCTCTGGCCAAGGACCCCACCGTCGTCGCCGAGGTGCAAGCCGATATCCAGGCCGGCGTCGCCGCGCATGTCGATGGAACCCCAACCGTGTTTCTGAAGCGCGGCGTCACACAATACCGCATTCCTACCGGCGCCGGTTACCAGATTCTGGCGCGATTCATCGATCAGTTGCTCTCCAATTAGCGTGCGGCGTCTGATTCTCCCGCTGCGGCTGCTGCTCGGGGCGGTGTTCGCTTACGCCGCCTATACCAAACTCCGGCAGCCGTGGATGCTGTTCGCCATGTCCATTGACGCCTACCAGATTCTTCCGCAGTGGGCGGTGCTGTTGCTGGGCCATTGGCTGCCGTGGGTGGAGCTTTCGATCGGCGTGCTCCTGGCGGCCGGCATCTTGCTTCGCTACATCGCCGCTGGCGCCGCCGGCCTGCTTGTGGTCTTCTTCACGCTGATGGCGCGCGCGTTCGTCAAAGGTATGGCCATCGATTGCGGCTGCTTCGGGCTGGGCGAGGCGATCAGCGCCGTAAGTCTGGCGCGCGACGGGCTGCTGGTAGCTCTGTCGCTGGTTCTGACGTGGTTGGCGCGCCGCGACGCCGCTAGAGCGGTGAACCGGGTGTAGTCAACCGCCGGCGCTTCCAGGTCCGCCTCAAAAGAACCAGCATCAACACCGCCCCCGGAACGATCCAGCTATAGCGTGGTTCCGGCACCACCGTAATGGGCGGCGGCGGCACAACGTTGGGCGGCTTGGGGTGGTGTCTATGCAGCGGCGGGATGATGGGAATGATCGGGAAAAATTTTCCTCCTCCGCCGTGCCCAGGCGCGGACCCGCCAGAGGCCGTTGTTACCCCGCCTGGCGCAGGCAAAACCGGAGCTTCCTCCAGCGGCAGGCGCGGAGAAGTCAAGGCGATGATCGGCACCTCGACGGAAGTATCCATAATTACTTCCGCCGGCTCGTGCGGCTGTATAGGCATCATGGGATGTGCGGAATAACAATTCAAGCAGCGGCCGCGCGCGATGTGCTGGCCGTCGGTGAAGACCGTTTCGCCGGCCTTCAAATGAACCGTTTTCGACGTCCAATAAATTTTGTCGCCGAACCGATAGGACACATACCCGGACATGTCAGCAGTCAGGACTACCTGTTTCAGCTTCTTGAGATCGAAGGCGCCATAATGATCACGTACCGCCGGATCGCTCATGGCTCGCCGGGCTTCCTCCACCGTGCGCGCGCCGCCCGCAACGATCGAATACGGATAGACCTTGCGTTTCTCTTCGATGATGTTGACCGGCGTCGGTCCACGAATGGCCGGCTTCTCGGCTACTACGGGATACTTCGGCGGCCAATCGAAGGACCCATGCCAACTCGCCAGTGTGGCGATCACGCCGGCGCCAACCGTGCCGGCCAGGAGGAACGCTAAACTTCTCTTCACGGCGGTCGAGCCCCCACATCTCAGTCCACCGGACTGATGGCTCCCACCGGCTCCAGAATACACCCGTACGCGGATTTCTCATGAAGACTTGGGTCCAAAACTAACCGGAAAGGGTACTATGGCTGAGCCGCGGGAGTACTAGCGGCGGGCTCGCCCGAACCAATCCCTAGGCCGCCGATAACGACTGCAAGAGCTCGATGGCGGTCCTTCGAACCGGCCGCAGGAAAGGCGATCTGGAAAGCTTAAGCAGGCTGGCCACAATCCCCAGACTCTTGTCCGCCAGGCGCTCGGTTCGCGCCTGGTTCTCCGAGCGATCGTAAATCCAAAACAGGATCAAGCCCATCTGGGCCAGCCAAAGCAGCTTGGGTAGGTGCGGCCGCAGATCTTCGGGCAGCTTCACATTGCTTCCATCCAGGGCTTCCGAAAAATGCAGCATGTCGCGCTCGCGAATGGACTGCGTCTCGCGGCTGAACGGCGATAGCGGATGCTCGGGATCGGCCGCATGCCGCAGCAGTGCTCCCAGAAATTTCCGATTCGGGGCAAAGTAGGCAAACTTCACGTCCACCACCGCTCGCAGCCGCGACTTCAGCTCCGTCTTGTGCTCCAGCGCGGCTTCGATCTGCCCATGCATCGCAACATTGGCCTCCTCATAAAAGGCCATCACTAGAGCTTCCTTGGATTCAAAGTAGTAGTAGGCCGCGCCGCTAGCAACCTCGGCGGCTGAGGCAATGTCGCGCATGGTGGTCTGATCGAACCCGCGCTCGCGGAAAAGATTCAGGGCGGACGCGAGAATCCGCCCGCGTGTCGTCTCCGCCTTAGGCGTGCTCCGCGCCGGTTTAGCGGTGGATTCCATGACAGCGCGGGACCTGGATCTGGCCGAGCTCAGTTTGGATCTCGGAATCGCTCAAAATTTCAAGCCATTTCGAGATGCGATACCGATGGGAGGAAACAAAGTGGAAAGCTTGGCGCGCCAATGGCAACAGCGCCGGCCGCGCAAGACGCCGCGCCAGCGAGCGATAACGCCTCAGCGCGTGCAAACATGTCAGCCAGGCACGGTCGCCCAGATAAACGCCGCCTTCATCGCTCACCACGATCAACTCCTGGCCAAAGGCCGCGCCCGCGAGCGCCGGATACAGGCGGCCGGCTAAGCTGGACGGGACCAGCCGCAGCGGAATCCACTTGGGCTGCGAACGCAGCCAGCTTGCGATTCGCGCGCACAGCCCGCAATCGGGGTCGTATATGGCCGTCAGGTGCTGCATCGCTCAACCCACCTGCGGATGCGCGGCCGGCGGCAAGAACGCATCCGGAGGGAAAGGCGGCGGCGCGCTCGCTTCCTGTGCCCGCCGCCGAATCCGCGCAAACACGTACAGATTCAAGAAGTGCATCAGCCCCAGCACCAGCAACACCAAACCCAGCTTGTCGCTCACCAGCTCTATGGCCTGCCGCAGGTTCACTGGATTGTCGCCGGTCTTCAACGCAAAAGCAACATAGCCGACGTTGATCAGGTAAAACCCGACCACTAACAGGTGGTTGACGGAATCGGCCAGTTCCGCCTGGCCCTGAAACGCGTCCACCAGGAAGATTCGCCCGCGCCGGTGCAGCGTGCGCGCCACCCATACCGTGACCGTCAGACTGATCGCCAGATAAACGAAATAGCTGTAAACGACAAACATTGGGTTCTCCTTTTTGAACGCGTTCAATAAAAGCATAGGGCGAGACTCCGCCCTTGTCAAGACATTTTTGAATCCGTTCAAAACCTGGCTCGGATGGGAATGTAACTTTCCCTCTCACATGGAGATGGCTGCTTATTGTTATAATCGGAACCGATGAGCGAGGTCCGCCAGGGTAGTACTGCCAAGAAGATCATATTGTTACGGCCCCGCGGGTTTTGCGCCGGGGTGGTGCGAGCCATAGATGTGGTCAAGATCGTTTTGAACCTGTACGGCGCGCCAGTCTACGTGCGCAAGGAGATTGTGCACAACCGCCACGTTGTGGACGAGTTGCGCCAGGCCGGAGCCATTTTCGTGGAGGAGCTCAGCGAGGTCCCCTCGGGCGCGCGCGTGATCTTCAGCGCCCACGGCGTTTCACCCGCCGTTCGGGAAGAGGCCAAGCAGCGGAATCTGCAAGTGATCGACGCTACCTGCCCGCTGGTCACCAAAGTCCATCTGGAAGCAGTTAGATTCGCCCGCCAGGACTACACCATCGTGCTCATCGGCCACGCCGGCCACGATGAGGTCATAGGCACTTTGGGAGAGGCGCCTGAATCGACCATTCTGGTTTCTTCCGTCGATGACGTGGACCGGCTGGAGGTCAAGGACCCCGCCAAGATCGCATACCTTACCCAGACTACGCTCAGCCTGGACGAAACCAGAGACATTGTCCAGCGCTTAAAGCAGCGCTTCCCAGCCATTAAGGGCCCTAGAAGCCAGGACATCTGTTATGCAACCGAGAACCGCCAGTTAGGCGTCAAAGCCGTTGTGCCTTTGACCGACGTGCTGCTGGTGGTCGGATCGCAGAACAGTTCCAATTCACGCCGCTTGGTTGAAGTTTGTCAAAACGAAGGAGTTCCAGCTTATCTGTTGGATGACAGCCGGGAAGTGAACCCGGAGTGGCTCAAAGGCGTGCAGACCGTGGCGGTGACCGCCGGCGCTTCGGCTCCCGAGAACCTGGTGCAGGAATTGATCCAGTCGCTTGAAACCCAATTCGGTTTCGACTTCATGGAAGAAATGGAACTCAAGGAGGAAGATGTGCGCTTCCATCTTCCCTCGGACCTGGAGCGATCCGCGCTTCAGCTCACTACCATCGCCCGCGCATGATGCCGCAACTCCAGGTTGCCGACTCATTGCTGTCCAGTACGTCCAAGGCGGCGAAACGCGCGCTCGATTTTTTCTTGCGGACGCAGCAGGAGCAGGGCTATTGGCTGGCCGATCTGACGGCGGACACCACGCTGGAATCGGACTTCATCCTCCTGCAGCTCTGGCTGCACGCGCCCGTGAACGGCGTATGGAATCCGCCCACGCGCCCGCTGATCGACAAGGCCGTTGAATCCATTCTGGCGCGCCAGTTACCCGACGGCGGATTCAATATTTATCCGCAAGGCCCGGCCGACATCAGCGCCACGGTAAAGGCGTATTTCGCGCTCAAGGTCGCGGGCTTGGATTTCCATCATCCGCGCCTGGCGCAAGCTCGCGAACGCATCTTGGCGCTGGGTGGCCTGCACGCGGCCAACAGCTACGTCAAGATCAACCTGAGCCTGTTCGATCTGTATCCGCGCCGGCACGCGCCCGCCATCCCTCCCGAGATCGTCCTGTTCGGCAACTTCATCTACCAGATGTCATCGTGGACGCGGGCCATCGTAATCCCGCTCTCCATCGTGCACGCCCTGAATCCGCGCCGTCCCGTTCCCGCGGGTTTTGATCTGAAAGAGCTTTTCCTGGAAGGCGGGCATCCCGAGTACGCGCGCTCTCGCGACAACTTCACCTGGCACAATATTTTCCTGCGGCTGGACAAAGCTTTAAAGCTTTGGGAGAAGTACGGCTCGAAGTCCATCCGCCGGCGAGCCATCCGCAAAGCCGAGCAGTGGATGCTGGAGCGGACCAAGTTCACGGACGGCGTGGCCGCCATCTATCCGCCCATGATGTACGTCATCATGGCGCTGGATCTGCTGGGGTACCCGCCCGAGCATCCGGATCGTGTCGAAGCGCAGAAGCAGTTCGACGCTCTGATGGTCAACGACGGCGACCGGTTCTTCTTCCAACCATGTTTTTCCGTGGTCTGGGACAGCGCCATCGCGGCGTACGCCATGGGCGAGTCCGCCGAACCCCCACGCGATTCCCTGCGCAAGTGCGCCGACTGGCTGCTGACCAAGGAAGTGCGCCGCAAGGGCGACTGGTCCGTCAAGCGGCCCAATACGCAGCCCTCCGGCTGGTATTTCGAGTTCGCCAACGAATTTTATCCCGACATCGACGACACCGCCATGGTCCTGCTGGCCCTGAGCCGCTCGGAGGCGTCCAGCGGATCGGAGCAGGAAGCTTCGGAACGCCGCGCCATTCAGTGGCTGCTCGACATGCAGTCCAAAGACGGCGGCTGGGCGGCGTTCGACGTCGACAACAACTGGCGTCCGCTCAGTTTCGTTCCCTTCGCCGACCACAACGCCATGCTCGACCCCACCTGTCCCGACATCACCGGGCGCGTGCTCGAAGCATTGTGCTCGTTCGGCTACACTCGCTCGCATCCGGCCATCCGCAAAGGCGTCGAATACCTGGTGCGAACGCAGGAAGCCGACGGGAGCTGGTACGGCCGCTGGGGCGTCGATTATATCTACGGCACATTTCTGGCGCTGCGAGGCCTGCATGCGGCCGGCGTGAGCGACCGCGAAGCCTACGTCCAGCGCGCGCTCGAATGGGTTCGTTCCATCCAGAATTTCGACGGCGGTTGGGGCGAAAGCTGCGACAGTTACCGGCTGGGCAGCTACGTCGCGGCGTCCAGCACGCCCTCCCAGACCGCTTGGGCCATCCTGGCGCTGCTGGCCGGGGGCGACACCACCAGCACCAGCCTGCACGACGGCATCGAATATCTGATCCGCACCCAGAACAGCGACGGAACCTGGGATGAACAGCTGGCTACCGGCACGGGCTTCCCGCAGGTGTTTTATCTTTGCTATCACCTGTATCGCGATTCGTTCCCGCTGCTGGCCATGAATACGTTCCTCAAGACTAAAACCGCTTCAGAGGACCACAAAACTCCAGAGGGCCACAAGAAATGAGATTCCCCCTTTCAATGACGGCGGGCATGGCGACCTATATCGCCCGCAACAAGTTCCGCCCCAAGCCGGAATGGCAAAAGACCGTGGCTTCCACCGCCGACGCCGCCAATCCATTCCACATCGTGTACACGCACACCGACGCGCCGCGCAAGCCGCACCCCATGATCAACAAGCGCTTCCCGCTGGTGCTGATGCTGGAGCCGCTGCATACCTGCAATCTCACCTGCACCGGTTGCGGGCGTATCCGCGAGTACGAGTCCACCATTACTCAAAAGCTTTCGCTGGCGCAGTGCCTGAACGCGGCCGACGAGTGCGGCGCGCCCATCGTTTCCATTTGCGGCGGCGAGCCCATGCTGTATCCCGACATCGGACCGCTGGCGGCCGCGCTGGTGGAGCGCAACAAGACCATCTACCTGTGCACCAACGGCATGTTCATCGTCAAAAAGTTGAAGGAGTTCAAACCGGCCGACAAGTTCTTCTTCAACGTTCATCTGGACGGCATGGAAAAGAATCACGACATCGCGGTCGAGCGCGAAGGCGTTTTCCGCGAAGCTATTGAGGGCGTGAAGGCCGCCAAGAAAGCCGGTTTCCGGGTCTGCAGCAACACCACCGTCTATAAAGAGACGGACATGAACGAAATCGAAGAGCTGTTCGAATACCTGGCGCAGTTCAACGTCGATGGCCACACCATTTCGCCGGCCTACGGTTACTCGGCGGTGAACGATCGCGAGATTTTCATGACTCGCGACGACATCCACGAAAAGTTCAAGGCCATCGATAAGCTGGCGGCGCGCTTTCCCCTGTTCAGCACGCCCACGTATCTGGAATTCCTGCAGGGCCAGCGCGATTATCCTTGTACGGCCTGGGGCAATCCGACGTACAACGTCAAGGGCTGGAAGGGTCCGTGCTATCTCATCACCGATGCGCACTACCCGACCTTCGAAGAACTCATGACCAAGACCCAGTGGGAAAGCTACGGCGCCGGCAATGATCCGCGCTGCGACCACTGCATGGTCCACTGCGGATTCGAGCCATCCGCGGCGCTGGGAATTAATTCCAAAGCGGGTGACACGTTCAAGCTGATGACTTGGGCGTTTCGGTAGACGAAGGATCCTGCGGAGCGGTAGAGAAGTGAAACCGACCCTAGTCACCGGGGCCACCGGTTTCATCGGTTGGCATGTGGCTCGGAAGCTGCTCGCCCGCGGCGATAAGGTTAGGGCATTGGCTCGGCCGTCAAGCCAGGTGCGGGAGCTGGATGTCGAGGTCGTTCGGGGCGATCTGCGGGATCCGGAATCTCTGGAACGAGCGGCGGCTGGATGTGGGGTGGTCTTTCATGTTGCGGCGGATTACAGGCTGTGGGCCAAGGACCCGAGCGACCTGTATCGCTCCAATGTCGAAGGCACTCGAAACCTGCTCACGGCGGCCCGGAAGTGCGGCGTCGGGCAAGTGGTTTACACCAGTACCGTCGGCTGTATCGGAATCCCGAATGACGGCTTGGGCCGGGAAAATGTTGCAGTGCGATTAGAAGATATGAAGGGAGCTTACAAGCGTTCTAAGTTCGAGGCCGAACAGGTCGCAATCGAGTTCGCGCGCTCCGGCTTCCCGGTCGTAATCGTGAATCCCACCGCGCCCATCGGCGACCACGATTTCAAGCCCACCCCCACCGGCAAAATCATCCTGGATTTTCTGAAGGGAGACATGCCGGCCTTCGTCGACACGGGTTTGAACTTCGTCGATGTACAGGACACGGCGGAAGGCCACTTGCTCGCGTCCGAGCGCGGCCGGCCAGGCGAGCGCTACATCCTGGGGTCGGAGAACTTGACCTTGCAGCAGGTGCTGGAACGGTTGGCTGCCGTCACCGGTGGACACGCTCCGCGCTGGCGAATTCCGCACGCACTGGCCTACGCGGCCGGCGTGGCAAGCACCGGATGGGCCAACCTGACCGGTCACGAACCGCGAGTGCCGCTGGATGCGGTGAAAATGGCTCGCACGAAAGTTTTCGTTTCGCTCGATAAGGCGAAGCGCGATTTGGGTTTCAATCCCCAGCCGGTGGATGGCGCGCTGCGCCGCGCAGTCGACTGGTTCCGGGCGAACGGTTACGTTTGATTGTTGGCTTTGGTTGCCGCCGAGGCTCGGGAATTCGCCGGACTGCTGCGGCATTGCGAGCAGGTGGCGCGGCTCAACTGGCCGCTGGATTTTGTGCGAACCGCTCGGTTGAACGGCCGGCCGGTGGTGCTGGCGGCCAACGGCCCCGGCCCGAAGCTGGCGGCACGGGCGGCTGAAGTGATAAAGGAGCATCAGGAGTTGGAAGGACTGGTAAGCATCGGTTTTTGCGGCGCGCTCTCGCCCGCCCTGAGCGCGTGCGACGTCTTCGTAGCCGATAAGCTGCACGGCGTGCCGCAGGCTCTGAGGGTGCCGCGTTGTGAACGCCGGCCGGGGAAGCTGTTATCCATCGACCGCGTGGCCACGACCGCCCAGGAAAAGCGCATTCTGTTCGAGCAAACCCACGCCGGCGCCATCGAAATGGAAGCCGCAGGTCTGGCCGCGAAAGCCCAACAATGGAACATCCCTTTTTATGCGGTCAAAGTGGTAACCGACGCGGCTTCAGAAACCTTTCCGCTGGATTTCAACCGCCTCCGCGATCGCGAAGGCCGCTTCAGCCTCCCCAAAATCCTGGCTGCCGCCCTGCGCCGCCCCTCCGCATTCCCGGCTCTTTTAAACTTGAATCAAAGATGCACTCAGGCCGCCCAGGCTTTAGGAGATTTTCTTGCCGACGCTCGCTTCTGAACCGATAACCGCTCCGCCGCAAATGCGGGCCGCCGTCTACACCGGCGACAGCACGGTGTCGGTGGCGGAGATCCCCACGCCCGCTATTGGCGCGGGCGAGTTGCTGATCCGCGTCGAAAGCTGCGGAATCTGCCACACCGATCTCAAAAAGATCGAATACAACCTGCTCGCTCCGCCGCGCATCTACGGCCACGAAACTGCCGGCGTCGTCGCCGCCACCGGATCCGGGGTGCGAGCCTTCTCGCCGGGCGACCGCGTCATCGTCTTCCATCACATCCCGTGTGGGGAATGCTTCTACTGCCGCCACAAGCTGTACGCACAGTGCCCGGTCTATAAGCGAGTGGGCGTTACCGCCGGATACGAACCGGCGGGCGGCGGCTTCTCGCAATACGTCCGCGTCATGGACTGGATCGTTCAGCGCGGCGTCGAGAAAATCCCCGACGCCGTCTCCTTCGATCGCGCCTGCTTCGTCGAGCCCGTTAACACGTGTCTGAAAGGCGTGGTCCAGCTTGCGCCGCACCCCGAGGACGTAGTGGTCATCCTGGGCCAGGGCCCCATCGGCTTGCTGTTTACCATGATCGTGCAGCGTTTCGGATCCACCATTGTCTCCACCGACACCATGCCCTACCGCCGCGAGCTGTCGCAAAAATTCGGCGCGGCCCTGGCGCTGGATCCTCGCGAGCCTGGTCTCGAACAACGCATCCGGGAAATGACCGGAGGCCGTGGCGCCGACGCGGTCATCGTCGCTGCCTCGGTTCCCGGCATCGTCCCACAAGCGGTTCGCTATTCGCGCCCCGGCAGCCGCATCCTGCTCTTCGCCCAAACCTCCCATCAGGAACGGATCGAGATCTCAGGCGCGGACGTCTGCGTCGGCGAGCGGCTCATTTTCGGCTCCTACAGCGCCTCCGTCGACCTGCAGAAGGAATCCGCGAACCTGGTCTTCGGCGGCGCGCTGCCGGTGGAGGATCTCATCTCGCATCGTTTCCCCCTGGATGCCATCCGCACCGGAATTGACCTGGCGTTGCATCCCGAGCCTAAATCCCTGAAAATTATAGTGCAGCCTCAGAGGTGGTCTGAGTGAATAAGAGGTGGTCTTAGTGAATAGTCAGATGATGGCCGCCGTGCTCTATGGCAGGGAAAACCTGCAAATAGAGGCGGTACCGGTACCGAAAATCGAAGACGGCGACGTGCTGGTGCGCGTGCAAGCCGCCCTCACCTGCGGTACGGACGTGAAGGTGTTTCGCCGGGGCTACCACGCCCGCATGATCGTTCCTCCCGCCCTGTTTGGACATGAGCTGGCGGGCGACATCGTCGCGGCTGGCGAAAATGTCAGCAAGTTCCGCTCCGGCCAGCGAGTGGTGGCCGCTAATTCCGCCCCGTGCCTGGAATGCTTCTATTGCCGGCGCGGCAGCCCCAATCTTTGCGAAGATCTCCTGTTCAACAACGGCGCTTACGCCGAGTACATCCGTATTCCCGCCCGCATCGTTGAGCGCAACATGTACGAAATGCCGGACCACATCAGCTACAAGGACGCCGCGCTGGTGGAACCCCTGGCCTGCGTGCTGCGCGGTTTGGACGAAACCGGCATTCAAAGCGGCGACAGCATCGCAATCATCGGCCTGGGCCCCATCGGTCTGATGTTCGTGCGCCTCGCCAAGGCCTACGGCGCGCGCGTGATCGCCATCGGCCGCCGGCAGACCCAGCTTGACCGCGCCGCCAGGATGGGCGCCGACGAACTGATTGTATCGGCTGATATCGAAGCGACCGTGCGCCGGGTTCGCGATCTGACCAAAGGCCACGGCGCCGACATCGCCATCGAGGCCGTGGGCCATCCCGACACGTGGGAGACGGCGGTCCGGCTGCTCCGGCGCGGCGGCATCGTGAACTTCTTCGGCGGCTGCCCCAACGACAGCCGCATCAGCCTGGACACTTCGCTACTGCATTATTCCGAGATCACCTGCAAGGCCAGCTTTCACCACACGCCCGCGCACATCCAAAAAGCGCTCGATTTCGTGCGCCGCGGCATCATCACTTCCGCCGATTTTGTGAACCGCGTCGAGCCGCTCACGAACCTACTGGAGGTGATGCGTCACTTGATGAGTCACAACGGTCATATGAAGACCGCTATCATACCCTAGTGGCTTTGCTCGCCCCCAAAGAGTTTGTTCACTCCGAGGAGGCGCTCAGCGTTGTTTACAACAAACCCGAAGCAGAACAATACACGCGGTGGCTCGCCACGCACCACTACGAGAATTTTCACGTCGTCACGTTCCTGCTGCCCAAACGTCTGCATCAGGATTTTTACAACGTCTATTCCTTCTGCCGCTGGGCCGACGATCTGGGCGACGAAATCGGCGACGCGGCCGAGAGCCTGCGCCTGCTGGCCTGGTGGCGCCGCGAGCTGGAAGCCATGTATGCCGGCCAGGTTCGACATCCCGTGTTCGTCGCGCTCCAGGACACGGTCCACAAGTACGATCTGCCGGCGCGCCTCTTTTCCGACTTGATCAGCGCCTTCGAACAGGATCAGGTGGTGACGCGCTACCACAACTGGACCGAAATTTTCGCGTATTGCCGCTGTTCGGCGAATCCCGTGGGACGGCTGGTTCTGCGCCTGTGCGGCTACGCCGACGAAGAGCGCGACCGCCTGTCGGACGCCACCTGCACCGCTTTACAGCTCGCCAATTTCTGGCAAGACGTCACCGTGGATTACGAAAAGAATCGCGTGTACCTGCCGCTTGACCTGCTGGCTAAGCACGGCTGTACCGTCAGCGATGTCGCGACGCGGAATTGCACCCCGGCCTTCCAAGCCGCCATGCGCGAAGCAGTGGGCGTGGCTCGGCGATTGTTCCTGGAAGGCCTGCCATTGGTGAAAATGGTGGACCGGCGCCTGGCGTTCGATCTGGATCTATTCAACCGCGGCGGCCTGCGCGTACTCGACAAGATCGAGCGCCAGAATTACGACGTGCTGGCCAAGCGTCCCAAAGTGTCCAAAGTAGATCGGCTGGGGCTAGTGGGGCGCGCGCTGGTGCGTGCCGCGTTCACTCACGCCTGAACGCATGGTCTCGATGAAACGCGCCGCCGATCTCGAAGCCTCCTACCGCTTCTGCCGTCAGATCGCACGCACGCGCGCCCGCAATTTCTACTACTCCTTCCTGCTGCTCTCACGTGAGCAGCGCGACGCCATGTGCGCCATCTACGCCTTCATGCGCTATTGCGACGATATCAGCGAAGCCGAAGGCGCCAGCCGGAGCGCGATCGAGCGTTGGCGTCAGGATCTGGATCGCGCGCTATCGGGCCAATACCCGGACAACCCGCTCTGGCCCGCCTTTCACGAGACCGTGCAGCGCTACAAAATCCCGTGCCACTAC
>Ga0335081_10014766_pt1 | contig 12633 bp, 9 predicted proteins | sample Lox_Sample_35_FD_206713 | JGI IMG/M metagenome (GOLD analysis project Ga0335081, IMG submission 206713) | Soil microbial communities from Loxahatchee National Wildlife Refuge, Florida, United States - Lox_Sample_3.5 | ecosystem: Environmental > Terrestrial > Soil > Wetlands | place: USA: Florida...
TCGATAGCGGCCTTGGCCTTGTATTTGGCCTCGCGGCTGGTGGGCAGAAACAATGCATGGCGGACCGTGTTGTTGAGCGAATAGTCCGTGCTGTTCTCGAAGATTTTGGCCGCCCGGATTACCGCCAGTGCCGGCGCAAAGGCCAGCATGGAATATCCGGTGAGGGAGATGATGGGCAGCACGAACAGCGCTCCCCCAATTCCGATCCAGCGGAAGAGCCGCGAGACCAGAAAAGTCTGCATCACCAGGCCCAGTAAGTTCACCCAACTGAAATAGTCGCCGTAAAACTGCCCGATAAACCTGTTCTGCGTCGCTTTGGGCAGGTGCTGCGCGGATTCCGACACAAACCGGCTCACCATGTATTCGCCGTTCGTGTTGACCACGTTCAGCAATAGAACCAGGGCGGCGATCAGCAGGAGGTAGCGCTCCTTTGCGATCAGTTGAAAGCCGCCTTTGCGGTCCAGCGGCTCGATCGCGCGCCGGGCGCCGGCGGGGTTGCCGCGTCGGCTTTCCCGCCGGTGCGCGGCATATGTCAGACCCAGGCAGCCCACCAGCATCAGAGCGGCGATGGCCATCATCTGGTAGGGGCTGAAATGCCCGAACAGCCACTCGGCGAGGAGCGCCCCCAACAAGGCACCCAATGAAGCGCCCATGCCCGCAATCGGAAACAGCCGCCGCCCTTGCTCATCGGTATAAAGGTCGTTGGCGAAGCTCCAGAACTGCGCCACCACGAACATGTTGAACACGCCTACCCAGATATAGAAAGCCACCCCGATCCTGAAATTGGCCACTCCGAGCGCGAAGAACGCCGCCAGGTTCAGAATGAAAAAGCCCATTGTCGACGCAATCAGGCGCATGCGGTTCGCTCGCGACCCGATCATCCCGTAAAGGGGAAGCAGAAGGAGGAACAGCGCCGTCTGCGCGACTGCGGCATAGCTTTTCATCTCCGCCCCGCCGGGTTGGCTGAGGATTAACGGCTCGCGGATGGTTTTGAGAATGTAATACGTCCCGAGCAGAAGAAAGACGTTGGCGGCCAGCAGCAGCACACCCGCGCCTTCTCCGTCGCGCACTTCGCTGAACAGGAGCAGGCAACGGTCGAGCAGCGTCCTGCGCGGAGGGCTAAGACTGATTCCGACAGCCGTGTTGGCCATTGCAGAATTATGGACGAGATTCGCGGGAAGTCAACGGTTTTCTCCGACGCCCAGAGCCTTGCGTAAGTTGGTGCCGGGCGGATCGGCCTCGGCGGTCTTCTTCAGGTAGACGGAGGGATCGGGACCGTCGGGAATCGGGATCTTCGTTCCCCGATGCATGGCGAAAAGCTTCCCGTCTTCGATGATGAGGCACGCGGGCGACTGATTGTAGGCCCTGGAGAGTCCGACGTCGATGAGAATTACCTTGCCTCCGAAACGCGGCGTCACGGCCCCCGTCGTGGGCGTGTGCCCGACCACGATTCGCGACACGCCATATGCGGACAGAATCGAGTCCACCAGTCCAGCGGTTTCGGGTTCCGGCGCCAGAGCAAGCCCCCGATACCAGAGCGGGCCCTCGTCGTCGGTGACGATTCCCCCATCGAGCAGGCGGAAGTCCTTCAACTCCCCGCGAATTTTACTGTTCAGGTCCGCGATCGGCGTGCCAACGTATTTCCGGCTGATTCCGCCGTGCAGGAACAGGATATCGTTGACCTTCACGATGGCGTCGCGCTCCACCAGGACCTTGCCGTATTGGCCATTGGCTGCGAATGCCTGGCGGTGCTCCACCCACCCCAACGGATGTTCGTCGAACCATTTCTTGCGGTAAGCCTCGTCGTCTCTGTGGTCACGATCGGCCAGAACATTGTAGGCGTGCTCGCGGAGTTGGATCGATCTGCCCGACCGGTAGGAGTCATACTCGCCCGCCGTTACGTAGCGCAGGTCGCCATACATGTTCATCGTCTCGTGGTTGCCCAGCAGGGCGTGAACCATGCCATGGCTGCGCTCAGCCTGTTTTTCAAGATTGATCAACAAGTCCATGACTTTGCGCGAGTCCGCCCAGCGATCGAGGCAATCGCCGGTCTGCACCAGGTGGGTCGCCCCCCCGGTCCATTTATTCGAGTTGTCGATCACGCCGGCCGATCGCAAGACTGTGACGAAGGTGTCATAGTCGCCATGCACATCGCCCACAGCCACAATCCGGCCGATGCCGGAGTAGGTGGCCTGCGCAAACGCGGCGGCGGTGAAGATCAGAAGCCAGATCAGTGAGCGGAGGTGGCGCATGGTTCCCCTGCCGAACGTGTGCTAAGCGATACCCATCATACATCCAATGGTATATTGCAACGGTGCCCTTTCTGCGCTGGAAAGCCCCTGACACGATGACCGCGGGCGCCATGCTCGCCGCGGGCTTGATGATCGCCCAGCAGACCGAGGCCAAGGCCGTCCGGGACTCCGTCTTTCTCACCCATTTTCCGGTCACGGCCCTGCCGTCGATTACCTTAATCGCAGCGGTCTTCGCCATTTTTGCCAGTTACGGTGGATCGCGGTTGATCCGGGCCGTGACTCCGGACCGTTTTGCTCCCTTCTCATTTCTGGCGAGCGGCATTTTGCAGGTCTGCGAGCGCAGCCTGCTGCTGAGCCATCCCCGCGTGGCTGCATGCGCTATTTATCTGCACGTGTTCGCCATCAATCTGCTGCTTACGTCCTCGTTCTGGTCGCTGATGAACGAGCATTACGATCCGCGCTCGGCCAAACGGGCATTCGGCAAGATCGGCGGCGCCGGCACGTTTGGCGGCGTCGTGGGAGGGTTGGTGGCGGAGCGCGTAGCGGCGCTCGGATCGGTCGCGGCGCTGATCCTGGTGACGGCCGTTCTGCATCTCGCGTGCGGCGGGGCGCTGTATTGGTTTACGCGCAAGTTTCAGGTATCCCACCGCGAGGATCACCGGGCCACAAAACGCAAGCCCGTCTTCCAGGTCCTGAAGAAGACTCCGTACCTGCTGGAGGTGGCCAGCCTGATGATCGTCGTCTCGGTAGCCGCCGCCCTCATCGACTATCTCTTCAAGTCGGAAGCCGCCGCCAGCATCGCCAAGGGGCCGGCGTTGACCCGGTTTTTTGCCGTGTTCTATACTCTCACGGGACTGCTCGGAGTGGCGGTGCAGGCGTTTCTTTCGTCGGCCATGCTCAGCCGGCTGGGATTAGCCAATACCGTCAGCTCCCTGCCGCTGACGGTCATGGCCGGTGGGGGATGGGCCCTCGCGTTCTTCGGCTTCGCCGGAATGACGGTCCTGCGCGGCATGGAAGTGATTCTTCGCAGCTCGCTGTTCCGCGCGGGATACGAACTGTTCTATACCCCGGTGCCATCGGAAGACAAGCGGTCCGTGAAGGCGATCATCGACGTGAGCGGTGAGCGCCTGGGCGATGCCGTGGGGAGCGGCCTTCTCGGCCTGCTTCTTATTCTGCACCTGAGCGGGAAGGTTTCGATTCTAGCGCTGGCGATCGGTTTTTCCATCGCCGGCCTGATGCTGGCGAAACGGCTGGGACGCTCCTACTCCGGAGCTCTGGCGAGCAGCCTGCACAAACAGGCGGTGAGACTGGGGCCGGAGCCGCTGCCGGACGACCAGGAAACAAGTTTCATCCAGGCGCCGCGGCCCGTATTTCCGAAGGCCGCGGCGGACGCGCCCCGTCCCACGCCGGCGCCACCCGACCCTGTCCTCCGGGAACTCTCCGAGCTGCGGTCCCAAGACGAACACCGCGTCATTGAGGCGCTGTCGCGGATCCACGACCCGCACCCCCTGATCCTGTATCAATTGATCCAGTTTCTGGGCAACAACCGGTACGCGTTCCTGGTCATGGACCACCTGCGGGGCGTCGTATCCGCGCACGTGGGCCAGTTCATCGACACGCTGCTTGACCCCGAAGAATCGTTTGCCGTGCGCAAAAGGATTCCGCTGATCCTGGCCCGCAGCGACTCGCAGCGCGCTCTGGACCAGCTTCCGATCGCGCTCTCCGACCGCGAGTTTCTCATCCGCTTCCGCTGCGCCCATGCCATGAGCCTGATTCGCGCCAATCACCCCGAGCTTTACCTCAACCCGGACCGGATCTGGCAGGTGTTGGACCAGGAGCTCGAAGTCAGCCTCGACGAGTGGCAACAGAGGCGGCTGCTGGACCTGTCTCCAGCCGCGGGGAACGACACTGAGGAGCAGTTGGAGAAACCGGGAGATGCGAGCCTGGAGTACATCTTCGTTCTGCTCGGCCTGGTGCTGCCTCAGCGGCCGGTTTCCATGGCTTACCGCGCCCTGCAAACGGATGACAAGCATCTCCGGGGAACGGCTCTCGAATATCTGCAATCGGTGCTGCCCGCACACGCCTGGAAATCGCTCGAGGAGCTGATCGGCGATCGCACCATCCCCGCGCCGGCCGCCAGGCAGCGGGCAGAGAGCGGGGCTTAGGTGGACCGGTTTACACAACTACTACCAGTACCAAAGCCTTTAGATACAGGTGGGTTGCCGACTCTTTATCAAATCGTAACATCGCTGTAATTGCGGCTTTGTGTCCCGCGGCTATACTCAAACCGAAAAGGAGGACAGAACCTTGATCAATCGACTGATTCTTCCAGCGGTCGCTGCGGCTTCCCTTGCCGGAGTTGCATTTGCCGCGCTCTCGCTAACGGGCGCCGGTGCGACCTTCCCTTACCCGATGTACTCAAAGTGGTTCAACGAATACAACAAGCTTCACCCGGACATTCAGATCAACTACCAGTCAAGAGGTTCGGGCGCGGGAATCCAGCAGGTAACGGAGGGCACCGTCGATTTCGGCGCCAGCGACGGCCCCATGAACGACAAGCAGCTTGCAACCTTCAAGGATAAGCGCGGGTGCGAGGCGCTCCATTTTCCCACGGTGTTGGGTGCGGATGTGCCCACCTACAATATTCCCGGGGTCACGGCGGATCTCAATTTCACTCCGGCCGCACTGGCGGGAATTTATCTCGGGAAGATCACCAAGTGGAACGATCCGGAGATCGCCAAGGCCAATCCGAAAGTGAAATTGCCGAGCAGCGACATCGTGGTGGTGCATCGCGCCGAGGCCAGCGGCACAACCTACATATGGGTAGACTATCTGTCGAAGGTCAGCCCCGAATGGAAGGAGAAGGTGGGTGTGGCCGCCGCTGTAAATTGGCCGACAGGACTCGGCGGGCAGGGCAATGAAGGTGTATCGGGCCAGGTCAAGCAGACCGAATACGCCATCGGGTACGTCGAGCTCATCTATGCCATACAGACCAAGATGCCGTACGGAAACGTGCAGAATTCCTCCGGCAACTTCGTCAAAGCGGATTTGGCGAGCGTGACCGCAGCCGCGGCGGGCGCGGCCACCAATATGCCGGCGGACTTTCGCGTGTCCATCACTAACGCGCCCGGCAAGAATGCCTATCCGATATCCAGCTTCACCTGGCTGCTGATCCCGAGCCACATTGCCGACGCGAACAAGAAGAAAGCGATCCTCGATTTTCTCCACTGGATGCTCGGCCCGGGCCAGAAGATGACCGCCGCTTTGAGTTATGCGGAACTTCCAAAGCAGGTGATCGCGCAGGAAGAAAAGGCGATTTCGAAGATACAATAGGTCTTTCCAGGAGTTTGACCCTGTGGCCACAACGCCCGTTGTGAACGAAGGCGCCCTGCCTCCCGGCAGGGCGCAAAGTTTTGTGCGCCGCCTGCAAGCCGGCGAGGAGTTGGCGTATCTGGTCACCGCGACCGCCGCGGCGACCATTTTTCTGATTACCGCGCTGATCCTATACGAGTTGTTCTCCCAATCGGCGGTTTCGCGGCACACGTTAGGCTGGAGCTTTCTCTTTACTTCGACATGGGACCCAGTGGCCGGGAATTTCGGCGCGCTACCGTTCATCTACGGAACCGTTGTCACGTCGGTGCTGGCCTTGCTGATCGCCATTCCGCTGGGAGTGGGTGCGGCCATTTTCCTGGCTGAGATGGCGCCCATGGGGATCTCCAATGCGCTGACCTTCCTGATCGAGCTTTTGGCGGCGGTGCCCAGTGTCATCTACGGGCTGCTGGGCATTTTCGTGCTGATTCCGATTCTGCAGCGCAGCGTCGTGCCGGCCCTCAAGTCAGTCCTGGGAGGGTTGCCGATTTTCCACGGTACCTTCTATGGTGTGAGCGTATTTTCGGCGGGAATCGTCCTTGCCGTAATGATCGTCCCGTTCATCATTTCGGTTTCACGCGAGGTGCTGCTTTCGGTTCCAAACGATCAGCGGGAAGGATCGCTGGCGCTCGGTTCCACCAAATGGCAGACCACGTGGAAGGTGGTGGTCCCTTTCGCGTCCACGGGGATTACGGGATCCATCTTTCTTGCCTTGGCCCGCGCCCTCGGAGAAACCATGGCCGTGACCATGGTCATCGGAAACACCCCGCAAATTAAGGCATCCCTGCTGGCTCCGGGAAACTCCATTGCTTCCGTGATCGCCAGTCAGTTTGCTGAGGCGACGGGCGATCTATACGTGAGCTCACTGATTGAACTGGGCCTGGTCCTGTTCGGCGTCACCTTCGTGCTGAACGGCCTGGCGCGAATCATGATCATGACCACTGGGCGGAAGGGAGCGCACTAGTGAACCGGTCTCTGAAAGTGCGGCTGTTCGTCAATTACCTGATGCTGGGGCTTACCGGCCTGTGTACCCTGATTACTTTGAGCGCGCTCTTCTTCATCCTGGGATATCTGGTGGCACACGGCATCGGCTCGCTGAACTGGTCATTCTTCACGCGGCTTCCGGCGCCAGTAGGGGAAGCGGGCGGCGGAATGGCAAATGCCATCGTGGGCAGCGGCAAGGCGCTGCTGCTGGCGACGTTGATCGGAATTCCCATCGGTTTCCTGGGCGGCGTTTACCTGGCGGAATATGGAAACCCGGCGGCCTCCTTTGTGATCCGCTACGTGACCGACCTGCTCAACGGCGTTCCCTCCATCATCATTGGCGTGGTCGTATGGGGACTGGTGGTCCAGCGCATGGGCCACTTCTCTACATTCGCGGGCGGCGTCGCCCTGGGGATCATGATGATTCCCATTTCAGTCCGCAGTACGGAAGAGTTCCTGCATGCGGTTCCGCATTCGCTGCGCGAGGCGGCTTCGGCGCTGGGCGCCCCAAAATGGAAGGGCCTGGTAACGGTGGTTGTGCCGGCAGCAATCCGGGGCATTATTTCGGGGACCATGCTGGACCTCGCTCGCGTGGCCGGCGAAACCGCGCCGCTGCTGTTTACCGCTTTGGGCAACCAGTTCTGGAGTAACGGCTGGAACGAGCCGACGGCGACGCTGCCGGTAATGATTTACACCTACGCGATAAGCGCGTACGACGACTGGCACCGCCAGGCTTGGGCCGCTGGTTTTGTCCTTCTGACCGTCGTCCTGATGGTCAATATCATCGCTCGCATGACAATGGCCCGGGGGATTCATATTCCGCGATGAAGACCGCCGGTTCTTGGGACAATAATAAATAACGATGTTCCGTTTTGCCGCCAGCGGCCGAATCGTGTTTTGCGCGGGGGTGATGGCTGGGATTGCGCTCCTGACCCTGCGGCTCTTGGGGATATCGCCGCAAATTCCCGTGGGAGCGCTGCTGCTGGTTGTCACGGCGATTGGCTTGTCCGGCGGTGCGCTTGCCGGCATTCTCTACTACTCGAACGCGCGCGATGCGCGCGAACTGCGCCGCCAGGTGGAAGGTCTGCTGCGTGCGGGGAAGAGCCAGCCCGACTTCACTCCGGCAGCCGATGAAATGGCTGCGCTGGCCGCATCTCTCGAACTTGCGACGCGGCGCGTGCGCGTCATGCTCGAAACCATGCAGCGCGAAAGCGCGCGCCTGGAAGCCATTCTGGGGAGCATGGTGGAAGGCGTCGTGGCGGTGGACCCGCTGCTGCACATCACCTTCGTCAACCGCGCTTTTGGCGAGATGATGGGCGTAGATCTGCCCGTTGCGCCCGGCACGCCGCTGTTGCAGGTCACGCGCGAGCACGCCCTCATGGAGATGTTCCATGCGGTTTTTTCCGGCGGGCAAGCGCTGCAAAAACGCTTGATCCTTTCGGCTGCGGCGCGGTCTTTCGCCGTGCAGGTGACGCCTTTAGCGGACGATCCGCACCGCGGCGCCATCGCCATGCTTTACGACATCACCGATATCGAGCGGCTGGAGCGCGTCCGCAAGGATTTTGTCGCCAATGTTTCGCATGAGCTCCGCACGCCCCTGGCGGCAGTCTGCGGCTATGCCGAGACGCTGTTGGAAAGCATCGTGGACGATCCCAAGAGCAGCCGCCAGTTTGCCGAGATTATTCTGGGAAAGGCGCGCCAGCTCACTAACATTGTCACCGACCTGTTGATTCTGTCCTCGCTCGAAGGCGGCAAGCCACCGGCTCCGGAGCCGGTTTCTCTGCGGCAGAGCCTCGAATCCGCGCTGCGAACGGTAGAGCCGGCGGCGAAAATTCGCGGCGTGCGGCTGGTCTGCGATTCGTTCGACGACCTCAGCGTGCTGGGACATGATATCCGCCTCGAACAGGTTTGGGTCAACCTGCTGGAAAACGCCATCAAGTTCAATCGCCCCGAAGGCGAAGTTCGTGTCGAGGTGACGCGAGACACCGATTGCGCCCAGGTGCATGTTCGCGATACCGGCTTGGGTATTCCTTCGCGAGACCTGCCGCGGATTTTCGAACGCTTCTATCGCGTGGACAAGGCCCGTTCGCGCGCTACCGGCGGCACCGGGCTCGGCTTAGCTATCGTCAAGCACGCCGTGGAGCAGATGGGCGGCTCGATTGCCGTGGACAGCCGGCTGGGGCAGGGATCGGTATTTACAGTGACCCTTCCACAGGTTCAGAATGAGATTTCCACTAACTGATTCTTCATCTTGTGTTAACACACCCATTCCTATACTGGGAAGTCCTTGTGGGCAAATGCCGCTTTTGATAGGTGCTCGCTGTCGCAAAACTGTAACAACTTTTATACCTGTTTGTAATATTGTCGTGAGAGTGTAGAGGAAAGCGAGCCACAAAACCGGAGCCGCGTCCTGGACCCGGCCCCGTGTGATCACACTGAAGGGAAGAGCAAGAGTTTTATGGATTCAGCTCCCGATTTCACAGTTCCGGAACAACCGGTGGCGGCGCCTTTACCTCATACCATAGGCGTACCGGAGAACCGGCCGGTTCCGCAACCGAAAATCTCGGTCAAGGACCTCAACTTTTTTTATGGCTCTTTTAAGGCCCTGCACGATATCACCGTGGATCTTCCCGAGAAGCGCATCACTGCGCTGATCGGGCCATCGGGCTGCGGAAAATCGACGTTCCTGCGCACGCTCAACCGCATCAACGAGATGATCCGCCATTCGCGCGCGGAAGGCTCGGTTACGCTCGACGGTCAGGACATTGTGGATGTGGAGGTCACCAGCCTGCGCCGACGCGTGGGCATGGTTTTTCAGCGGCCGAACCCGTTTCCGAAGTCGATTTTCGATAACGTGGCATACGGCATCCGCGTGAATGGGTTGAAGGGCAATGGCTCGCTCAAGGAGAAAGTGGAGCACAGCCTGCGGCGCGCCGCGCTGTGGGACGAGGTAAAGGACAAGCTGCACCAATCGGCTTATTCGCTTTCCGGCGGCCAGCAGCAGCGCCTGTGCATCGCGCGCGCGCTGGCGGTAGACCCGGAGGTGCTGCTGTTGGACGAGCCCTGCTCCGCGCTCGACCCCATCGCCACTGCCAAGATCGAAGACCTGATGTTCAGTTTGAAAGACCAGTGCACGCAGGTCATCGTGACCCATAATATGCAGCAGGCCGCGCGCGTGGCCGAATTCACCGGGTTCTTCCTTTTGGGAAAGCTAATCGAATTCGATCGCACCGCCATTATTTTCAAGCGTCCGTCCAAAAAAGAGACGGAAGACTACATCACCGGCCGTTTCGGCTAAACTCGAACAGGAACCGCTAATGCTTCACTTCCGCGAAGAGCTGGACGAATTACAGAACAAGCTACTCGAAATGGGCGGTCTGGTCGAGGCCGCTATCCACAACAGCGTCTGTGCGCTGGTGGAGCGCGACGAGGATAAAGCCAAGGAAGTCATGTGGAATGAGGCCTTGATCAACCAGAAGGAGATCGAGATCGACGACCTCGGCACCCGCATGCTGGCCCTGTTCCAGCCCATGGCGCGCGACCTGCGTTTCATCACCGCCGCCATCAAGATGAACAACGACCTGGAGCGAATGGGCGACCTGGCCGTGAACATCACCGAGCGCGCCTTGAACCTGATGCGCGAGCCGGTGGTCAAGCCGCTGATCGACATTCCCAAGATGGCCGATTTGGCGGAGAGTATGGTGCACCGTTCGCTGGATGCGTTCGCCAGAGACGATGCCGAGATGGCACGCACGGTCCTGCTGGCCGACGACGAAGTGGATCACCTTCGCGATGCCGTCTATGATGAATTGCTGGCCTTCATGCAGCACGAGCGCACTACCATCGATCGGTCCGTGAGCCTGATGTTCATCGCCCAAAATCTGGAACGTATCGCCGACCACGCCACCAACATCGCGGAAGATGTGCTGTTCCTGGTAAAAGGCATCGACGTACGGCATCACGCCGAAACTCACGAGTAGTGCGTTTCCCCGACCGCGGTAACGTACGCGTCTCACTTCATTTATTGGGTTGTAACATCCCGCTGGTATTCTCGCTATTCCCAGTGCGGACTCTTGCCGGCACGGAGCGGCGAACGGGTGTGCGCCGCGACGTGAAAGCAACTTGTCCAGGCGCGCCGGCATAGTCCGACATGGGTAGTCCAATAATCAGATCGGGAGAAAGGAAAAGCAGAAATGATAACAGAACGGTTGTGGCGTGCGGCGAAACTGGCCGGCCTGATATTCGTGCTCGCCGGCGTTTCCCTGGCGCAAACTGCCTCCGACGATGTAGCGCAACTGAAAGCGCAAGTGGCCCAATTGCAGAAACAGCTCGAATTGCTTTCCCAGAAACTGGAGCAGGTGGTGGAAGCCAGGAAAGCGGAACCGGCGCCCCAGGCGCAGGCTATGAAGCCCGCGCCAGCCCCGCCGGAAGCGCGCACTTATCCATCCAAGAGTTTGACGGCCAGCACGACACCTGTCGCAGCTCCCCTGCCAGCCGCCGCGCCTCCGGCTGTCTCGTCTCCTGTGGCCAATCCGCCGCTGCCTAAAACAGCCGCGCCTCCTCAGCCCTACACCGGGCATACTTCGCCGTTGCAGATCCTGCTTGGCGATATCGGCATTACGCCAGTGGGTTTCATGGATCTCACCGCCGACTGGAAAGACAAGAACGCCGGCGGTTCGCTGGGCACCAACTTCGGCAATATTCCTTATAACAACACGCTTCCTCAGGCGAAACTGTCGGAATTTCGCTTCAGCCCCCAGAACTCGCGCCTCGGCTTCCGGGTGGATGGCGTCTACAAGGGTTTTCGCTTCATCGGCTACAACGAGTTCGATTTCCTGGGCCAAAGCGGCGCCACTAATATTAGCGTTACGAACGGCGCGTTCGTGCCGCGCATCCGCCTGTATTGGGTGGACGTGCGCAAGGATAAGTGGGAGTTCCTCGCCGGCCAAAGCTGGAGCATGATGACGCCCAACCGCAAGGGGATCTCTCCCCTGCCGGGCGACATTTTCTATAGCCAGGTGATGGACGTGAACTACCTGATCGGCTTGCCATGGGACCGCCAGCCGGGAGTACGCTTCGTTTATCATCCGAGCGACAAGGTAGCGGTTGGTTTCGCCGCGGAAAATCCGGAGCAATACATGGGCGGCTCGGCCGGCAGCTCGACGATCACCCTTCCCGCCTGCTGCACCGGATTCGCCGGCGTGCAGCTCGACAACCAGACCACCCAGCAGGCGATTCCCAACCTGACTCCCGACTTCATCGCCAAGGTTGCGTTCGACCCCACTTCGCGCGTGCATTTTGAAATCAACGGCCTCGAGCGCAATTTCAAGGTCTATAACACCGCGGGGGTGAACGTGGGCAAGTACTCCACGGTGGCGGGCGGCGCCGGGGCCATCAACGGCAACTTTGAAATAGTGAAAAATTTCCGCCTGATCAGCAACAACTACTGGAGCGATGGCGGCGGCCGTTACCTGTTTGGCCAGGTGCCCGACCTGATTATCCGCGGGGATGGCACCATCAGCCTGATTCACGCGGGCGGTTTCAACGACGGCTTCGAAGCCACGGCAGGCAAGTTCTTGATCTTCGGCTACTACGGCGCCAGTTATGCGCGGCGCAACGTCGCTATCGATACTAACGGCTCGCTGGTGGGATACGGCTATCGCGGCGCGCCCAACAGCCAGAACAAAACGATCCAGGAGGTCACGTTCGGTTACAATCAGACCATCTGGAAGGACGCCAAGTACGGTGCGATGAACATCATCACGCAGTACGAATACGCCATGCGCAATCCCTGGTACATCGCGCCGAATACGCCCAAGTCGGCGCATGATAACACGATATACGTAGACGTCCGCTACACGCTGCCGGGCTCGGCGCCGACCATCGTGGCGAAGTAGACCCACCCAGAATGGGGCGGTTCAGGAAAGGGCCGCCCTCTTTGTAGTGACGCAATATCCCCCGTAGGATAATCCAGTCGCCACAAACCGTTTATTGTATTGTAACCGCGAAGGTGGTCCCTTCCTAAGAA
>Ga0335081_10014769_pt1 | contig 12632 bp, 7 predicted proteins | sample Lox_Sample_35_FD_206713 | JGI IMG/M metagenome (GOLD analysis project Ga0335081, IMG submission 206713) | Soil microbial communities from Loxahatchee National Wildlife Refuge, Florida, United States - Lox_Sample_3.5 | ecosystem: Environmental > Terrestrial > Soil > Wetlands | place: USA: Florida...
AACGGCGATCTTGCGGCCGCCACCAGCGCCCTGCGCCGCTACCAGGCGCTCGCGCCCGGTCCGAATCCGCTCGATTCTCTGGGCGACGTAAACATGCTGGCCGGCCGGCTGCACGAAGCCGAAGCGTACTATCTCGAGAGCGCCAGGAAGAGTCCGGATTTCTACGGCGGCCTGGACTTTCTCAAAGCCGCGATGGCGCGCCTCATGACCGGCGACACCGCTGGCGCCGACGGCCTCGCCAGCCAGTATTTCCAGGCGCGCGCCGCCGCTCACGACCCGCTGCTGGATTACCGCAAAGCGCAATGGTCCTGGATCAGTGGCCGGCGCAATGCGGGCTACCAGGATATGGTGAAGCTGGCCCGCGAATCCGAAAGCGGCCAACTCCGCGAAGCGGCTGCTCATGCCTACGTTCAACTCGCCATCTGGAGCCTGCTGCTCGACAAGCGCGAGGCGGCGGTGGAAATGTCCCGGCAGGCTGCCGCGCTCGTGACTCCCGCTTCCGCCCCTTGGGTGCTGGTTGCAAGCCTGCTCGCGCAGCCCCCGGCATCGCCGGCCGAGTGGACCTCGCGCGCCGAACGCGTGGCGCCCAACCCGATCCTCGCCCCCATCCGGAATCTGGCGCTGGCAAACGCTCTGCTGCTGGGCAAGGAGTATCGGGCCGCCATTCCCGTGCTGCAAGAGTTGATCGACAACGGCAATGCCGCGGCGGACGAAGGCGTTCCGGTGATGCTGGCTTGGGCGTACCTCGAGACCGACCGCGTGCAGGACGCCGCTCCGCTCTTGCGCTTCAACCCGCTACTGCCCACCACCGGGCTGGGCCCACTCACTTCGCTGTACTTCCCTCGGATCTTCTATCTCCGGTCGGTAGCCGCCCAGAAGCAGGGGAAGACCGACGAGGTTCGCGAGAGTCTTCGACTGTTTCAACAACTATCGGGCACCAGCGCTCCCGCGGGGCAGCGACAACCAGGGCCTGCAGAACGACACCGGCACTAATCATCGATAAGAATTCACGCTTACCCTGCTGGCACTGCCAATAGAATTAGCTATACTCCACGTTGAAATATAAATATAATAAGAGCTGTTTATTATGAATGCCACCTTTCGTGGCCGCCTGCTGCCCTTGCTGCTGCTGGCGACATCCGGTGCGTTCGCACAAGAAAACGTCAACGCCGGCATCAACATTGCGTGGGATCCGGTTACAGACGCCGAACGGCAGAGCCGCGCACCAGTCGTGGATAAAGAGGCGGGCGTGGAAGCGCTGTTCTGGACAGTCCACGTTCAGGACGAGCTCAGGGGCTCGGACTTGCAACGGGTCCTGTACCACTACATAAGACTCAAAGTGTTCGACGAGAAGGGGAAGGAGAAAGCCGCCACCATCGACATAGAGTTCGACTCCAAGACCGCAATCCTGGCTATCGCGGCGCGCACTATCAAGGCCGACGGTTCCATTGTGGAAATGACGAGGGACGCAGTCCACCAACGTGACCTGGTGCGGGCCGGGGGCAGGAAGGTGGTGGTCAAGTCGTTCGCCATTCCCGGGATTGAGCCGGGAGCGATCGTTGAATATCGGTACAAAGAGGTCCGCGACAATCCTCGGGTGCTGTACACACGCCTTCAGCTGCAGCGAGAGTATCCCGTCCAAAGAGTCACGTACTACGTGAAGCCCCTCTCGCGTGATTACACGGAGTACAACCTGGGAATGTGGCCCTTCAACTGCACGCCTTCGCCGCTCAAAACGGAAAGGAACGGGTTCCAGTCCTTCAGCCTGGAAAATGTTCCCGCGTTTCGTGAAGAGCCCTTCATGCCCGCAGAGCCCAACGTGAGGCCGTGGGTTCTGCTGGTTTACCGGAAGAACGAGCAACGTGACCCGGAGCGGTACTGGACCGACGTGGGAAGGAAGTCCTACGACCGCTTGAAGCAGTCCCTCAAAGTCACAGACGAAATCAAACAGGCAGCGGCCGAAGCTGCCGCCGGCGCCAAGACCGAGGAAGAGCGAGTAAGCGCGTTGCTTCGCTATCTATGGAAGCACACCCGCGGGTTCTACGACGCCGGTGTGACGGAACCGGAACGCTCCAGTGTCCTGGCCAGAATGCCTAAAGACCGTATGCGTACCGCGGCGGAAGTGCTGAAGTCGGGGCTTGGCAGCGCTGACGAGCGCAATCTTCTGTTCGCGGCAATGGCCACCAGCATCGGGCTGGAGGCGCGTCCCGCGCTCTTGCCCAACCGCCAAGACATCCTGTTTGACCCGCGCATGGCCGACGAATACTTCCTCGACAACGTGGACATGGCCGTCAAGATCCACGGCAATTGGAAACTCTACGACGTAAGCGCGAACCACCTGCCTCCCGGCATGCTTTCCTGGACTGAAGAAGCAGTTCCCGCACTGTTGGGCGACCCTAAGAAACCGGCTTTCATCGAATCGCCTATCTCCGCTCCCGAGGATTCGGCGACGCGCCGGACTGCGCAACTCACACTTTCGGACGACGGCGGGCTGGAGGGCGACATCGACGAATCTCTCTCTGGCCATGCTGCGGCCGCTCGCCGCAGCGACCTCGACGGCGAGTCCGAGGCGCGACAGCAGGAAATTGTAAAGGAGGAGATTATCAAGACCTTTCCACAGGCAGACGTCTCCGGCATTGTTCTCAAGTGCATCGAAGATCCGATCGAACCTGTACAACTGCACTACCACATCAAGGTGCCAGGGTATGCGACGCGCACGGCCAAGCGCATCCTGCTGCAGCCCCTGTTCTTCCAGCGCGGCTCGACTCCGCTCTTTACTGCGGCCGACCGGCGCTACCCGATCGCCTTCCGTTATCCCTGGAAGGAATCCGATGAGGTCGTTGTGAAACTGCCACCGGGCTGGGTACCCGATGGTGTTTTAGTTCCGCGGCGCTTGGATTTCGGCAAGAACGGTTACTATTCCCTCACTCCGGCGGCGCCCAACCGTACTGAGTTGGTGATGAAGCGCGAGCTGGTTTTCGGAGATGGCGGCTCGGTTAGTTTCGACGTGAAGGCCTATCCCCAGCTCAAAGTCATCTTTGACACAATCTATGGACGCGATGGCTACGCGATTGCTCTGCGGCAAAGCGAGGGCGGACAGTGAGGCTCCTGTGCGTCGCGCTCATGGGGACGGTTCTGTTCGCGGCCGACGACGTGCCTGACTGGGTGCGGCAGGCTGCCGCACAGTCGATCCCTGCGTTTCCCGCCAAGGTCTTCCTTGCGGGCCTGCTTCAGGAGGAAAGCCTCACGGTGGAATCCGACGGCCGGCGCACCATGCGAGAGCGCGGCGTCATCAAGGTTCTCCAGAAGAGCAACGAAGCCCTCATTGCCTCCCGCACCTACAACACCAGGGCTGGCCGGATTCGCGACTTTCGTGCCTGGCTGCTGTCCCCCAACGGATCTCCGATTTCCTTAGGAAAGGACAAGGTGGTCGATGTCGCGCTCTCCCCCGAATACACCTATGATGAGGGGCGTGCCAAGGTGATTTCAGCGGGCTCCGGCTTGGCACCAGGGTCGGTATTTGCCTACGAGGTCACCGAAGAAGAGAAGAGCGTCTTCACGCACTACGTCTACGCTTTCCAAAACAGCCGGCCGGTGCTGGTCTCTCGCTTTATGCTCTCCACGCCGGCCTCGTGGGAAGTCCAAGGCGTCGTTTTCAATCACGATCCCGTCCAGCCGGTAGTGTCTGGAGGCGTTTACACCTGGGAAATGCGCGACCTTCCGTGGATCGAACACGAACCATACAGCCCCAGCCTGCATGCTTTGGCGCCGTGGCTGGGCGTGACTTATTTTCCCCCTGACGACAAGGCTGGCCTGACCCGCCTGAACGACTGGCAAGCCGTCAGCGCCTGGGTTGCCAGCCTTGTCGATCCCGCGGCGGAGGAGTCCCCAGCCATTCGCGCCAAGTCTGCCGAACTCACGCGCGATATGACGAGCGAGACCGACAAGATTCGGGCCATAGGCGCCTTCGTGCAGCAAGTGAACTACGTCTCCGTCCAGACCAATATTACCCGCGGCGGCGGCTATACGCCGCACCGGGCTGACGAAGTGCTCTCGCGAAATTACGGCGACTGTAAGGACAAAGCGACGCTCATGCGGGCACTGCTCAAGGGGGCCGGCATTGGCTCTTATCTGACGATGATCGATGCTTCTGATCGCCAGTATGTGCGGCCGGAATGGGTTTCCGTTCAACAATTCGATCATGCGATTGTTGCCGTGCGGGTATCACCGGAAACGAATCTGCCAACCGTGTTCCAACACCCGCGGCTGGGCCGCCTGCTGATGTTCGACCCGACCGATACGGACACGCCATTCGGCGACCTGCCCGTAGGCGAGCAGGGCGGCCACGCACTCATCGTCGCTGGAGCCCAGGGCGGGCTGGCTGATCTGCCTCTGCTACCGGCCGGCAACAACCGGATTGAATCCAGCGCGGAGGCCAGTATGGACTTCGCGGGGCGGTTGGAAGCGCACGTCGGCCGTCAATACTTCGGACAGGCCGCGGCTCAAGCGCATGCGCGGATGGCTCATCAAGAGAACGCCGACCTGAGACGCTCCTACGAACTCAGCCTGGGACGGCGCCTGGGAGCGATCATTGTCAAACAGGCTGAGATGTCCGGGCTCATCGGAGATGGCCACATGCGCCTCAGCCTGGATTTCACCGCTGCTCAGTTTTCGCAGACCACGTCCCTGCTGATGATTGTCAAACCGGGCGCGCTCGCTCTCGGTGTGGACTACATCTTCCCTCCGGGTGAACGCAAGCTGCCAGTGAAGCTCGAAGCCGATTTGTACAAGGACGCGGTGCGGATCAAGCTCCCCGCGGGCTTCAAGATCGACGAGTTACCAGAGGCCGTACACCTGGAGAGCCGCTACGGGGCATACCGGGCGAACTGGAAGGCTGACGGCGAGGACTTGGTGTTCGAGCAGTCCACCGAAGTTCGCGATGTGTTGGTACCCGCAGCGCAATATGCCGAGATTCGCGCTTTCTTCGACCGGATCGGCGGCAGCCAGATGGCGCCGGTCGTGCTTGTGCGAAAGTGACCCGCTACTGAAGCGAGTACACCGCCCGGTTGGGCGCTGGCCGCTCGATCTTAAAGTTGATGTTGCCGCGCCGGTCGGGCGCCAGCGTCTCCGACGGCAGTGGCGTCGTTTGCTCGAACGTCAGGGTCGTGCCGGTCAAACGCACCGTGCGCTTCCAGCCTTTGCCCGTGAATTCCAACCGATCGCCGGCGGCGTGAACTTCGACAGGTCCCTGCGCCGCGAAAGCTCCCTGCTCCGGCAGGAAGTTGAGGTTGGTGTCCTTCCAGTTGAACTCCATCCAACGGCCGCCATCCTGTGACGAAAAAACAGCGCGCACCTTCTGTGTTTCGAGCACCCACTCCGGCGAACCGTCGCCATCCAAATCCGCCGACCACGCCACCGTTCGGTCACGCGGCAGCAGCAGCGCGCGCATGGGCAGATCCTGCGTCGCGCCGCCCGTCACTTTCAAATGCCATTCCCGCAGGCCCTCCATCCCTTCCTTGCCGAAGATGCGCAGCGGAAAGCGGCGTTCGTCCATGGCGGCCACGCTGATTTCGGTCTTTAGCGGCAGGATGTCCAACCCGTCGCCCGAGGCCTCCAGCACGTACGTCTTGATGCCCGGCCAATTGTTCCGAATCGATATCTCCAGGTTGCTGCCGGCTTTGGGATCGACCGGCGCGATGGGGGGATCCGGCGTCAGCTCGGTCTCGTTGCCGAAGTGGATCTGCATGGCCTCCATCAGCCGGATCGTCGCCGGGCGGAACAGTTGCGGACGCGCGCGGCCCAGCAATATGCCATCGGCTTCGATAGCGAGGCTGGCGAAATCCCCGTGCAGCGCATCGGCCGGAACGCTGACTTCGTAGTCGATTTCGTTTGGCGATTTGACCTGCGGCGAGGCGGCATATCCCTCCGGCATGCGCAGGCGCGACCGCGCCGCCACTTCCTGAGACGAGTAAGCAGTTGGGACGGTGTTCTTCTGGCCGATGATCAGCCGCTTGAGATCATTGAAAAAGGCCGAGGTTTCCGGTTCCTCGATGGCGATGCCGACGCGGACGCGATTGCCGGGCGCGGGGTTGGCAGGAATGGTGAGCCGTGCGCGGAGCGTCTTCTCGTCCCAGTCGAACTCGGTGGGCAAGCCCGCAGCCAGGTACGGCCCCACCGGTTCGCGCGCTAATTGCAGAACCGCTTCGCCTTTCTCGGGCGCCGCGAATTCCATGGCCAGGATGCCGTTCTCGAACTCGATGGAGAGCAGCTCCGCGGAGGCATACACGATGTGTTCCGCGCCGGAGAAATTAGAACATTCGCGGCACAGGCCGTTGGGGCCGATGGAGACGTCGAGAGGCAGCCACAGCGATTCGCCCGGCGGCACGGTGACTCCGGGAATCACGATCGCGTGTCTGGAAACGGGATCCAGCACCCGCAGATCGTCATGGAAAGCCTGCTTGCTGCTATTGGTAATGCTGACGGCGGAGGCGACCGGCGAAACCACTTCCGCGGCCGTGACCCCCTCCTGTAGCTTGCCGGCCGCCGGTTTGGGCATGGCGACCGGCTGCAGACCGCCGTGAAGCGCCGCCCAGTTTCGCAACAGAGCCGCATCGCGGCGCAGTGCGATGGCGGCCGGGCGCTCATCGCCGCTCAGACCGACGGTCCCCTTGCGCAAGAGAGATGCCGGATCGGCCGCCCATCCGGCGGGGAACAGCGCGTCTTCGACGCCGGTCCACAGCAGAGCGCCGGGCGTTGCCGCGGCGATGGCCACGCGGCTGCGCGCCAAGGCATCCGCACTCGCTGCCGAAATCACCGTGACCGGCGCTGGAGGAGTGGCGGCATCGATGGCCAACACCTTTCCCTCGACATAGGCAACGGCGCCGCCGTGGCTGGCGGTCCGGGTCTCGAGCAGTGGCTCGAGTTGGCGCAGCCACACCCGCTGCGCGCGCGCATCTCCTCCTGCGGGCACCCCGTTGTTCAACCAACCGGGAACCGGCGGCAACGGACGCACCCACGCACGCAGACCCAGCTTGCGCAAGATCCGCAGGAATCCCACCAGATCACGCCGCGGGCTGGTGCGGCCGGTGAAATCGAAATCCTCCGGCTGTAGCTGGTGCCAGTTCCAGGGAATGGAGAATTCCACGGTGCTGACGCCGATGTTCTTGAGCCACACCAACTCCCGTTCCCAGAGCGCCTGTGGGTAAAGATAGTAGGGGAACTCAACGGCCTGCACGTACTCGCGCACCGGCCCGTTCGCGGGCGGCGCCGCGAGCGCGGCGGCGAAGATCACGAGCAGCCCAGCCAGGCGTTTCAAAATTGCTTGCCCTTTCGCACGCGATAATCTTCCACCAGCGGCATGCGGATCACGGTGCACATTTCAAAAAGGCGGGAACGCGCGCGCGCGCCGATCTGCTCCGCCAGCGTGCGGCGGTATTCTGGGCGGTCGAGGCCTGATCTCTGAATCACCACGCTGCCCGCATCGGGGTCCGGCATGTTGGTGGTGGCGAGCAGCGGTTTCCGGTTGTCGCAACGATACGTAATGATCGAGTTGACCGTGTCTTCCACCCAGTCGGTGGTGCGGTGCGCGCCGAGATCGTCGAGAAGAAGCACCTCGGCGTCCAGGGCGTTCTGGTAGGCTTCGCGATTAGCCGAGTTGGAAGCCGGATCATACCCCGCCTTAATGGTGTTCAACAGGGTCTGATAGTTGCAAAACAGTGCCTCGAATCCCTTTTCGATGATCTGGCGCAGTGCGGCCACGGCCAGGTGGGTCTTGCCCGTGCCGGTCTCTCCGATAAGCAACAGGCCGGGCCGCCTCTCGTTGGGAAAGTCGCGCACGAAGTTCTTGACTGCCAGCAGAACGGTAGTCAGTTCGCGCCGCGCGGTGGGATGTTCGATGCCTGGAACGACGAAGTTGTCAAAAGACGCGTCGCGGTAGAGGATGGGAATCTGTGCCCGGTCAGCCAGCCGTTCCGCGCGGCCCTGCGCGCGGCAGTCGCAAGGCTCGGCTCCGGAAACGTTGGCGCGCTCAACAATGATGAAACCCGTGCCCCCGCACTTGGGGCAAACGGCGTCGGTAGTCATCGGTTCTATTATCGATCAGACGGCCGGTGAGCAACCCGGGTTTCCCACGGCGAAGGGAAGCCGCGGCGCGGCGATCAGCGCCCGGCATCAGTGGTTGCGCCACGTTGAAAGGGGGGCATGCTACCCTGTGTTTCGGAGCATTATGTCCCTGACGCGCGAAAAGGCTCAACTGATGAGCGCCTCCGAGATCGATCGCACGCTGGTGCGGCTGGCGCACGAGATCCTGGAGAAGACCAAGGACCTCGATTTGCTCGCGTTTATCGGCATTCGCCGCCGCGGCGTCCCTCTGGCGCAGCGGCTGGCGGCAAAGATCGAGACATTGGAGAATCGCAAGATTCCCGTCGGCATTCTGGACATCAACCTGTACCGCGACGATCTCAGCACCGTGGACATCAAGCCGGTGGTCAGCTCCACCGAAATCCCGTTCAACGTCGAAGGCAAGGACATTATCCTGATGGACGACGTGCTGTACACGGGCCGCACCATTCGCGCGGCGCTGGATGCGCTCTTCGACCACGGCCGTCCAGCGCGCGTGCAACTGCTGGCGCTGATCGACCGCGGCCACCGCGAACTGCCGATCGAGGCCAAGTTCGTGGGACGCAACGTGCAAACCACCGACCTGGAAATCATCGAGGTGAAGTTCCGGGAGATCGACGGAATCGAAAAAGTGCTGCTGGTGGAGCGTGCCGCGACGGGAGCCGCGTAATCGACACCATGCCTGCCGGACTGCTGGGGATCGAGGAACTGGACCGCGCCGAAATCGAAGCCATTCTGGCGCGCGCCAAGGATTTTCAGCCGGTGCAAAGCCAGACCCTGAAGAAGCTGGATACGCTGCGCGGCAAAATGATCGTGAACCTGTTCTACGAAGCTTCCACGCGCACCAGGACCAGCTTCGAAATCGCCGCCAAGCGTCTCAGCGCCGACGCGGTTTCGATCACCGCCGCGGGCTCGAGCGTTTCCAAGGGGGAATCGCTGGTGGACACGCTGAACACGCTGGCAGCCATGCGTCCTGACGCGATCGTCATGCGTCACGCGGCCTCCGGCGCGCCGCATTTTCTGGCGCGGCACTTGCCCACTCCGATCATCAACGCCGGCGACGGCACGCACGAGCATCCCACTCAGGCCCTGCTGGACGCGCGCACCATTCTGGATCACCGCGGCCGGCTGGAAGGGCTCCGGGTAGCGATCATCGGCGACATCGCTCACAGTCGCGTGGCGCGGTCGAACGTCCATCTGCTTTCCAAGTTCGGCGTGCAGATCGTGCTGTGCGGGCCGGCGTCGCTGCTTCCCGTCGAGCTGGCGCAACTGGCGCCGGGGGTGAGCCTCACCACGGACATTCGCGAGGCCATCCGCGACGCCGACGTAATCATGATGCTGCGCGTGCAGCTCGAGCGGCAGCACGAAGCAGCCTTTCCGGCCAGCGAGTACTTCCGGTTTTACGGATTGCGGCTGGAGCACATGGACGCCGCCAAGGCGGACGCCATCGTGATGCATCCGGGACCCATCAACCGCGGGCGCGAGCTCTCCTCGGAAGTGGCCGACTTCCAGCGCTCGGTGATCCTCAACCAGGTGGAGAACGGGATCGCGGTGCGCATGGCGGTGCTGGAAAGAGTAATTGGATAGGCCATGTCGATCGTCATCAAGAACGGACGCGTGATCGACCCGGCATCGCAGACGGACCGGGTGGCGGACGTGCTGATCGTGGACGGCCGGATCGCGGGCGTGGCGCCCAACCTGTCGTCGCCCAAGGCCCAGGTTTTCGACGCCTCCGGCATGATCGTGGCGCCCGGCTTCATCGACATGCACGTGCATCTGCGCGAACCGGGATTCGAGCACGCGGAGTCGATCGAGAGCGGATCGCGGGCGGCGGCGGCGGGCGGGTTCACGTCGGTCTGCTGCATGCCCAACACCAAGCCCGTGAACGATAGCGCGACGGTGACCAGCTACATCGTGGAACGCGCGCGCAGTAAGGCCGTGGTGAACGTGTTTCCGATCGGCGCCATTACCAAGGGAGCCGCCGGTGAAGAACTGTCGGCCATCGGGGCCATGAAGGGAGTTGGAGCCGTGGCCATCTCCGACGATGGCCTCCCGGTGATGAACGCGCGCGTGATGCGGCGTGCCATGGAGTTCGCGCGGTCGTATGATCTGCCCATCATCCAGCACTGCGAGGACCTGAACCTGAGCGCCGGCGGCGACATGCACGAGGGCGCGCCGTCGGTGCGTTGGGGGCTGCGCGGGATACCGGCCGCTGCGGAAGATGTCATGGTGGCGCGCGACCTGGTGCTGGCGCAACTCAGTGGTGCGCGTTACCACGTCGCCCACATCTCCACGCGCAACGCGGTGGCCATGGTGGAATACGCCCGCCGCCAGGGCCTGCCGGTTTCCTGCGAAGCCACGCCGCACCACTTCGCCTTGACGGACACCGACATGGCGGCCTACGACAGCAATTACAAGATGAAACCGCCGCTTCGATCCGCGCGCCATCGGGATGCCATCATCGAAGCCATCGCGGCCGGAACGGTAAGCGCCATTGCTACCGACCACGCGCCACACCCCGGCAGCGAGAAGATGCAAGAATTCGAGCGCTGCCCGTTCGGGATCATCGGGTTGGAGACGGCGGTCGGACTGGCGCTGGAGCTGGTGCATTCGGGAAAGATCACGCTCGCGCGAATGGTGGAATTGTTTACCACCGGGCCTGAGTCAGTGGTGCGTCTCGGTCGGGGGACGCTTGCCACGGGCGCGCCGGGAGACGTGACAGTATTCAGCACAGATCTAACCTGGACCTACGACGTAAACCAGTCGCCCTCGCGCAGCCGCAATTCGCCCTTCGACGGAAAAACGTTCCGCGGCGGCCCGGTGGCTACCGTGGTGAGCGGCGAATTGGTCTGGCGGAGGGAGTAGCCGGACCTGTGGGATAACGCTCGTGCGTTGTCCCGGCGCGCGACGCTCGCCCGCCTCTACTTCACCGTGATCATCGCGTTTGAATTAGACGTAGCCCCGCCAATCGTCATGGTGACCACGGTATTGCCCGATGGTGTGCCTGGCGGTATCGTGACGTTGAGCTGGTACAATCCTGAGCTGATCAGCCCGCAATAGACCACCTGCGCTGTGGCACTCCCCACCGCGGCAGTGGCGTTGTTGGCGCATAGCAAATCCACGGTCACGATCTGGCCGTCTGCGGTGGCCGGGTTCGTCGGCCCGAAACCGTTGCCGAAGAGCGCGATAGTTTCGCCCGCATGGGCTGGTGTGCTGAGCCCGGGGTAGAGGGTGGTTGCCCCTACGATGCTCCCGTCCGCGTGCAGCGCCGCAATGGACGCCTCATCTTTAAAAAGGAAGAACGCCGGCGAGAACGCCTGCATCGTCACGTTCATGGAATTGCTCACCAGGCCGTTATCGGTCACCTGCACCAGTACCGGTCCGGTCGTCGAATCGAGCGGCGTAAGAACATCGATTTGCTTGGGACTGATGTAGTAAACGTACGACGGCTTTCCGTTCACCGTGACGCTCACGCCGTCGAGGGACTTCGGGAGGTTGAGGCCTGAAAAGTCGCTGAGCGTCCAGTTGCGCGTGATGGGCGCCAGGTTAGCGCCGTAGATGCTGATGTAGGTGTTTTGCGCGATGCCGCTGGTGATGTCGGCGGCGTTGCCGACTCCGGTAATTGTGGGAGCGGCCTGGATGCTGCCCAGGAGGCCGTGCTTTTCGTCTTCAACGCCGGCCGCGAAGTAGACGGCGTTAGCATCGCCGCCGTTGCCGCCATTGCCCACGATGAGTCCCCAGAGCCCGGAGTAAGTGATGGTGTTGCCGTTCTGGTCCATCAGGGCGCCCAGAGGGTTGCCGGTGTTGGGGTCGAATGCATTGATGGTGCCGTCGCCGAAGTTGCCGATGAGCACGTCACTGGCGAACGCCCCGAATGTGGCGGGCGCAATGGCTACGCCCCACGGCGCGTTGAGCGGTCCGCCCGAGGCCAGGTGCTTGATCAGGTTGCCGTTCAGGTCGAAGATGGCCACGTAGCCATTGCCCGCGCCGGTCACCGCGAACGTCTTGCTCGCGTTCTGCTTGGCGTACAGAACGTAGAGCTTGCCGCCCTCGTTCTGGATATTGAACGGCGCGTAGCCGGCGGGCACCGAAGGATCCACAAAGGCGCCCGGCATCGAGACTGGCTGGTAATTCGTGTCGAAGATGTCGACCCCCCCGCTGCTGAAGTTGGCTGCATAGAGCAGCGGGCTGGCGTTCGCCGTGGTGGCGCTGATTGCCAGACCGTAGTAGACCGCGCCGGAAGCTGAATTGTCTACCATGAGCTGGGCTTGAGTGGCGCTGACGGCGGAAGCCCAGGCAGAAAGCGCGCCGTCAGCGGTTACAAAGATGAAGCTGGGCGCTTTCCCCTGCACCAGGAAACCACCGGTGCCGTTGAAAACGATGCCCGTCGGCGTGGACGGAGCGGTGCCTTTCGCAGAAGGCGGAACACTCGGCTTCGTGGCGCTGACCGCGCCGTTGCTGCTGTAGACCGTCGAGAGGCCTGTGCCGCCATCGGTTACCCAAAACGGGCTCGA
>Ga0335081_10014770_pt1 | contig 12632 bp, 11 predicted proteins | sample Lox_Sample_35_FD_206713 | JGI IMG/M metagenome (GOLD analysis project Ga0335081, IMG submission 206713) | Soil microbial communities from Loxahatchee National Wildlife Refuge, Florida, United States - Lox_Sample_3.5 | ecosystem: Environmental > Terrestrial > Soil > Wetlands | place: USA...
CAATCTCGCCGCCGGCGACCGCGCCGCGCTGATCATGGTGGATTACGCGCACCGGCGGCGGTTGAAGATCTACGCCCATGTCGAGGTCAAGGCGCTCGACGACGATCCCGAGCTCGCCGCGGCGGTGCTGACGCCCGGCTACAAGGCGAAGCCCGAGCGCGTGCTCAAGTTTCATCTCGACGCGTTCGATTGGAACTGCCCGCAGCACATCACGCAACGCTTCACCGAAGCCGAGGTGATGGAGGCGCTGACGGCGGTGCGCGCCCGCATCGCCGCGCTCGAGGCGGAGAACGCGGGCCTGCGCGACCAGCTCGCCGCGCAGGACCACGCCGTGCTGTAGCGATGTAGCCCGCATGAGCAACCCCGGATGTCGCTACGCTCATCCGGGCTACGAGTTCCTATTTCTCCGGCCCGTCCTTGCCGGCGACGAACACGTCGTGGTGCGGGAATTTCTCGAACAGGCCCGGCGGCTGCGAGAAGTTGGTCGCCAGCACGTCGGCCGGATTGCCGGCGATCCATTGCGACAGGTCGATGGTGGCGTAGAGGCCGGTGTTGAAGCCGATCAGCATGCGGCTTGGCGTGTCGCCGATATTCTCGATGGAGTGGCCGTAGCCCTGCGGGATGTAGCCGACGTCGCCCTGCTCCAAGGTCTCGATGCGGAAGCGGCCGTGCGAGCCGAACATCGTCACCGCGACGCGGCCTGAGATGACGTATTGCCATTCGTCGGCGGTCGGGTGCCAGTGCAGCTCGCGCAGCGCGCCCGGATCGAGATCGAGGATCACGCCGGTGACCGTGGCCGAGATCGGGAAGTTGCTCTGGTCGACGCGCCACTCGCGGCCGCCGCGATAGACGCGGTGCGGCTCCTGGGCGAGCAGGCGGTATTTGTGCGTCTCCGCCGGCAGCTTCAGGCCCTGCAGCGGCGTCGTCGGCCGCTCCGGCGGAATGGCGCCGCGGGCGAAGTAGACCTCGTCCTTGGGGAACGAATCGAACGTCGATGCCGGCACGCCGAAGTTCTTCGCCAGCAACGGCTTCGGCGCGTGGCCGATCCAGTCGGTGATGCTGAAGGTGCCGAACTCGGAGAAGTAGCCGTTGTCGAAAATCAGGATGAAGTGACAGGGCTGGTTGCCGAGGCACTGCAGCATGTGGCCGTGGCCGCGCGGGAAATACCAGACGTCGCCGGACTCGAAGTCGTCGGTCTCGGCGTTGCCCTGCGGATCGATCACGGTGGTGCGGACGCGGCCCGCGACGACGAAGGCCCATTCGGCGGCGGTCGCGTGCCAGTGCAGTTCGCGCATGGCGCCGGGCTCGAGCCGCATCGAGACGCCGGCGATGCCCTTGGAGATCGGGAGCTGCTCCACGGTCGCCTCCTTGCCGGAAGAGCCGCCGATCACCTTGCCGGTGGTTTTTTCGAGCGCGAACTTAAACGTCGGCAAATCCTTGCCGGACAGCAGCGGATCGGGAACGTTGTTCATGAAGCTCGGGTCGCCGGCCGCGGCGGGCGTCGCCGTCGTCGCCATCGCCGACGCCAGGCCAACGGTGCCGGTCAGAACCTCTCGCCGTTTCACGTCGTACATCGGATCCTCCTCGCTTTGTGTCCCGGGCGCGCGCAGCACGAAGCGCAGCGGAGTGGCGCGCTGCAGACCCGGGCTCGCCACATACGCCGGGTCTGTGAAGGTCCTGGCTGTTACTTTCCCGGCGGCTTGGCCGCGAACTGCGAGCCGCGCACGCACAGCTTGCCGCGCGGATCCTGCCACAGCTTTTCGGTGGCGTGCAGATGGCCGATGGCGCGGGCGATGGTGCGGAAGTCGTATTTGGCGAATTTCTCCGCGACGTCGGTGAAGTACATCGGTTCTTTGCCGATCGCGCTCGAGATTTCCTGAGCCAGCGCCGCCACCGTCCGCTCGCCGCCGGCTTCGCCGACGGAATCCTTCTTGCCGCCGACATAGTCGTCGATCCTGGCGCGGTCGGCATAGGCATAGGTGATGCGCTCGTAATATTCGCGCGGAATGTTCTCCGGAATGGTGGCGTCGATGCCGACCTTGGCGCCGGTCGGCACCACGCCATAACCTTGAGGAAGACTCGGATCGAGCGGCTTTGCGCGGGCGTTCGACACGATCATGATATCGCGGTCGCCCTGGACGCGGGTGGCGATGGCCCATTCGACGTCGGTCGGATCGTTGACGTCGATGTCGTCGTCGACCACGACGACGTGCTTCAAATCCATCACCGACAGCGCCGCGAGCAGCGCGTTCTTGCCCTCGCCCGGCTGCTTCTTGATCGAGATCACCGCGTGCCAGAAGGCGCAGCCGCCGAGCGTGACGTTGATGTCCTTGACCTGGACGCCGGCGGTGCGCAGCGCGGCGCGGATGGTGGCGTAACGCGTCGGCGCCGCCAGCCAGGTGTTCTCCCACGGCATGTGCAGATTGTAATAGATCGCGTCCTTGCGCATCGAGATCGCCTTGATGCGCACCAGCGGATTCCAGTGCAGGCCGCCCATCAGGCGGGTGAACTCGCCGAAGCGGCCTTCGGGATAGGTCCAGCCGGTCGGCAAAATCTCGGCCTCGAGCACGATCTCGGCGTCGGCGATGTACGGCATGTCGATGGTCTGGCACGGCGCCAGCGCCACCGGCTCGCCGCGGATGCCGCCGGCGATCGCCATCTCGTCGACGCCGAGCGGCGCGCGATAGCCGGAGCCGGTGATCTCGACCGGGTGCGTGCCGATCGAGATCGAGATCGGCAGCGGCTCGCCGCGCTTGAGCGCGCGCTCGGTGAACAGCCGCATATTGTTCGGCGTGACCAGGTCGATGCCGGTCAGCGTCTTCTCCTTGACGATGAAGCGGTAGATGCCGGAGTTCATGCCGAGCTCGGGATCGCGGGCGATGACGACGCCGGCGGTGATCATCGGCCCGCCGTCGTAGATCGACGACATCGGGATCGGCAGCTTGTAGAGATCGACGTCGTCGCCGACGAGCGTGACCTCGCGGGCCGGCGAAGTCTTGACGTATTTCGGCGGGATCGGCTTGGCGATGGCCGCCGACAGCTTGTCCTCGATCTCGCGGTAGGTGTCGCAGCCGAGCGCCATCATGGCGCGCTCGCGCGAGCGGATGATGCCGGACACCATCGGCATGTCGTAGCCGATGATGTTGTGAAAGAAGAGCGCGGTTTCGGCCTGGTCGACCAGGGTGGCGACGTGGCGGATGTCGACCGGCTGGTGCAGGTCGACGAGCTCGCCGTTCTGCCGGAGGCGGTCGAGGAACTGGCGGAAGTTTTCCTGCATCACGCGGCCGCCAACACGGCTTTCTTTATCGCCTGAGGCAACGCAATCGATCGAAAAAATGTCTTCGGGTAAAGATAGTCGTCACCCGATTCATCGACGACACGAATGAGGCCATGCTTGTCGGCCGCTGCGTCTCGCAATGCGAGATAAATCTTCCGCTTCTCAAGCGAAGCTGGGTAGCCCTTGTTATTAACGCAAACGACAAGCTGTTTTGATTGCTTCGCCATCGTTCGGCTCTCGATCAGGTGCTTAATCTTGAATTCCTTACGCCCAATGCCAGTAGCTTCATACCAGTGCAGTTCGGCTAGGTGAACGGACCCATTGGCCAGGCGGACACGCGCAATTCCTTTGCGTTTTCGCCAGCGGCCGCGGCCATAGACTCGTCGCAGACGCGCGATTTCTCGGATTCCAGACCCTGTCGCAAACGTCTCAACGTTCGAAAGTTGGTCCAGAATTTCAAATCTCATCAGTGGATTGTGTCAAGGCTATGCTAAGAGATCAATGGCGCCAACGCATGCGCCAAGGGAAACCGAGTTCAGTTGCTATGAAAGCTTTACTTCTTCGCCGCCACGGCACTCTCGACGACCTCGAAGTCGTCAATGACCATCCGACGCCTGCGGCCGCCGACGGCCATGTGGTCATCCGCGTGTGCGCCGCGTCGTTCAACTACCACGACGTGTTCACGGTGCGCGGCATGCCGGGCATCAAGGTGCCGCTGCCGGTGATCATCGGGCTGGACATGGCGGGCGAGATCGCCGAGGTCGGCCCGGGCGTCACCGGCTGGAAGCCGGGCGACCGCGTGCTGGTCAATCCGGTGAACAAGAAGAAAGGCCTGATGGGCGAGATGCTCGACGGCGGCATGGCCGAATATTGCCTGGTGGCGGCCGATCAGCTGATCGCCATGCCGGCGGCCGTGAGCTTCGAGGACGCCGCCTCGCTGCCGGTCGCCTACGGCACCGCGCACCGCATGCTGATCACCCATGACACCGTGAAGGCCGGCGAGCGCGTGCTGGTGCTCGGCGCCTCGGGCGGCGTCGGCACCGGCTGCGTGCTGCTGGCCAAGATGCTCGGCGCCGAAGTGATCGCCTGCGCTTCGAGCGACGCGAAGCTCGCGCGGCTCAAAGCGCTCGGCGCCGACGAGGCGATCGACTACACCAAGACCGACTGGTCGAAATGGGCGGTGGAGAAATACGGCAAGCCGCAGCGCCGATCTTACGACGGCGGCGTCGACGCGGTGATCAACTTCACCGGCGGCGATACCTGGCTGCCGTCGCTGCGCTGCCTCAAGCGCGGCGGCAAGCTGCTGGTCTGCGGCGCCACCGCGGGCTACGACCCCAAGGAGGATCTGCGCTACGTCTGGAGCTTCGAATTGAAGATCATCGGCTCCAACAGCTTCTACGACGACAACCTCGCCGCGTTGATGGAGCTGATCGGCGCCGGCAAGATCAAGCCGGTGATCGACAAGGTGCTGCCGCTCGAAGGCGCGCGCGAGGGTCTGCGCCTCATTGCCGACCGCGAGGTCATCGGCAAAGTGGTGGTGACGCCATGACCGACCTCACCGTCGAACAGGTCCAGGCGCTGATCGCCCGCGCGCCGTTTCATCAATGGCTCGGCCTCACCGTGCTGGCGGTCGGCGACGACTCCGTCGAGATCCGCGCGAAGTGGCGCGAGGAATGGGTGGTCAATGTCGAGCGGCGCTATACCCACGGCGGCATTCTGGCGGCGCTGATCGATCTCGCCGCCGATTTCGCCCTGATACGGCAGACCGGCCGCGGCGTGCCGACCATCGACATGCGCATCGATTATCACCGCCCGGCGATGCCCGGCGATCTGATCATGCGCGGCAAGGTGATCCGCTCCGGCTCGCAGTTCGCCACCGCCGAAGCGCAGATCTTCGATCTCGACGGCAAGCTCGTCGCCTCCGGCCGCGGCACCTATCTGACGGTGGCGCCGGCGGCGAAACCGGCATGACCGGATGACGGGCTTTACCAATCTCGGCGACTTGATCCGCCGCGACCGCGATCTCGGCAAGATTGCCATCATCGATCTCGGCGGCGAACAAAGCCCGCGCGAGTTCACCTTCGCGCAACTCGACGCCCTGGCGAACGGCGTCGCCCGCGCGCTGCAACAGCGCGGCTTGCAGCGCGGCGATCGCGTGGCGCTTCTGTCGGCCAACCGCGCCGAATATATTGCCACCTATTTCGGCATCATGCGCTCAGGCTTGGTCGCCGTGCCGGTGAACTTCAAATTCCCGCGCGCGACCACTCATTTCATCATGCGCGACGCCGGCGCCAAGTTTTTGTTCTGCGACGCCGCACGCGCCGCCGATTGCCCGGCCGACATCGCGCGCGTGACCTTCGGCGCCGATTTCGACTTCCTCGATCGCGGCCCGTTTGCCGCGGTGACGCCGGCGCAGGATGAGCCGGCGATGTTTCTCTACACCTCGGGCTCGACCGGGACGCCGAAGGGCGTGGTGCTCTCCCATCAAAGCCACATCTGGGTGGTGGAGACGCGGCTTGCGGGCGGCCTCGACCGCCACCGCTATCTGATCGCCGCGCCGCTCTATCACATGAATGCGCTGGCGCTGGCCAAGCTTGCCTGCGCGGCGCACGCCACCATCGTGCTGCTGCCGCAATTCTCCGCGCCGGCCTATATCGAGGCGATCGGGCGCTACCGCTGCACCTGGCTCACCGCCGTGCCGCCGATGATCGCCATGATGCTGCGCGAGACCGCGCTGATGCGGGCCACCGATCTTTCCAGCGTCGAATTCGTGCGCATGGGCTCGGCGCCGGTCAGCGCCGCCCTGATGGCGGCGCTGCACGAGGCGCTGCCGCGGGCGTCGGTGACCAACGCCTACGGCACGACCGAAGCCGGCCCGGTGGTGTTCGGCCCGCACCCGAAAGGCCTGCCGCAGCCGGAACTCTCGGTCGGCTACCCGCATCCGCAAGTGGCGCTGCGTCTCGTCGACGGCGGCAACCGCGACGCCGAGCAGGGCGTGCTGGAAATGAAATGCCCGGCGCTGATGCTCGGCTATCACAATCGCCCCGACGTGCCGCCGCCGCTCACTGCCGACGGCTACTACGTCACCGGCGATGTGTTCCGCCGCGACGCCGACGGCTTTCATTATTTCGTCGGCCGCACCGATGACATGTTCGTCTCCGGCGGCGAGAACATCTATCCGGCCGACGTCGAGCGCATGCTGGAGCGCCATCCCGACATCGCCCAGGCCGCGGTGGTGCCGATCGACGACGACATCAAGGGGCAGAAGCCGGTCGCCTTCGTCATCAAAAAACCCGGCCGCGCGCTCGACGGCGACGCGGTCAAGCGCTTCGCGCTGTTAAACGCGCCGGCCTACCAGCACCCGCGCTTCGTCTGGTTGGTCGACGAGCTGCCGCTTGCCTCGACCAACAAGGTGGATCGCGCGGCGCTGCAGCGGATGGCGCAGGAGCGGATGGCGGCATCCGAAGCAAGGCAGAGCTGAATTCGCAGGCGGCGACGCTGCGTCCCTTCTCCCCGGAGGGGAGAGGGAGTTCGCTTCGGCAAGCTCGACGGTCAGCGACTCGCGACAGCGGACGGCGCGTTCACGGTCTTGCCCGGCCACTTGCACAGGTCGGCGATGATGCATTTCTCGCACAGCGGCCGGCGAGCGATGCAGGTGTAGCGGCCGAACAGAATGAGCCAGTGGTGGGCGTGCAGCCGGTACTTCTCCGGCACCGCCTCCATCAGCTTCATCTCGACGTCGAGCGGCGTCTTGCCGGGCGCCAGGCCGGTGCGGTTGCCGACGCGAAAGATGTGAGTGTCGACCGCGATGGTCGGCTCGCCGAAGGCGACGTTGAGCACGACGTTCGCAGTCTTGCGGCCGACGCCGGGCAGCGCTTCCAGCGCTTCGCGATCGTGCGGCACCCGGCCGCCGTGCTCTTCGACGAGCTGCCGCGACAGCGCGATCACGTTCTTGGCCTTGGTGCGATAAAGCCCGATGGTCTTGATCAGGTCGCGCACCTTGGCTTCGCCGAGCTTTTGCATCTTCTCCGGCATGTCGGCGAGCGCGAACAGAGCCGGCGTCGCCTTGTTGACCCCGGCATCGGTCGCCTGCGCCGACAGCACCACGGCGACCAGCAGCGTGAACGGATTGATGTGCTGCAATTCGCCCTTCGGCACCGGATTGGCAGCGGCGAAGCGGCGGAACGCTTCCTCGATTTCGGCTTTGGTCCATTGCGGCAGCGCGCCGTGGACCGCCTTGGCGTCGGCCTTGCGGCGCGCCTTGCGATCCTTGAGCTTGGCCGCCTTGCCCTTGCGAGCGGCCTTCAGCCGCTGCCGGGTCGACTTGGCTTCCGACTTGGCTTTCGACTTGGCTTGCCGGGTGGTTTTGCGGGCCATGTTCCCCGTATAATGAGCGCCATGAACGCCGACAACCACCGCGCCCACGATCCGGCGACCGCGCCGGCGCTCTTTTCGGCGATCATCACGCCGCACCGCTCGCTGTCTTCGACCGGCTTTCTGATCTTCATGCTCTGCATCGGCGGCGTGAGCTTCGCGGCCGGCGCGGTGTTTTTGCTGCTCGGCGCCTGGCCGGTGTTCGGCTTCTTCGGGCTCGACGTGCTGCTGGTGTATTGGGCGTTCCGCGCCAACTTCCGCGCCGCGCGCGCCTACGAGGAGGTGACGGTGACGGCGACCGAGCTCACGGTGCGCAAGGTCAGCCAGCACGGCAAGGTGCGCGAGTGGACGCTCAATCCGGTGTGGGTGCGGCTCGACCGCATCGTGCACGAGGAATTCGGCATCGAGCGGCTGTTCCTGGTGTCGCACGGCCGGCGGCTGTCGATCGCGGGCTTCCTCGGGCCCGACGAGAAGAAGAGCTTCGCCACCGCGCTTGCCGCGGCGCTCGGCGAAGCCAAGCGCGGACCGACGCGCACGGTGTTCGAATAGTCGTCAGGTATCGGGTGGTTCGGCGCGGCGGCGCGGCCTAGATGGGAGACAAATGATGGAGGCTCCCATGCTGTCGCCCGATCGCATCCAAAATCCCATGCCGCTCGCGGCCGCGGCCGCCGACTACGACGTGGTGCGCCGCGCCATCGGCCATATCCGCGGCCATTGGCGCGAGCAGCCCGAGATCGAAACCATCGCCGAAGCCGCTGGCGTCACGCCAACCGAGTTGCATCATCTGTTCCGCCGCTGGGCCGGGCTGACGCCGAAGGCGTTCCTGCAGGCGCTCACCCTCGACGGCGCGCGCAAGCTTCTGCGCGACTCCGCGAGCGTGCTCGACGCCACCTATGAAGTCGGCCTGTCCGGCCCGGGCCGCCTGCACGACCTGTTCGTCACCCACGAGGCGATGTCGCCGGGCGAATGGAAAACCGGCGGCGAAGGCTTGACGGTGTTCTTCGGCTTTCACCCGTCGCCGTTCGGCTCGGCGCTGGTGATGGCGACCGAGCGCGGGCTTGCCGGCCTCGCCTTCGCCGACCCCGGCAAGGAACGCGCGGCGCTCGCCGACATGAAGCGCCGCTGGCCGCGCGCGACTTACGTCGAGAACAGCGCCCGCACCGCGGCGATCGCCCGGCGCATTTTCGACCCGACCCAGTGGCAGGCCAGCGCGCCGCTGCGCGTCGTGCTGATCGGCACCGATTGGGAAGTTCGCGTCTGGGAGACGCTGCTGCAAATTCCGATGGGGCGGCTCGTCACCTATTCGGACATCGCCGGCAAGGTGCATAAGCCGAACGCGGCGCGCGCCGTCGGCGCCGCCGTCGGCAAGAACCCGGTGTCCTTCGTGGTGCCGTGCCATCGCGTGGTCGGCAAATCCGGCGAGCTGACCGGCTATCACTGGGGCATCACGCGCAAGCGCGCCATGCTGGGCTGGGAAGCCGGCCAGGTCGGCGCCGCGGCGTAAATAAGAGTCGCGCGAACCCTCTCACCCCGACCCTCTCCCCTCCGGGGAGAGGGAGATTTGCACCCCTGCCCGCGCAGAGTTCCGCGCATTGACGCTGCCGCGGCGATCCGCAATACCCCTTTCGGCGTTATCTGACCGAAAGGAATGAAAATGCAGCGGCGGCGGCCGGTGATGCTGGTCATTCTCGACGGCTGGGGCTGGCGCGAGGAGGCGGCCGACAACGCCATCCGCCAGGCCAAGACGCCGGCCTTCGACCGGCTGTGGCAAGCCGGGCCGCACGGTTTTCTGCGCACCTGCGGCCGCGACGTCGGCCTGCCCGACGGCCAGATGGGCAACTCCGAAGTCGGCCATCTCAATATCGGCGCCGGCCGCGTGGTGGAGCAGGATTTGCCGCGCATCGGCGACGCCATCGCGAGCGGCGAACTCGCACGCGCACCGGTGCTGGTCGACCTCATCAAAAAGCTCAAAGCGAGCGGCGGCACCTGCCATCTGCTCGGCCTGGTCTCGCCCGGCGGCGTGCACTCGCACCAGGATCACGCCGTGGCGCTGGCGAAAATTCTCAGCCAAGCCGGCGTGCCGGCGGTCGTGCATGCCTTCACCGACGGCCGCGATACGCCGCCGCAATCGGCCGGCGACGACATCAAGCGCCTCATCGCCGCGCTGCCGAAATCCGTCGCGATTGCCACCGTGTGCGGGCGCTACTATGCGATGGATCGCGACAAGCGCTGGGACCGCGTCGCCAAAGCTTACAACGCCATTGTCGAAGCCGAAGGGCCCCATTTCGACGATGCGCCGGCGGTGATCGCCGCAGCCTACGCCGACAAGAAATTCGACGAGTTCATCGTGCCGGCCACGGTCGGCGATTATCGCGGCATGAAAGACGGCGACGGCGTGCTGTGCTTCAACTTCCGCGCCGACCGGGTGCGGGAAATTCTGGGCGCGATGCTGGAAAAAGATTTTTCCGGCTTCCCGCGCCGGCGCGTCGTGCGGTTCGCCGCCGCCGTCGGCATGACGCAATATTCCGACGCGCTCGACAAGCTGATGCAGACGATCTTTCCGCCGCAGCCGCTCGCCCATATCCTCGGCGAAGTCGTCGCCGACGCCGGCCGCACCCAACTGCGCATGGCGGAGACCGAAAAATATCCGCACGTCACTTATTTCCTCAACGGCGGCCGCGAGGAGCCGTATCGCGGCGAGGACCGCATCATGGTGCCCTCGCCCAAGGTCGCGACCTACGACCTGCAGCCGGAAATGTCGGCTCCGGAGCTCACCGACAAGGCGGTCGCCGCCATCGCGTCGGGCAAATACGACCTGATCGTGCTCAACTACGCCAATCCCGACATGGTCGGCCACACCGGCAGCTTGCCGGCGGCGATCAAGGCCGTCGAAACCGTCGACGCCGGCTTGGGCCGCATTGCCGACGCCATCCAGAAATCCGGCGGCGCGCTCATCGTCACCGCCGACCACGGCAATTGCGAGATGATGCGCGATCCGGAAACCGGCGGCCCGCACACGGCGCACACCTTGAACCCGGTGCCGGTGCTGCTGGTCGGCGCCCGCAACCGCGCGCTCGTCGCCGAAGGCCGGCTCGCCGACATCGCGCCGACGCTGCTGGAGCTGATGGAATTGCCGAAACCTGCAGAAATGACCGGCGCGTCGCTGCTGCGGGCCGATTGAAGGTCTGCGTCGCGCGCAACCTAGACAACCCGCAGTCGATTTGCGCTCGCGGCGAAACTCGCTAAAGAACCGCACCGAACAACAGAAGCTGACGGGGGAGAACCACATGAGCTTTTCGCCGACGCAATGGCACGCGGGTCCGGTTGCCGCCGCAGGCGCCTTGATGGTGTCGCTGGCGCTGACCGTCGGGGCGGCGCAGGCGCAAGACAAGACCTTCACGATGAAGATCACGACGCCGACGCTCAATGCGGCGCTCGATATCTATGCCAAGGTCTATGCCGAGGCGGTGGAGAAGGATTCCGGCGGCCGCATCAAGGTCGAGATCTATCCGGCGAGCCGGCTCGGCACCATCCCGCGGCAGATCGAAGGCACGCAATTCGGCGCGATCCAGTGCGCCATCATCCCGCCGGAGTTTTTCGTCGGCCTGGATGAGCGTTTCGAGGTGTTGGCCGCGCCCGGCCTCGTGACCTCGGCCAGCCAGGGCCATCGTGTCGCCGCCGATCCGGCGGTGCAAAAATTCTATCTCGCCCTCGGCGCCGAGAAAGGCCTGCACGGCGTCGCCGTCGCCTATGCGGAGCCTTCGGAGGTGATTGCAAAGAACGCGATCCGCCATCTGGCCGACTTCAAGGGCAAGAAGATCCGGATCTTTGCCTCGGAGTTCCAGTCGGCGGCTTTCAAGCGGCTGGGCACGACGCCGACCGCGATGTCGCCCAGCGACGTGCTGCCGGCTCTCCAGCAGGGCTCGCTCGACGCCTCGGTCGCCGGCGTCGAGCTGCTCAGCGGCCTGCATTTCTATGACGCCGCCAAATACATCACCATGACCAACCACGCCGCGATCTTCTATCTGGTCGAGCTCAGCAAGAAGTGGTTCGATTCGCTGCCGCCCGATCTGCAGCAGATCGTCGCCAAGGACGCCGCCAGCACCGTCACGGGCTTCCAGCAGCGCGCCGACGAGATCGACAATGCAGCGGCGAAAGTCTGGACCGACAACGGCGGCGAATTGATCAAACTGCCGGCCGACGAGCAGGCGGAGATGCTGAAGATGCTGGCAACCGTGGGCGTCGACGTCTCCAAGACAAAGCCGGCGCTGGCCGAGGCCTACAAGATCGTCAGCGACGCGGCGCAGCGCGCGCACTAGCCCGCAGCATGATCTTTTCGGAGAACCGGTGTCCACTTTTCCGGATCATACTCTAAGCGCCCGCACGTAGCGCAGTTCCCTTGCGGCACAAAATGCAATAGATTTCCTCGTCGAACGGTATGAACCATCCGGCGAGGACATCATGGCGAAATATCTGCTGGTAAGCTTCAAGACCTGCCCCTGGGTGCAGCGCGCGTCGATCGTGCTGCGCGAGAAGAACACCCCGTTCGAGTTCCGCCACATCGAGCGGGACAACCGGCCGGACTGGTTCCTCGCCATCTCGCCGCACAAGAAGGTGCCGGTGCTCCGCATCGACGAGACGGTGTCGCTGTTCGAATCCAACGCGATCGCCGAATATCTCGACGAGACCATTGCGCCGCGGCTGCATCCCAACGATGCGGTGGCGCGCGCCGTCAACCGCGCCTGGACCGACTACGTGCCGACCTTTGCGAGCACCGTGACCGGCACCGGCTATGCGGCCGACGAAGCCGCCTACAAGGCGGCGGCGGAGAAAATTCCGGCCGCGTTCGGCCAGCTCGAACGGGCGCTGGAGAAGCAGGGCGCCGGGCCGTTCTTCAACGGCGCCAAATATTCGCTGGTCGACGCCGCCTATGCGCCGTTCCTGCAGCGCTACGTCTTCCTCGACCGCGTCAAGCCGCTCG
>Ga0335081_10014771_pt1 | contig 12632 bp, 7 predicted proteins | sample Lox_Sample_35_FD_206713 | JGI IMG/M metagenome (GOLD analysis project Ga0335081, IMG submission 206713) | Soil microbial communities from Loxahatchee National Wildlife Refuge, Florida, United States - Lox_Sample_3.5 | ecosystem: Environmental > Terrestrial > Soil > Wetlands | place: USA: Florida...
CCACCAGGTGAAACTCCGTGAATCCTGGGCGCGCGCTCGGCCGCACCGCGACGAGCGGCTTCAGATTTTCGAGCAGGGCGGGATGCTGGCTCTTGAGCGTGCCCCAGCGCGCCCGCAGCGCATTCACATTGGTGGCGATCGCAAGCTCGACCGCGATGCCTTTCGGGGCCGGTGCTTCGACCGCATTGGTATCGGCGGGGGCTTCGGCCATCCGGGTCGCGGGCGCGGGCTGCGATGCGGGTGCGGACTGCGACGCGGAAGCGGCCGAGACATAGGACTGGATGGTCGCGAGCGGCCCCGAGCGCGGCTGCGGAACAGTGACGATGGTGCCGATCATCGGATCGGCGGACCGCCCTTCATCGTTCGGGGTTGCGTCGGGGGCCGAGGCCGGAGGAAAGTCCGTGGGGTTGGCGGCGTTCGCGGCCTGGGGTGACGCCTCGGCCCGGTCGCTCGGGGCCGCCGTGGGATTGTTGCCCCCGGTCGCGCGCTCGCGCGCGATCGATCCGGTCAAATCGGTCAGGCTTTGCTCCAGGCTCGCGACCCGCGCGGCGAGGCGGTCGCGATCGGCGGTGAGCGTTTTGACGGTCTCGGCGAGGTCCTTGACCTCCGCCTCGGCCCTGCTGGCCTCCTTGGCGCCCGGGTTCAGCAGGTCCATCGGCGAGGTGCGCAGCGCCGCGAGCGCCGCGCTGGCGCGTGCGGCGCCGATCTCCGAGCGGCCGGCCAGGACCGCGACCCCGATCGCAATGATCGCGCTGAAGCCCCAGACCCCCAGACGCACCAACGGACGCATGTCGATGTGATCCTCATCCTCGTAGGGATAGGAGCGGGAAGAGGCATAACGAAGCTGGCGAGCCATGGCGTCACCGCGACTTGCGATCCCGGCCTGGCCCGAAGATGGCCACTACCGGCATGCGAAAGCTAGCTTGAGTCGCCTTTCGCTGCCACGGCTCCGCGTTCTGCCGTCCCCGCTTTTCCATTCGGTCACCGCAGGTTATGACGGCCGCGCGATCCGGTCGAGAGCGAAATCGCTGGTCGCGCAAAGTGAACCGCAAGTGAGCCGTATGGGTGCCCGATCCTGCCTGACTGTCGTGCTCGCGGCCGGCGAGGGGACGCGCATGCGGTCCTCGCGGCCGAAAGTGCTGCATGCCGTCGGGGGACGCCCGCTGGTCGTGCATGTGCTTGAGGCCGTTAAGGAAACCGACGGCGCCGTGGCGGTCGTGATCGGCCCCGAGCAGGACCGGGTGGCGGCGGCCGTGAGGGCCGCGCTGCCGGCCGCCGCGATCTTCGTGCAGGCCGAGCGGCGCGGAACCGCGCATGCGGTGCTCGCCGCGCGGGCCGCGATCGCCCGGGGCACCGACGACGTTCTGGTGGTATTCGCCGATACACCTCTGGTGCGCCCGCAGACGCTGGCGCGGCTGCGCGCCCCGCTCGCGCAGGGGCATGCGGTCGCGGTGCTCGGCTTTCGCCCGGCCGATCCTTCCGGCTACGGCCGGCTGATCATGGAGGGCGAGCGGCTCGCCGCGATCCGCGAGGAGAAGGACGCGAGCGCCGCCGAACGCACCGTCACCCTGTGCAACGCCGGCCTGATGGCGCTCAAGGGCGACGTCGCGCTCGCGATCCTCGATCGCATCGGCGATCAAAATGCCAAGCGGGAATTCTACCTGACCGACGCGGTCGCGATCGCCCGCCAGATGGGGCTCAAGGCGGTCGCGATCGAAACCGAGGAGGACGAGGTGCGCGGGATCAACAGCCAAGCCCAACTCGCGGAGGCCGAAAGCGCGCTGCAGAAGCGCCTGCGCGCGGCCGCGCTCGATGCCGGCGTGACCATGGTGGCGCCCGAGACGGTGCACCTCGCGGCCGACACCCGGCTCGCGCGTGACGTCACGATCGAGCCCTACGTGGTGTTCGGTCCGGGGGTCGTGGTGGAGGAGGGCGCGACCATCCGCTCGTTCTGCCATCTGGAAGGCGCCCATATCCACAAGGGCGCGACGGTCGGTCCCTATGCGCGCCTGCGGGCGGGCGCCGACATCGGACCGGATGCGCGCATCGGCAACTTCGTCGAGGTAAAGGAGGCGGAGATCGGTGCCGGCGTGCGCGCCAACCACCTGAGCTACATCGGCGACAGCAGTGTCGGCGCGGGCGCCAACATCGGTGCGGGCACCATCACGTGCAATTACGACGGCACTCACAAGCACCGCACCGAGATCGGCGAAAAGGCCTTCATCGGCTCCAATTCGGCGCTGGTCGCGCCGGTGAAGATCGGCGACGGCGCCTATGTGGGGTCGGGATCGGTGATCACCCGCAATGTGCCGGCCGACGCGCTCGCGGTCGGGCGCGGCCGGCAGGAGATTAAGGAAGGTTGGGCGTCGCGCTTGCGCGCGGCGAAGTCGGCAGGCACAAAGGAATCCGACTGACTGGGCCTGCCGGGGCTCCGAGCTCACGCGCCGCAACAGGGCGAAAGAGTTCGTGATTGCAAAAGGTTAACGCGACGGCTTAAACCCACGCGACAGCGGCGGGACGAGGGGCCAAGCCTGAATGTGCGGGATCGTCGGGATACTGGGTCGCGAGCCGGTCGCACCCTTGATGGTCGATGCGCTCAAGCGCCTCGAGTACCGCGGCTACGACTCGGCCGGGGTGGCGACCCTGGAGAAGGGTCGCCTGGCGCGCCGGCGCGCCGAAGGCAAGCTGCGCAACCTCGAGCAGCGGCTCGGCCGCGAGCCGCTCGCCGGAAAGATCGGCATCGGCCACACGCGCTGGGCGACCCATGGCAAGCCCAACGAGGTCAATGCCCATCCGCACGCAACCGACCGGGTCGCGGTGGTGCACAACGGCATCATCGAGAATTTCAGCGAGCTGCGCCGCGAGCTCGCGGCCGGGGGTGCAAAATTCGCGACCGAGACTGATAGCGAGGTGGTCGCCCATCTGGTGACGCGCGAGCTCGAAAAGGGGCGCGCGCCGGCGGAGGCGGTCGCGGCGGCGCTGCCGCACATCCGGGGCGCATTCGCGCTCGCCTTCCTGTTCGAGGGCGAGGAGGACCTTTTGGTCGGCGCGCGGCGCGGCTCGCCGCTCGCGATCGGCTACGGCGAAGGCGAGATGTTTCTGGGCTCCGACGCCATCGCGCTGGCGCCGTTCACGGACGAGATCAGCTATCTCGACGACGGCGACTGGGTGGTGGTGCGGCGGACCGGTGCCGAGGTGCACGACGCGGCCGGCCACGTGGTCACCCGCCCTGTGCTCAAGTCGAACGCCTCGGCGTTCCTGGTCGACAAGGGCAACCATCGCCATTTCATGGCGAAGGAGATCCACGAGCAGCCCGAGGTGGTCGGCCATACGCTCGCGCACTATATCGACATGTCGGCCGGCCGGATCGCGCTGCCGAGCGCGCTGCCGTTCGACTTCAAGGCGATCAAGCGCATGGCGATCTCGGCCTGCGGAACCGCCTACTATGCGGGGCTGATCGGCAAATACTGGTTCGAGCGGTTCGCCCGGCTGCCGGTCGAGATCGATGTCGCCTCCGAGTTCCGCTACCGCGAAGCGCCGTTCGATCCCGGCAACGTGGCGCTGTTCGTCTCCCAGTCGGGCGAGACCGCCGACACGCTGGCGACGCTGCGCTATGCGCGCGAGTGCAAGCAGCACGTGGTCTCGGTCGTCAACGTGCCGACCTCGACCATCGCGCGCGAAAGCGATGTCGTGATGCCGACGCTTGCCGGCCCCGAGGTGGGCGTTGCGTCGACCAAGGCGTTCACGTGCCAGCTCGCGACGCTCGCGTGCCTGGCGATCGCGGCCGGCCGTGCCCGCGGCGTGCTCGACGCGGGCGACGAGGAAAAGCTCGTGCGCGCGCTGATCGAGGTGCCCCGCCACATGGCGGAGGCGCTTACGCTCGAGCCGCAGATCGAGCGCCTCGCCCACAACCTCGCCAACAGCCGCGACGTGCTCTATCTCGGCCGCGGCACGAGCTTTCCGCTGGCGCTCGAAGGCGCGCTCAAGCTCAAGGAAATCTCCTACATCCATGCCGAGGGCTATGCGGCGGGCGAGCTCAAGCACGGGCCGATCGCGCTGATCGACGAGAAGCTGCCCGTGATCGTGATCGCGCCCTATGACCGCGTGTTCGAGAAGACCGTCTCCAACATGCAGGAGGTCGCGGCGCGCGGCGGACGCATCATCCTGATCACCGATGCGCAGGGCGCGCGCGCCGCGACCGTCGACTCGCTGGTGACGCTCACGGTGCCGGAGATGCCGGCGACCGTGACGCCGCTCGTCTATGCGCTGCCGGTGCAGATGATCGCCTATCATACGGCGGTGCTGATGGGCACCGACGTGGACCAGCCGCGCAATCTCGCCAAGTCGGTGACGGTCGAATAAGGGCGGGCAAATCTCCGGGTCAGGCCGGCGTGAGGTGGGCGAACTTGATCACCTTCGCCCACTTCTCGGTTTCGTCGGCGATGATTTTTCCGAAGTCGGCGGCCGAGGTCGGGGATGGCACCGTGCCCAGGTTATGGAGCCGCGACCGGACAACCGGATCATTGAGCGCCGCAATGATCGCCGCGCCGAGCCTGTCGATGATGGCGGGCGGCGTGCCCTTCGGGGCGCCGATCCCGCCCGCGGTGCTCGCCTCGTAGCCGGGCACGAAATCGGCGACCCTCGGAAGGTCGGGCAGCGCGTCGGAGCGCTTCTCCGTCGTGACCGCAAGGGCGCGCAGCCGGCCCGCTTTGATATAGCCGATCGACGACGCCATGATGTCGAACATCACCTGCACTTGGCCGCTGACCAGGTCGGTGAGCGCCGGTGCCGACCCGCGGTACGGCACGTGGGGCATGTCGACGCCGGTCATCATCTTGAAAAGCTCGCCGGCGAGGTGCGTGGAGTTGCCGATGCCGCCCGAGGCCATGTTGAGCTTGCCGGGATTGGCCTTCGTATAGGCGATGAGCTCGGGAATGCTGTGGACCGGAACGGACGGGTTCACCTCCGCGACGAGCGGGGAGCGGGTGCAGCCGGCGACCGGCGCGATGTCGCGGATGAAGTTGTAGGGTAGGTTCGGATTGAGCGTCGCGTTGATGTAGTTGCTGGTGACGATCCAGAGGATCGTGTAGCCGTCGGGCGGCGCGTGCACGACGAGCTCGGTCGCGATCGTGCTGGCGGCGCCCGGCCGGTTGTCGACGACCACCGGCTGGCCGAGGTGCTGGCCGAGCCAGTCGCCGAGCAGGCGGGCGCTGATGTCGCCCGACTGGCCGGGCGGAAAGCCGACCACGAGATGGATCGGCCGCGCCGGATAGGTCTGGGCGCGGGCGATGCGCGGGACGGCCGGCAGCGTGGCGGCGGCCGCGGCGAGGCGCAGAAACCGGCGGCGCGGAAGCATCATGGCGTCCCTCCGCGGCGGGCGATCGCATCGCCACCCTTGCCGCGGGAGCAAAATACACCCCGCCCGGCGACCGCAACAGGGCGGCAAACCAGCGCGGGTAACGTTTCGTCGGGCGCGCCGCGGCGTTGACCTTGATCGAATCCGGTCGCACGGCCTAGATTCACGCCGGCCGCGCCGGGGGCCTGGCCCACGCTGAGAAGAAACGCGCGCATGACGCTCAACGATCCCGCGGCAGAACCCAAGGTCGAGCCGGACGACCTCGCGCCCACCGCGCCGGTCCACCATCGGCCCGGCACCCGCCTGCGCAACTATTTCCTCACCGGGCTGGTGGTCGCCGGACCTCTCGCCATCACGGTCTACCTCACCTGGTCGTTCATCACCTGGGTGGACGACTGGGTGCGGCCGTTCATTCCGGTCGCCTACCGGCCCGAGACCTACCTGCCGTGGCGAATCCCCGGCACCGGACTCGTGGTTGCGTTCTTCGCGATCACGATGCTCGGCTTCCTCACCGCCAACCTGGTGGGCCGCACCCTGGTCGAGGCGGGCGAGACCCTGCTCGACCGCATGCCGCTGGTGCGCTCGATCTACAAGGGCTTGAAGCAGGTGTTCGAGACCCTGTTCTCGGAATCCGGCTCGAGCTTCCGCCGCGTCGGCCTGGTCGAGTTTCCGGCGCCCGGCATGTGGTCGCTGGTGTTTCTGTCGCAGCCCCCGGGCGGCGAGATCACGGCGCGGCTGCCGCTGCAGGACGAATATGTCTCGGCCTTCATGCCGTGCACGCCCAACCCGACCACCGGCTTCTTCTTCTACGTGCCGCGCCGCGAGGTGATCGAGCTCGAGATTCCGGTCGAGGCCGCCGCCAAGCTGATCATGACGGCCGGCCTGATCCAGCCGAACGGCGGCGCCGACACGCAGAAGAGGCTGCAGGCGATGGCGGACACCGCGCGCGCCGCGCAGACTTCGCGCAAGGCGGAGCCGGCGACCACGGAGTGAATCGTAGCAAGGATGGGTTGAGCGCAGCGAAACCCGTCGGCTGGGTATCCTCTTGCGATTCCCATGATGGGTTTCGCTGTACTCAACCCATCCTACCCGGCGCGGATCAGCCGGATCGCTTCGTCGCGCTCGAATAAGTAGAGCAGCATGCGCAGCGCCTCGCCGCGCTCGCTCGTCAATTCGGGATCGCGGGTGAGCACCAGCGCGGCGTCGTCGCGGGCGGCCTGCAGCAGCTTGCCATGCGCCTCGATGCGGGCGACGCGGAAACCCGGCATGCCGCTCTGGCGGGTGCCGAGCACGTCGCCTTCGCCGCGCAATTTCAGATCTTCCTCGGCGATGCGAAAACCGTCCTCGGTCTCGCGCATGATGGCGAGGCGGGCCTTTGCGGTCTCGCCGAGCGGCGCGCGGTAGAGCAACAGACAGGTCGAATGCTCGGCGCCGCGGCCGATGCGGCCGCGCAGCTGGTGCAGCTGGGCGAGACCGAAACGCTCGGCGTGCTCGATCACCATGACGGTCGCGGCCGGCACGTCGACGCCGACCTCGATCACCGTGGTGGCGACCAGGAGCCGCGTCTCGCCGGCCGCGAACGCCGCCATGGCGCGGTCCTTGTCAGTGCCCTTCATCTGGCCGTGCACCAAGCCGACCAGGGCGCCGAACCGTTCCTGCAACGACGTGAACCGGTCCTGCGCGGCCGCAAGGTCGCTCGTCTCCGACTCCTCGACCAGCGGGCAGACCCAGTAGACGCGGCGGCCTTCTTCGAGCGCGCGGCCGACCGCCGCAACCACCTCGTCGATGCGGTTGAGCGGCACCGTGCGGGTGTCGACCGGCTTGCGGCCGGACGGCTTTTCGCGCAATTCCGAGACGTCCATGTCGCCGAAATAGGTGAGCACCAGCGTGCGCGGGATCGGCGTCGCGGTCATGACCAGCACGTCGACCGCCTCGCCCTTGCGCGCGAGCGCGAGGCGCTGGTGCACCCCGAACCGATGCTGCTCGTCGACCACCGCAAGCGCGAGGTCGCGGAATTCGACGTCCTCCTGGAAGAGCGCATGGGTGCCGACCAAAAGATCGATGTCGCCCGCGGCGAGCCGCGCCAGGATATCGTTGCGCTCGCGCCCGCGTTCGCGGCCGGTCAGCAGCGCGACGCGCAGGCCGACGGCCTCGGCGACGCCCGAGATCGTCGCGAGGTGCTGACGCGCGAGGATTTCGGTCGGAGCCATGATGGCGGCCTGGCGTCCGGCCTCGATGACGGCCGAGCAGGCGAGCAGCGCCACCACGGTCTTGCCCGAGCCGACGTCGCCCTGCAGCAGGCGCAGCATGCGATGCGGCGCGGCGAGATCCTCGGCGATGTCGGCGGACGCGCGCTCCTGCGAAGCAGTGAGGCGATAGGGCAGGGCCGCGATGATCTTGTCTCGCAGCGTGCCGTCACCGATGGTGCGGCGCCCGCTGATCCGGCGCATGTGCGCGCGCATCAGCGCGAGCGCGAGCTGGCCGGCCAACAGCTCGTCATAGGCAAGGCGCGACCAGGCGCGCGAGGTCGGCAGCACGTCGCCCGGAACTTTCGGCCGGTGAACCTCGCGCAACGCCTCGGCAAAATCGGGAAACTTCTCCCGCGCCACGAAGGCCGGGTCCTGCCATTCGGGCAGGACCGGCAGGCGGTCGAGCGCGGCATCGATCGCCTTGTGCAGCTGGTTGGGAAAAAGCCCCTCGGTCAGCGGATAGATCGGCTCGACCAGCGGCAGTTTTGCAAGGCCCGCCTCGTCGACCACCCGGTCTGGGTGCACCATCTGCAGCATGCCGTCGTACAGCGCAGTGGTGCCGGAGATGTAGCGGCGCTCGCCGACGGGCAGCAGCCGCGTCAGGTAGTCCCGGTGCGCGCTGAAATAGGTGAGCACGATGTCGGCGGTCTCGTCGCTCGCATAGATCAGGTAGGGTGCGCGCGAGCGGCCGGGCGGCGGCGGACGATGGCGGTCGATGGTCACCGCGACGGTCGCGACCGTGCCGGGCTCGACGTCGCGCAGTTTGGGCCGCGCCCGGCGGTCGACGGTGCCGGTCGGCAGGTGGAAGAGCAGGTCCGCGACGCGCGCGCCATCGTCGCGCCCGGTGAGGCGGGCCATCAGCTTCGCGACTTTCGGTCCGACGCCGGGCAGGGCGGTGACCGACGCGAACAGGGGATTGAGCAGGGCAGGGCGCATGGCTGGATCGTCATGCCCGCGCATAGCCGTTCGAAGAACGGCATCGCTTCGCTCGCCTATGTCGCGGGCTTCCACGTCTTCACTGAAGCGTAAAGTGAAAGACGTGGCTGGCCGGGACAAGCCCGGCCATGACGAAATCTCGATTGGACGGCTGACAGGCGGTCTTGTCGCGCCTATATCTCCCTCGCCCGGCCCGTCCGGGCTTTCGGCGTTTGGAGGCAGAGGTGACAGGAACCACGCGATCGAGCGAGGGGCTCGACGCCCGGCGGCGGCGGCTGTTGTTTCGCGCCTGGCACCGCGGGACGCGGGAGATGGACCTGATCATGGGCCGGTTCGCCGACGCGATGATCGGCGAGCTCAGCGAGGCGGAGCTCGACGAATTCGAGCGCCTGTCGGAACAGCCCGAGCCCGACGTCTATGTCTGGATCACCGGCGACCGGCCGGTGCCGCCCGAGCACGACACGGCGCTTTTCCGCAAGTTGCGCAGCTTTGCGCGGGACAAAGAGAAATGAACATCCTGACCCGCTCTCCGGTCGAGCAGCTGGCGCCGGGCCGGCCGCTCACCCTCGCCAATGTCGCCGACGGCGCCGAAGGGCTGGTGCTCGCCGACCTCGCGCGCGCGATCGCGCAGAAGCCGGACGCCCCGGCGACGAGCCTCCTCGTGGTCTGCCGCGACGGCGCCCGGATGGCACAGCTCGCCCGCGCGCTGGCGTTCTTCGCCCCCGACATCGCGGTGCTCGAATTTCCGGCCTGGGACTGCCAGCCCTACGACCGGGTCTCGCCCCACGCCGGCGTCGTCGCCCAGCGCATGACCGTGCTGGCGCGCCTTGCCCGGCTCAAGGGCCGCGCCGGCGCCTCGGTGCTGCTGACAACCGTCAACGCGGTCCTGCAGCGTGTTCCTCAGAAGTCGCTCATCGGGGCACAGACCCTGTCGGCCGCGCCCGGAAACATGCTGGCGATGGACGGCATCGTCAAATGGCTCGATCTCAGCGGCTTCGTGCGCGCCTCGACGGTGCGCGAGGCCGGCGACTACGCGGTGCGCGGCGGCATTCTCGACCTGTTTCCGCCCGGCATGGCCGACCCGGTGCGGCTCGACTTCTTCGGCGACACGCTGGAGTCGATCCGCACCTTCGATGCCGAGACCCAGCGCACCACTGATACGTTGCGGGCGCTCGATCTCGTGCCGGTCGCCGAGTTCCAGCTCACCTCCGACACCATCCGCCGCTTCCGGCTCGGCTACGTGCAGGCGTTCGGCGCGCCGTCGAGCGACGACCCGCTCTATCAGGCGGTCAGTGAGGGCCGGCGCTATCCCGGCATGGAGCACTGGCTGCCGCTGTTTCACACCGGCCTCGACACGCTGCTCGACTACCTGCCCAAGAGCGCGATCGCGCTCGAGCCGCTCGCCGAGGACGCCGCCCGCGAGCGCCTCGTGCAGATCGCCGACTATTACGAGGCGCGCCGTCAGGCCCTCGGCATCGAGGGGGGCGGGGCGCCATATAACCCGCTGCCGCCCGACCGTCTGTACATGAACGACGCCGAGTGGCACGGCCGGCTCGACGCCGTGCCGCTGGTGCGGCTCACCCCGTTCGCGGTGCCGGAGGGCCGCGGCACGGTCATCGAGGCCGGCACGCGGGCCGGGCGCAACTTTGCGCCGGAGCGCACCCAGCCCGGCGACAACGTCTTCGATGCGGTGCGCCAGCACGTCGAGGCGCTGCAGGCGGCCGGCAAGCGCGTCACCATCGCGATGTGGAGCGAGGGCGCGCGTGACCGCATGAGCCACGTGCTCGCCGATCACCGGGTGCTCAATCTCGCCAATGTCTCCGACTGGCCGGCCGCCGTGATGCGCCCGCGCTCCGAGGTCGCGCTCGCGGTGCTCGGGATCGAGTCGGGCTTCGAGACCGCCGATGCGGCCGTGATCGGCGAGCAGGACATTCTGGGTGATCGCCTGGTGCGGCCGCGCCGCGCCGCCAAGCGGGCGGAGAACTTCATCGCCGAGGTGACGAGCCTCTCGGCCGGCGACATCGTCGTCCATGTCGACCACGGCATCGGCCGGTTCGTCGGGCTGAAGACGATCGAGGCCGCCGGCGCGCCGCACGATTGCCTGGAGATCCACTACGCCGGCAACGACAAGCTCTTCCTGCCGGTCGAGAACATCGAGCTCCTGTCGCGGTACGGCTCAGAGGAGACCACCGTCGATCTCGACCGGCTCGGCGGCACCGGCTGGCAGACCCGCAAGGCGCGGATGAAGAACCGCATCCGCGAGATGGCGGGCGAGCTCATCAAGATCGCGGCGGAACGGCAGCTGCGCGAGGCGCCGCGCTTCACGGTCGAGCAGGGCGCGTACGACGAGTTCTGCGCCGGCTTTCCCTACGATGAGACCGAGGACCAGCTCACCGCCATTACGGCGGTGCTCGACGATCTCGCGTCGGGCCGGCCGATGGACCGGCTCGTGTGCGGCGACGTCGGCTTCGGCAAAACGGAAGTTGCGCTGCGCGCCGCCTTCGTCGCCGCCCTCACCGGCAAGCAGGTCGCCGTGGTGGTGCCGACCACGCTGCTGGCGCGCCAGCATTACAAGACGTTCACGGAGCGATTCCGCGGTTTCCCGGTGAAGCTGGCGCAGGCCTCGCGGCTGGTGCCGACGCCGGAGCTGGCAAAAGTGCGCGCCGGCCTTGCCGATGGCACGATCGACATCGTGATCGGCACCCACGCACTGCTCGGCAAGAACATCAAGTTCAAGGACCTCGGGCTTCTGGTGGTCGACGAGGAGCAGCATTTTGGCGTCGCGCACAAGGAACGGCTGAAAAACCTGCGCGCCGAGGTGCACGTGCTCACGCTGACCGCGACGCCGATCCCGCGCACCTTGCAGCTCGCCCTCACGGGCGTGCGCGAATTGTCGATCATCGCGTCGCCGCCGGTCGATCGCCTGGCGGTGCGCACCTTCGTGTCGCCGTTCGATCCGCTCAACGTGCGCGAGGCGGTGCTGCGCGAGCGCTATCGCGGCGGCCAGGCGTTCTACGTCTGCCCGCGCATCGAGGACCTGGGCGAGGCAAAAGCCTTCCTCGATCAACACGTGCCGGAGGCGAAGGTGGGGGTCGCGCACGGCCAGATGCCGCCGACCGTGCTGGAGGACGTGATGTCCGCCTTCTACGACGGCAAGTACGACGTGCTGCTGTCGACCGCCATCGTCGAATCGGGCCTCGACATCCCGACCGCCAATACCCTGGTGGTGCATCGCGCCGACCGTTTCGGGCTCGCCCAGCTCTACCAGCTGCGCGGCCGGGTCGGGCGGTCGAAGACGCGCGCCTACGCGCTGCTCACCTTGCCGGTCAATCGCCGGATCACGCCGCAGGCGGAGCGGCGGCTCAAGGTGCTGCAATCGCTCGATACGCTCGGCGCCGGCTTCCAGCTTGCGTCGCACGACCTCGACATCCGCGGCGCCGGCAATCTGCTGGGCGAGGAGCAGTCCGGCCACATCAAGGAGGTCGGCTTCGAGCTCTACCAGCAGATGCTCGAGGAAGCGGTCGCGAGCCTCAAGGCCGGGATCGCCGAGCCGGTCGCCGACCGCTGGTCGCCGCAGATCACCATCGGCATGCCGGTGCTGATCCCGGAGGACTACGTGCCCGACCTTTCGGTGCGGCTTGCGCTCTACCGCCGGCTCGCCGACGTCGAGGACGAGCGCGAGATCGACGGCTTTGCGGCCGAGCTGGTCGACCGCTTCGGCCCGCTGCCGGACGAGGTCAAGTATCTGCTCGACACCGTCGCCATCAAGGCGCTGTGCCGGCGCGCCAACGTGGCGAAGATCGAGACCGGCCCGAAAGGCGCGGTGCTCTCCTTCCGCGACGACCGGTTTGCCAATCCGGAGGGCCTCGTCGCCTATATCCGCGAGCAGGGCCCGGCCGCCCGGGTGCGTCCCGACATGAAGGTGGTGCTGTTCGAGGACTGGGAGCGGCCCGAGCAGCGGCTCGAGGGCGCGGCGACGATCCTGCGCGATCTGGTGGCAATCGCGGAGCGCGCAAAGGCGGCGTAAGCGTTGTAGCCCGCATGGAGCGGAGCGGAATGCGGGGACAGCATTCCCGGATTACGGCGCTTCT
>Ga0335081_10014772_pt1 | contig 12630 bp, 8 predicted proteins | sample Lox_Sample_35_FD_206713 | JGI IMG/M metagenome (GOLD analysis project Ga0335081, IMG submission 206713) | Soil microbial communities from Loxahatchee National Wildlife Refuge, Florida, United States - Lox_Sample_3.5 | ecosystem: Environmental > Terrestrial > Soil > Wetlands | place: USA: Florida...
AATGCCCCCTTCCGCCAGGCGAACACCTATGGCTACGCGAGCACGCTGACCGCGCCCTTCAGTCCCTGACGGTAGACGGGGCGCGCACCCCGGCGACCGGGAACGCGCCCTACTGGCCGCGGAGCCACTCTTCGAGTTGGGCTTCTGCCCTGGGATCGCGCGGCTCGACGTCGAGCACCCGCGCGGCCCGCTCCCGGGCCTCCGCTTTCCGGCCCGTCCGGGCGAGGAGCACGGCGAGGGTCTGCTCCATGCGCGGGTGCCCGGGCCGTTCCCTGCACCAGGCGAGCAGGACCTGCACGGCCTCGTCGGTCCGGCCGGCGTGCGACAGGGCGGCTGCGAGCCAATAGGTATAGTCGGAAGCGCCCGGCGCCGCGATCGCCAGGGCCCGGAGCACCGGAATGGCCTCGTTCGCCTCCCCCGCCTGCACCAGCACCACGGCCGCGTCTCGGCGAAGGTCGGGGTTCCCGCCCTGGCGGATCGCAGCGCGCGCTTCGACGAGCGCCTCCCCGGTTTGGTCGGAGTAGAGGAACGCCAGCGCGCGAAGCCGGTGGCGATCGCCGGGCTCTCGAGCCAGGATCGCAGCCCGCTCGAGCTCAGGCACCGCGCTTCTGGGATCTCCTCGCTCCATGTACTCCCCGGCGAGCTGAATGTGGGCGTAGGCGCTACTCGGTGCCTCGCGGACGGCCGTGGTCCAGAGCGCGAGATCATCCTCGAATGCCTGTGCGCGATGAAAGGTCGTCGCAGCGAGCCCAAAGACCAGCACACCGGCCGCGCTCCAGACGGCCCGCCCGTAGCGCTTCGCCAGCGCAGCGAACCCATCAACGCGAGGTACTGCAGGTGGTTCGAGACCGGTGCGATCGCGAGGAACGCCATGTCTACCAGCCCCAGGATCGGCAGGACCTGGACGAAGTGGTAGCCGAGGCCCCAGCAGCAGGTGCGCACCCACGCTCGGCGGGAGAAGGCCCAGGCCGCGAGTCCAACCGCGAGGACGATCACGCCGACAGGAACGTAGAAGAGGATGGAGTCGGGTTCGACCGGCCAGGCTGGGTAGACGAAGGCGAGGCGGGTCGGGACGAGCGCGTTCTTCAGGTACGACAGCAGGGCCCAGGCCGCTCCACCCAGGCGCTCCCCGAGCCCTCGCGGCGGCGCCCAGCCTCCTGCCATCGCATTTCGCGATTGGAACCAGATGTTGACGAGCCCGACCACGACGGACAGGGCAAAGAAAGGTGCCGTGAGGGCCAAGTCCCGACGATCGATGCGGTGCTTGCGGGCGAGGGCGATGCCCAGCAGGACGAGGGGAGCGGTGACGACGGACGCCTTGGCGAGGAGGGCGAGTCCGTATAACGCCAGCGCGAGCGCGTATCTCCACCTGCGCCGGTCGTCATCGAAGGCGAGCCATGCCAAGACGGCGCACTCCACCAGCACCGCGGACAGCGTGTTCTTCTGCTCCGAGATCCACGCCGCCGACTCCACCGCGACGGGATGGACCGCGAAGAGCAGGCCGGCGAGCCCCGCCCCCGGGACGCGGAGGCGCCGGAGGACTACCCAGAGGAGAATGGCGGCAACGGCGTGGAGCGCCACGTTCGCGAGGTGGTACCCCCACGCCTGCTCGCCGCACAGCCGCCACTCCAGCCAGAAGGCGGTCCACGTCACGGGCCAGAAGTCCGTCGGGCCGGTTGTGAACCAAGCCTTCCACAGGGGCCCTCGAAGGAACCGGTTCCCTTCGACGAGCACGTGGTCGTCGAACACGAACCCCGCCCGCAAGGCAGGCAGGTAGGCGAGTAGCGTGGCGAGCGCGATCGCTGGCGCCCACCACATCGAGCGAGGGGGCGATTCCGGGGCCACGGATCGCACGGCTCGGCCGAGCCTGAGCGCGGTCAGTCGCCGGTCGAGAAGAGCTGCACCCGGTTGTTGCCCCGATCGGCGATGAGGACGTAGTTCGTTCCCGGGAAGCAGACCTGCGACGGGTAGTACAGGAAGCCGTCCGACCACCCCATGCTGAGGTGGCGTCCCTGGAAGCTACCGTCGGTGCCGAGGATGACGAGTCCACTTCCGTTCTGATCGACGAGCGTGAGCCTTCCCCGGTGCGCCGCGATGTAGGCCGGGAAGCTCATTCGATCCTTGAGGCTCGGGGTAATGGGCGAAAACGCCTTAGCCTCTTTCGGGGCCGAGTAGACGATCGTGCCCATCTCGTCGGCGGCGTAGACCGTGCCGGTGTTGTCGACGGCGATGTCCGTGAAGACTGCGCCCTTGGGGGCTTCCAGCCGCCTGAGCTCGCTTCCGCTGGCGTCCTGAGCCACCACCGCTCCCGACACCGCGTCGAGCACGTACAGGTTGTCCGCGGAGTCGAGCTTGAACGCGGCTGGAATGATCTCCTTGCCGACGCCGTGCTTGACCTCGACCGGCCCGAGAAGGGCTCCCTTCCCGTCGAGCCGGAGGATGTGATGGGTCTTCCGATCGAGGACGAGGACGTTCCCCTTGCTGTCGAATTGCAGGCGCACGGGGTAGGGTGCCTCCGCCACCTTCACCTCTGTCCCTCCGCTGAGAGCGCCGTCCTTGAACGTGTACATCAGGAGACGCCCGTTGCCGGTGTCGGCGATGGCGACGGCGCCCGCATCCGTGCATGCGACGCCTTCGGGGCCCTTGAGGGGGGCCTCCTTGGAGTCTTGGTAGACGGAAGTGACGGGCACGTAGATGACCCCATCCGCTCGGGCGATGCCGGAGGCGAGGAGCACGCAGAGCGCGATGGAGGGTGCGATCGGCTTGGTGAACACGGGGATCACCTCTTGAACTTCTCGTGGCACTTGGTGCAGAGGTCGGTAGTCGTGGCGTACGGGATTAGGTGCTTGTAGTCGGTCCCGTGCGCGCGATGGCAGCTGAGGCACGCCACGGTCAGGTTGGCGTTGCGCGGGTCCTTGACCTTGTCGCCGATGGGGTGGGTAGCGTGCCTCTGCCAGTCGTGGCACTTGCCGCAGAGGTTGACGGTATCCACATCGGCAAGCATGAGGGCTGCATTCGACGAGTGAGGATCGTGACACGCCGCGCAGTCGCCGTTGCGCACCGGATCGTGCTTTGTCGGAGAATGCTCCTGTCGCTTCACCGTGTCGGAGTGGCACTCCCCGCAGACCTCGACCAGGTCGCCCTTGACGAGCTTGGGTCGGGTCGAGGCATGGGGGTTGTGGCAGGCGAGGCAGTCGCCTCTCACCACCGGACGGTGCACGCGGCTCTTCGCGAGCATCTGGCTCACCTGCTCGCTGTGGCACGTGCGGCACAGCTCCGCTCCCACCTGCCGGGTTTTGAAGCGGTCGGGTGACGATGCCGGCTCGTGGCATTGCGCACACTGTCCCCGGGCGACGGGCGAGTGGACCCGGTTGTAGAGCATGCTGCGTCCGTTCGACCCGTGCGGATCGTGACAGCTCGTGCAGCGCGCCTTGCCCACCGGGTAGTTCATGTGCTGCTTCAGGAAGATGGGGCCCTCCGCCTTGTGGCAGCGGACGCAGAGCGCGGGAACGTCGGCCTTCAAGAGCTTTGGGGCGCCGGCGGAGCCGTGCGCCTCGTGGCAGGTGACGCAGCCGGTCTGCTCGATGGGGCGGTGCTTGTGCTTGGCAGTCGCGGCGTCCTCGACGATCTTCTGGTGGCAGGTCTTGCAGAGGTCGTTGCCGGCCTTCACCAGGTTGAACTTGGCATCCGAGCCGTGCGGGTCGTGGCAGGAGTTGCACTTGCTCTCGACCACGGGCCGGTGCGTGCTCTTCGCTTGGGCGGGGATGACCGAGTGGCAGGTGCCACACACCCCGTTGGGCTCGGCAGCGAGGAGCTTCCCGTGCTGCGAGGCGTGCGGGCTGTGACAGTCCGTGCAGGAGCGGGACTTCACCGGAGTGTGGACGAACTTCTTCTTCAGGATGTCGTCGAAGTCCGCGTGGCAGCCGATGCAAACCTGGCCGGAGGCGCCTGGCTTCAGCTTGTACTTGGGGGCGGGGCCAGGCGACCCGGCTGCGGCGGCGAGAGCAACGATGAGGAGCGCCAGTCCGGAGTTCATGTGGGCCTCGCTACTTCTTTTGCTCTACCACGTGGCAGGCGTCGCATTGCCGGGCCGCGAAGGGAGGGTGGAGATCCTTCTTGAACATCTTCGCGTCCTTCGACGCATGCGGGTCGTGGCATTGCGTGCACCGGATGTCCTTTGGGTCGATGGAGAGGTGCGCGGTCGCGAAGCCGCTCTCCTTCTCGTCATGACATTGCGCACACAGTTCGCCGACGGGCTGCACGGCCAGGCTGACTTCGGCCGACGCGTGTGGTTTGTGGCAGGTGAAGCAGTCCGAGACCGGCGCGTGCGTCATCCCGGAAGAGAGCCGCTGCTTCAGTTCCTTGTGGCAGGTCAGGCATAGGTCGGGGGACTGCGCGAGGAGGAGCGACTTCAGCCTCGACTGGTGGGGATTGTGGCAGCCCTTGCAATCCCCCTCGCCGAAGGCCTGGTGGACGCTCTTCGCGCCCTGGGCCTCTTTGGCAGTCTTCTCGTGACACTTGAGGCACAAGGACTTGGCGTCGATCGCGAGCATGCCGCTCGCGTTGGAGCCGTGCGGGTCGTGGCAGCCGAGGCAGTCGCCCTTCCCGAACGGGGGATGCACGACGCCTTCACCGAAGGGCTTCATCAGGTTGGCGTGGCACGGCTGACAGAGCTTCGCCCCGGAGGCCTTGAGGAGCTTGGCATTGTCCGCCCCGTGGCCGGCATGGCAGGCGGTGCAGTTACCGTCGAGGACGGGGCGGTGAGTGTGCGCCTTGGTGAAGCGAGTCTCCGCGTCGGTGTGGCACGCGTAGCAGATCTTGTCCGACCGGCCCTTGAGCATCCCCGGGACGTTCGCGCCGTGCGGGTTGTGACAGTTGACGCACTCGCCTTTCCCGACGGGAGCGTGCGCCACCTTGTACTTCTTCTCCTGCACGTCCGAGTGGCAGGTGACGCAGAGCGACTTCGCGTCGCTCGAGAGGAGGGGCTTCACGTTGGCGGCGTGTGGCTTGTGGCAGGTGATGCAGTCGCCCGCCTGGTGGACCACCGCGACGCGCTCCCCCTTCTCCTTGTGACAGCCGACGCAGAGCCTGTCGCCCTCGGCCTTCGTGAGCTTCTTTCCCAGCCCCGAGTGAGGGTCGTGGCAGGCCAGGCAATCGCCCTTCTTGACGGGCGCATGAGCCATCTTGCCGCCCCCGTCGAGCTTGGGAACGTCGTGGCAGTTCTCGCACAGCTTCTGGCCCTTCTCCGTTACCGCGAAGGGCTCCTTCTGGTCCGCCGCCACGTGGCACGAGTCGCAGGAGGCCTGCTCGACCGGAGAGTGCAGGGAGGCCCGGAGGAGCTTGGGCCCGTCGGCAGAATGGGGGTCGTGACACCTGGTGCAGGCCTTGGTCTCGACAGGATATGCACCGTGCTTCTTCTTGAAGTCGGCCGCGGAGGCGTCATGGCACTTCAGGCATAGCTTCGGCTGATCGGTGGCGAGGAGGCTCTTGCCGTCCGAGGCGTGCGCCACGTGGCAGGCGAGGCAACCGTCGGACGAGATCACCTTGTGAACGTTCTTCCGCTTGAACTGTTCCGGCTTGTGACACTTGTAGCAAAGGTCGCTACCCGATGCCCGGAGCATGTGGGGCGAGTCCGTGCCGTGAGGATCATGGCACTGTCCGCAGGCGCCCGAGCGAAGGACAGCGTGGACGTTCGGCCGGTTGAGGCCGATCGTCTCCTTCTTGTGACACTTGAAGCACATCCCGGCGCCCGGCTCCTTCAGCACCAGCTTGCCCACGACGCCGTGGCGGAGGTGACAGTCCTCGCAATTCCCCTGCTTCACTGCCGGATGCGCGAACTTGAGGGCGGTGAACTTGTCGCGCTCCTTGGTGTGGCACTCGAAGCAATCCTTCTTCTTGAATTGGCGGTCGGCGGCGCGCGTCGTCTGCGGCACGTGCGCCAGCAGGATGGCACTCGCCATCAGCCCGAGGACCTCAAAACGTGGAGTTTGCCTGGTCACGGCGATCACCTCGATGCCTCGCAGCCCTAGCTGTCGGTGTTAGTGACGAACACTCGTACGTCGTGCACCTTGCGCAGCTTTGCGGCGTAGTCGCGAATGGCGGTCGCCAGATGCTTGCCGATGAGCGTGCTGCCGATGGCGTTTCTGGCCTCGGAGTATTCCTGGTACCGCTCGGGCGTCTCCTCCACCACGCGGATGACGTAGTACTGGGAGTCGGGAGCGGCGTAGAGCCGGTAGTCGCCGGCCTTCGCTCCCGCGAGAACCTTGGCGAGGTCCGCCGGCATGGCACTGGCGCTCAGGGTGTGCCCGTCGAGTTGGATCTTCTGGACGTCCGGCTTGAGCTGGCCGTCCGCGTTTCCGCGAAGCCACTGGAGGTCGGTCCCTGCCTTCATCTTGGCGAGCGCCGCCTCGGCCGACTTGGAGTCCACGAAGCCCAGCCCTTCGAGCTTGTAGAAGGCGGGGTACCTGTATTCGGCCTTGTGCTGATCGTAGTAGGCCTTGCCCTCCTCCTCGGTCACGCGCACATCCGGTCCGATGACCTTTTCCATGAACATCTGGAAGACGGCTCGATCCTCGAACTCCTTGATCTGCGACTTGAACTCGTCGGTGTTCTCGAGGCCCTGACGCTTGGCTTCCTTGAGGAAGAGGATCTTCGTCAGCATGCTGCGCAGCGCATCGTTCTTCTGTGAGTTGACGCGCTTCTCCTTGATCGCGTCCTCCATCCCGTGGAAGAAGCCGGCAGAGAGGCGCGCCGTTAGGTCCGCCACCGTGATGGACTTCTCTCCTTTGATCACCACGAGCACCCGCTTGTCGGTGGCGAGCGCCGCTAGTCCGGGCTTCGGGGCCTCGTAGTCGAGACGCTTCAGCAGCCCCTGGTCGACCTTGGCGTACTTCTTGAGCAAGCTGCGAAGGTAGTCCTCGAGCGCAGCGACGCGCCTGCCTGCGCGCGAGGTTTTCTCGAGCTCCGCTCGCTTGGCGGGGTCGTCCGGGTAGCGGACCTCGTGCACCTGGACCACTGCGAAGCCGCCTTTCACGAGCACGGGCTGGCTGACCCCGGGCTCGCTCATCTTGAGCACGACCTGGAGGAGTTCCGGCACCACCTGCTGGCGCGAGAGCCACTGGCGATCGACGGTACCCTGGGCCTTCTTCTCGGCGAGGAGCTGCTTGCTCAGCTCCGCGAAGGACTTCCCGGCCTTGAGCTGGGTTACGAGCGCCTTGGCGTCCTCCTCCGTGCCGAGGAGGGCGGAGCTGATCTGCCACTCGCGCACGGCGTCCTTGTAGGCGCGGTCGACCTCGGCGGGGTCGAAGGTGACGTCCTTCGTCGCCTTTCGCTCCAGCACCGCGCGCAGCGTTTCCTCGCGGAAGTTGGCGACGGCCGCCTTCACCTCGGGGAGCTTGTCTAACTCCATCTCGCGACCTTCGAGGACGATGAGCTTGATCTCGATGAGCCGGTCGAGCAGCGGAGCGAAGTCCCGCGGCCGTGTCCCTCCCGCGGCGGGTCCCTGCGCCTCGTGCATCTCGGCGAGCGCGTCGGCGACCTGGTGAAGGGTGATGGCGTCGTCGTCCACCGTCGCGACGGGGGTCTCACCGAAACGCTCGGCGAAGAGCGGCACCTTGAGGTGCACGCTCACCTCGAGCGGCGGGGGGCTCGGCTTCGCGGTGGGCGCGGTCGCCGCCGGCGGCGCGCCCGTTCCTTCCGGAGTTGGAGTCGCCTTCTGGGGCGCGGTCTCCGCGGCCGCCAGGCAGGGCAGGGCGAGGAGGAGCACGCGGGTGAGGGAGTGGGTCACGGTCTTGCTGGTCCTTTCCCTTGTCGAGGCCGCCAGGTTCGGGGCACCACAGCAGTGTGCAATGGACATGCCGCTCCCCTCACCTCGTTCGGCGAGAATCCGCCGTGATTGTATGTTGTTAGGCGCCTCATGCTGGGCGCCACCGCAAGGAATGCGCTCTCGCGCGCATCCATAGACCATCTTGCATGTCGGGTCGAGGGGTCATTTCGTCGGTGTGGGACGAGGCCGAGCTACTGCGAACCCCCCATCTGCTCTACGGCGGCCCTCACCATCCTGCAGGTCAGATCGCTCGCGGTCTCGACGCGCCCTGCGTCGTAGAAGAACACGCCGTCCATTCCCTCGTGGGACGACGTCATCTGCCACACGACGCGCTCGGTCTTCCGATCGAGGACGATCACGGTGAAGGTCACCTTGGGCGTGTTGAGAGCGCTCTGCAGCCCTTCCTCGTAGCGCCGGACGTAGCCAGCGAGGACCAGGTCGGCCTTGAGCAGGGCGAGGAGCGTGCGCGCGGTGTCGAGGGAGACGCCACCGGACATGATGACGCGGTACTCGAGCATCTGATCGCGCACCACCCCCGGCTCTACCACCGAGAATCGGCCCGAGGCCTGGAGCTGCTGCACGAAGCGCAGCGCCATCAGGTCGCCGGCGCTTCGCCGGTTGGTCTGGTTCATGAACGGCAGCACCGCGATGCTGTAGTGGCGTCCCGGCTCCGCGGAGGGTGCACGAAAGGACACCATGGGGCTCGCTCTACCAGTCAGAGGGCACGGCGGCGGGATTGGCCTGCCGGCGAGGAAGGCGGTCAAGGAACCCACCAGCTTCGTGAGAACCATGTCCTGGACCCTGTCCATCGTCGGGATGATGGCTAGCGCGAAGAGGCCCGGGGATCCGTCGCCAGCAAGGGATTCGCCATCGCTCCAGCGAATCACAGGTGGATCGTCCACCGAGATGAGGCGCATGCTGGCCGCAAAGCGAGGGCTTCCCGCGGTACTGTAGGTCTCGAGGCTCGTGACGATGACCCCGTCCACCCCCAGCTCCTCCCGCGCTGCGCGAGCTGTCTCCGCGTCGAGCCCTGCCGTGTAGCGGACGCGATGGGCGTTGAAGAAGCGGGAGAGGATGTCGCCGCTCACCACCTCGATCCCGCTCGCCGCGACTTTCGACTCGAGCGCAGCGCTGAGTTCCTTCACGGGTACGGTGACGCCCGACAGGTTCTCGAGCGGGAAAAGCGCCAAGCGAGCCACCGGGCTCGTGGCCTCGACGGGAGCCTGGCGCGAGGCGCAGGCCGGCAGGAGTCCCGCCAGCAGGGCCAGAAGCGCCGCGGACCACCTACCGGAAGAGCTTGTTGAGGAGATCATCCGCGACCTGCTCCGTGGTGTCGTTGAGCGGGGTGCCCCCTCCGCCCAGCAAGCGGTCACCAAAACCCACCCCGCCCTTGGTGGAGGCGGCCGACCACACCACCTTCCCGGTCGAGGTCTCGTACATCTCGAGCCTCACGGAGATGACGTTGGCGACCGTGGAGCCGGCCCGCACCTCGCCGTACTCCTGCACGACTCCGCGGATGATCGCGTCCGCTTTGAGCAAGGCGCCAAGCTTCGTCACCTCCTCCGTCGTCGGGGAGCGCGGGTCCTGCACGCCTAGGCGCGAGATGCCGCGCCAAACCTCGCCCGGCGGAACCACATATACGGCCCCGGTGGCGAGGAGCATGGTCGAGAAGACCTCCCGCACGCGCTCCCCGGCGGACGAGTCGCGAGACAGGTTGCCGAACGGCAACACCACGACCGTTCGGATGGAGGCGAAGTCCATGTTCGCGTCCTGGAACGGCTTTCGCGACTGGCTGCCGGCGCAACTGCATAGGAAGGAAAGAGTGGCCGCGGAGGCGATAAGGACGCGATTTCTCATGATCCGATCCATGTCAGCTTGCTTCACAAGAGGATGGTCAACTGCAACTGGAAGACGTTCTGCTTCTGGGTGGACTGTGGAGCCCTGGTTTCCTGGATTGTGTAGCCCGCGTCGAGGAACCAACCGGGCCGAATGGTGTAGCGAAGACTGGGAACGATCGTCCGCTGGTCGACTTGGTTGAAGGTGTCGAGCGTCTCGTTGTACGAGAACCGCAACAACAGGTCGCCCCCGGCGAACGGGGAGAAGCTCGCGTTGACCGTTGCGAGCGTCGTCGGGTTGACGGGCTGCATGATCCTGGAGACGCTACCCGAGAAGAACAGCGCGGGGAACGGCGTCCAAATGATGGAGCCGGTCAGGTTTCCCTGCCCTCCGCTACTCGGGGCGATCGGGCCTCCGGATTGGACAACGTACTGCAAGGTGTAGGTGACGGAAAGGGTCAGCGACCGGTGCGGCACCGCCGTGAGGCCCAGGTTTGCGGAGCTGGTGGTGGTCACCCGTCCGGTGTCTCCGTGGTTGACGGAGTAGCCACCGTTCACGAGGAGGCTGAGCCCGTCGTAGAGGGCCGCGTTGTTGAAGAGGTAGACGCTCTCCTGCGATACGATTCCGATCTGATCGTGTCCCCAGATCCCGTTGTAGGTGAGGGCACTTGTCAACGTCGGAAAGGGCGAGGCGGTCAGGGAAGCGGACCACTGGAACTGGCTCTGGAGGCCGAGGCCGAAGTTCTGGTCTAGCCGTGCCACCCGCGCCTGGAGGCCGAGCGCCGGTGTCAGCTTCTGCGCCAGCGACAAGCTATTGATGAGGCTCCAGATCGTCACAGGCGACTGGCTGCTGCGGTTCAGGTAGGCCGCGAGATCCCAGAAGAGCGAGGGGAGATCAAGGACCAGCGTGCGGGCCGTGGCGTTGGCCGTCTCGGATGTCAGGGTCAAGGTCCCCTGTACCGAAGCCGCCGGAACGATCTGATACACCTGGATCTCGGTCACGAAGATGTCGCGGTAAAGGGGGTCCTGCGTCACGGACGCCGGCAGCGGCGTGGTCACCACCTTGAGGTAGAGCGCCTGGGTCTGGGCAATGGGGATCTCGAACCGGTTGAACAGCGTGTTGAAAACGACCGGACCGGTCGGTGCCACGGGCGTCCAGTTCAGGTTGTCGCTGCTCTGGTAGGCGACCCACGTAAATGCCTCGTAAACCTGCTGCGGCAGTACCTGGTTCACGTATACCCAGAACGTATTCACCGGCGTGACAGCGTCCGCGAACTGCACCCCGACGTCCCGGTAGTTCTTGTCGCCTATTAGGGATGGGCCATACCCGATGTCGATGTTCGCGCTCACGTTGGTGATGCCGTCGATGAGCAGCGGGTTCGGGGTGAGAGTGTCGAGCTGCGGGGTTGCGGGGAATGCCTCGACGAGCGACAGGCCGGCGATGGGGAAGCGCTGCGTCGAGACGGTTCCTCCAACGCCCTGGACCAAGGTCTTCGAGGTCGCGGTGGAGAGGAGGCCTGACACGTAGACGTTCGTCCGGTTGCCGAACCAGCGATCGTTGTAGATGGCCTGCGCGGTGTTCGAGAGGACGCTGTTCTCGACGTCGTGAAGGTGGTCGACCGAGTTCGTCCACCGGAGCGAGTACAGGAGGTTCAGCGCATCGATTCCCCGATATGAGACGTTGAAGAGGATGTCGTCGGTGGTGTTGTCATGTTGGGTGCGTTGGGAATCGTACGTGTTCTGGCGATCGAGACGCAGGTTGATCGAAGGATAATCGATCGGCCGCCAGCTGAAAGTGGCGAAGTAGTTATCGGCCACGTTCGTGGGCGCCATGGACAGCACGAGACCGGGAGCGTCCATCACGCGCTGGTAGCCGAGTGATCCGCCGAGGAGCTCGCTGCCGAGCGCGAGCGTGATGTAGGCGTTCCCGGAGGTGTCAACGCTTTCTACGTAGCCGGTGTTCGACGTCGTCCAGTCGTAGATCTGGTGGAAGGTGCCGCCGAGGGAGAGGTCCAGGTAAGGGTAGATGTGTTTGTCGAAATCGAGCCGGTAAAGCTGTCCAAACTCGGTGGTGTTGGTGAACGTGGTGAGACCGGCCGCCGTCGTGGACATGTGCGAGACAGCGAACTCGGGCTGTAACAGGAGGTTCAGGCCGTCAGCCCGCGCGACCGCGGCCGCGGCCAACAGCCAAAGCACTGCCAGCGTGCGGCAGGCGACCTCCCGACGCCGCCGGTTGTCTCTCAAGGCCGCTGTCCGGCGAGGCGCACGGAGTACGGTGCGTTGCCGACGTCCAGCACCGCGATGACCTTGCGGCTCGTGAGATCGATGACGGCGACTGATCGGTTCTCTGGCATGAGCGCGAACAGCGCGTTGGTGACGTCGTCGATAGCCATGTACGAGATCGGCCCGGGGACCTCGACGTAGTCGATCGGGATGAGGGAGAACGGGTCGTAAACGTAGATGCGCTTCTCGTTCACCATCCCGACGTAGACGTAGTCGGATCGGCTGTCGACCAGGATCGCGCTTTGTCCCAGCCCGGTGAAGGCGCGCTGGAGGACCGCGAGGCCCGGCAGCGAGTACACGTTCAGATAGGCCGAGCCGGCGCAGATGACGTAGAGCCGCGTGCCGTCACGGCTGACGGCGCCGAAGAAGGGCTCCGGGTCGGTGGGTATGGTGCCGACCACGGAGCGATTGGCGACGTCGATGACGGAGATGCTGTTGGAGCGCCTGTTGAAGACATAGGCACGCTGGCTGGTGCGGTCGAGGAGAACGGAGGCAGGCTCGAGGCCGGTTTGGACCCGGGACACCTCAGTGAAGGACGCGGGGTCGACGAAGCTCAGGGTGTTGGAGCCCCGGTTGACGACGAGGAGCCGGCCGGTGGCGGAAAGCGCGAGTTCTACGGGGTCGTCGCCGAAGGTGAGCCGAATGTTGCCGACCGTGTCGTTCGAGGTCACGTCCACTACCTGGACC